>Ga0265293_10009022_pt1 | contig 14502 bp, 25 predicted proteins | sample Munlanlewell138R_FD_192505 | JGI IMG/M metagenome (GOLD analysis project Ga0265293, IMG submission 192505) | Leachate microbial communities from a municipal landfill in Southern Ontario, Canada - Leachate well 138R | ecosystem: Engineered > Solid waste > Landfill > Unclassified | place: Canada...
GCACCGCCACCGTCAACCATCGAGGACTCAGACGTTCCTGTCGTTAACGCTTCAGATCCTATCCCTCGCATATATGGCACCGTGTGGGTCAAGTCTCCCAACGTGGTGTGGTACGGTGACCTTCGCACGACGCCAATCAAGCGCAGCGAGGATTTCAAATGATGGTATACATTAAGGATGCAGTTGAGATAGGGTATTGCATAAAAGGAATTAAAGAATTTTGCAAACGACATAATATCGACTTTCGCAATTTTGTTGCACATGGTATTGAAGCTGATATACTTTTAAAGACTGAAGACGCAATGGCGATAAAGGTCGTGGAATACGCAAGAAACAAGCGAATGGAGGATAAATAAATGGGCGGCGGCAAAGGTAAAATAGAAGTAACAATCGGGTATAAATATTATGCTGGTCTTCACATGGCTTTTTGTGACGCCGCCGATGCATTGCTTGCCATTGCTGTTGGGGATAAGACTGCCTGGACGGGCAATGTGACAAGCAATACAACCATCTATATCAACAATCCAAACCTGTTTGGCGGTGAAGAACGGGAAGGCGGGATACAGGGTAATGTAGACGTTATGTTCGGTAGGGACTCGCAAGGAGTCAACTCCTATTTGCTCAGCAAGCTTGGATCAAACACCCCAGCCTTTAGAGGCGTTGTGTCACTTGTGGCTAAGCAGATATACCTTGCTGCACTCAACCCCTATATAAAGCCTTGGAAAGCAAGGTTTCGACGAATACCAGCCTCAAGCTGGCAGCCAAGTTATGCTAACATAGGCGGAAACGCTAACCCTGTTCATATCATCTACGAGCTTATAACCGAACACGGCTTAGGCCAAATAGATCAAACTTCATTTACCAATGCCGCTAGAACTTTGTATAACGAAAATTTCGGCATGAGCATAACTTGGACTGGCGGATCGATCGAAGAGTTCCTTCAGTTGATCCTTGATCACATAGGCGGGATGTTATTTGTCAATCCCACCACAGGTCTATTTCAAATACGACTCATCCGAAATGACTACAACATAAGCTCATTACCTGTATTTGATGAAACATCAATTAAAGAAATGGTCAGTTATCAACGCATAGCTCTTGCAGATACCATTAACCAGCTTACTATTTACTACACAGATATGAACAGTGGAGAGGAAAGAAGCATTTGTGTGCAAGACCTCGCCAACTTTGCCGCTCAAGGTAGAGTCGTGTCGGATGAGAAAAAATACCTCGGAATTACAAACTTGTCGCTTGCAACCAAGGTGGCCATGAGAGACCTGGCAGCTTCGGCAGCAATGCTAAGCAAGCTCACAATAAAAGTATCTCGCAAAGCATATAACCTTGTGCCAGGCGATGTTTTCGTTTTTAAGTGGCCAAAACTTGGCATTCAACAAATGGTATTCAGAGTTGGTGAGGTTAACTATGGCACATTGAGCGACTCAACTATCACGATCGACGCCATTGAAGACGTTTATTCGTTGCCTGTGGCGTCTTACATAGAAGTCCAAGACCCCTACTGGAGTGAACCGGTAAGTGATCCTACGCCATGTCCCCAGCAAAGGCTATTCGAAGTTCCGTATTGGGATCTTATAAGGTCGTTGTCTACGGCTGATTTCGATTATCTACCCAAGAATGAAGATGTGGGTTTTGTAGGTGCTCTTGGATCTCGGCCTACTGGAGTGGCAATGAACTACGACTTTTACACCTCTACATCTTCGATGAGCGGATACGTTAAACGTGATACTGAAAACTTTTGCCCAATTGCATTTCTATCAGCTTCAGTTGGTTATACTGAGACAACGTTTCAAATAGAAAACGGAACAGACCTCGACCTCGTGAGAACAGGAAATACCTTCTACGCAATAATCGAGGATGAGGTCGTGAGAGTCAATACCATCACAACAAGCAGCGTAAACGTATCGAGGGGATGCTTGGACTCCGTGCCTAAACCTCATGCCGCAGGTGTGGCGATATACTTTGTGAGTGGTTGGCAGGCCGTGGATCAGACACAAAGGGTAGCTGGACAGACGATATATGGCAAGCTTTGTCCTCGAACTGGTAGGGGTGTGTTAGACCTCGCGCAGGCTCCAACTCAAAATATCACGCTTGCAAGCAGGTTTGACAGGCCGTATCCGCCGGCTTATTTTAGGATCAATGGATTACCTTATCCCAACGGGCTTGTGGTTGAAGGAGGAAGTCTAAGTTTAGCATGGTATCATAGAGACAGGACGCAGCAGACGGCGTACATCGTGGCGGACACGGAAGGCAACATCGGGCCGGAGACGGGCGTAACTTACACGGTAGAGATACGAAGGGTGTCGGGAGGATCTCTTGTGACGAGCAAGACGGGGCTGACGGGCAATGCTGCGACGATAGATCCCCTTGGGCAGGACGTGCCGGTATATGTCGACTTGTGGGCCATGCGCGACGGCTACGCCTCATGGCAAAAGCACAGGATTATGATCGACTACTACCGGACCTCGAGGCGCATGGTGGACGACGGAGAGGTCAGGACGACGGAAAACGGAACGGTAAGAATTGTGGAGGGGTGATAAGTTATGGCATTAAAAATTAGTGAGATACCAACTACATTAACGGATATTGTAAATGAGACGTTAGTTGAAGTCTCAGAAAAAACTGATGCTTCCTATACTACTAAGAAGTTTAATTTACAGAACTTGCTTAGGGGTGATACATTAAATAATTTATCAGATGTTACTCCTCCTACGGCAAGCAATCAGATACTGATTTGGAATGGTACAAAGTGGGTGCCTATAACTTATTCGTTAAATAATCTATCAGATGTTGAAGCTCCAACTACTACAGATAAAATCCTTGCATGGAATGGTACAAAGTGGGTGCCTATTGATATCCCAAGCGGTGGCACAGGCACAGATGGTGAAGGAGCATCAGCATTATCAGAGCTATCAGATGTTAGTATTGCGACCAAAGCTGACGGAGATGCGCTAGTTTATGTGGAGGCTGACTCGAAATGGAAAGCCGTTAATCTACGCAAAGTGAACGAAGTTGTAAAATCTTCTACAGCTACGCTAACTACTGCTGAAGTTACCGGCACAATCATAAATAACTACGGACAGAGTGAAGATGTTACTCTTACATTGCCTGCTGCTGCAAAGGGTCTAACATTTATGGTTGTACTAGGCACAGAGGTAGCTAAATATTTTCACATAGAACCAAACGCCAATGACAAAATTTACCTCAACGGCACAGCTGGCTCTGACGGTAAATATGTTGGCGTTTCTTCAGCTGTGGCTGGCAATGCTATATCATTCACGTCATTCCAGACAGGGACAGATACATATGACTGGCTGGCCGTATCAATAGCTGGAGACTGGAGTGCTGAAACATAATGTTTAACATATGGTGGTTTATGAAACAAAAGAAAAAAGCAGGACTAAGCTACTATGGGACAATAGATGCATTAAGTGTAGCTAGAAATGGTTTAGCAGCTACTACAGTAGGTGATTATGCTCTATTTGGTGGAGGTACTGGACCTTCTGATAGAGTAGATGCATATGATACATCTCTTACTAGAACTACACCTACTGCATTAAGTAGAGCTAGATATTATTTAGCAGCTACTACTGTAGGTAATTATGCTCTATTTGGTGGTGGATCTACTAGTAGTGCATCTAATGCAGTAGATGCATATGATACAGATCTTACTAAAGTAACAGTTCCAAATGTATTAAGCCAAGCCAGAGGATACTTAGCAGCCACTACAGTCGGTAATTATGCCCTATTTGGTGGTGGGTATGATGGAAGTACTTATTCAAATGTAGTAGATGTTTACACAGCATAAAAATAGAAGGAGGAATAAAATATGAAGTACAAAATATGGGACAAACAGGAACCGATTTATACTCCAGTGGGTGAGGTGTTTACTGCACAACAATGGTTAGACAAATGGCCATGGGCTAAACTACCTAATACTAAATGTGTTATAAGTGCGGGTCCTATTAATGGTGCAGTTATGGGAGAGTTTAGCTCATTCGTGGAGCAGTACAAGAAGATGGGTTGCCCTATTGATGACGCAATGACTGACGAAGAAATATTACAGGCAATCGAGGATTTTGAAGATAATCCGCCAGAACCAGAACCTACTATTGAAGAAAGGGCCATTGCACTAGAGGAGTTTAAAGCCATGGCTACCGTAGGATATGTACCGCCTAAGGCTATCGTGGAAAAGAATTTTAGGCGTGGGCTGTGGTCAAATGCAATGGTAAATGCTGCATTGTCTAAGGGTGCTATAACAAAAGAAGATCAGCTAAAGATATTAAACATGACAGCTGAAAAATGATGAACAGAATATACGACCAAGAAGTTTGATTTGAAGCAATTGTCCGAATCGATAAATAGCCTAACTACAGCCATAACTGCGTTGACTAGTCGTCTAGATGAGCTAGACGACTAGTCAAATCCCATATGATGGCACTGCGTCGGGCTTGAACGCGACTAACGTTCAGGCTGCGATCGACGAGCTTGCGTCAATGATATAGCATGGGGGGTGAATGTTTTGGGAAAAGTAGCCATAGATCCCGGTCATGGCGGTAGGGATCCGGGAGCGATAGGCAAGCTGGGAGAAAAGGAAAAGGATATAAATCTTGAAATAGCCCTGAAGATCAAAAGTAAATTAGAAACTAAACACAAGGTCCTCCTAACGCGAACGGAGGACCTTTTTGTCGGGCTTGCCCAACGGGCTGCCATGGCAAATGCATGGGGAGCCGACGTCTTCATTTCAATACACTGCAACGCGGCGAGCAACGATGCGGCCCACGGTTGGGAAATATGGACAAGCCCGGGCATTACCGGAGCCGACCGCCTGGCAACCACGATAGCTCAAGAGTGGAGAAAGGCTTTTCCAAAACAAACCATGCGAGCAGACTGGTCGGATGGCGACATAGACAAGGAGGCAGGCTTTACGGTGCTAATGAAGACAAGGATGCCTGCCGTACTGATAGAACTTGGATTCATAACTAACCGGAAAGAGGCGAAGCTCTTGGCCGATCCCAGATGGCAGGAAAAAGCGGCGGAAGCCATTGCGCAAGGCATCGACGGATTCTTTGCCGAGGAGGGTAAAAGGTGACGCAGGGAGAAATCGAATACTTGCAGGAAGCCATATCGTACCTGAAAGACATGGTCGAAAGGTACGTCGATGAAAATCAGAAGGCCATCGGAAGGATCTACGACAGGCTGACGACGATGGAAATACAGCTTGGCGAGCGGAAGGAGCTTTGTCTCAAGCACGATCGAGTTTTGGACGACCACTCTCGGCGCATCGGCGCCATAGAGGGGGACGTGAGGGAAATAAAGGGCAGGTTCAATGGCGTGCCGGAGCGCCTGTGGAACATCGGCGTCGAAGGAGCGCAAACGAGTGCCAGCGCGAAAATCCTCTTGAAGATTGTATTGACTGCGGGAGGAATAGGCGGAGCCGTGGCAAGCATCGTAAGTGCGTTGCTGAGAGTGTGGTCAAATTGAAAGCGAGTATGTCGGACAGAATTCGGAACTTGCCGTTAACCAAATTAATTGTCCTGTATTTTACGGTATTCGTGTGCGTGCTTGTCACCGTCGATCTCATTTACTCGCACAAGCTTTCGGACAATGCCGCCGATCTCGTTAAATGGCTTGGATCCAGCATCGTTTTGGGATACTTTGCCAAAAGCGCATACGAACATAAGGTGAATGTCGGAAAGGAAGCGATGAAACATGGAAGCGAATAATTTTCGTAAATCGGCGCTTATTTGGATTTTCTTGATCGTAGCGATTTTGTGCGGCCTGTGGATCTCGTGTAGAAACCGCGTTGCGACGGATATGCGAATAGAACAGAAACTTGAGCATGCACAAAAGGAAGCGACGAAAAGGATCGAGAAGCTAGAAAGCAATGTAAAGGCAATTCCTATGGAGGCGAAAAAAAAGGGCGATGAATACGTTAAAAAGACTCTCGTTATTAGCGACAATGCTTTTCTTGACGAGCTCAACGCTTATTCCGATCGCATGGTCGAACGAGCTCAATCAGTGGACTAAATATTGGAAACGGCTGGAGCCGGGTTATGTAGTGGAGCAGTCGCTTTTGGCCGCTCCCTGGGAATGGGGCAGACAGGTAATGACCGGGGCCATGGCAGAGCACGAAGAACTGCAAGCGATACGTGAGCGGATATCTTCTTTAGAGGGACAGTTAGCGGAAATGAAATCGTGGACGGAAGCAGAGATGGGAAAAACCATGCGGCAGATCGAGGAGGAGGTGAATGCGGCAACAAGAGAAGCATATAAGAAGGGACGCAGGGACAGCAGCGTCATTTGGGCCATCGTTGGCCTCGGTCTTGGCGTATTGATTGCGGATTAAGCAAAGGAGGTGACAGTATGCCAGATTGGCTTGCAATAATAATAGCTTTGTGCGCTTTCGCCGGGATAGTATATCTGGGGAGAACAGGCAAAATAAAAAAATTGTTGAAATCCATTAAAAAATAGCCCCAGCCAAAAGCCTCCAGGACAGGCCAAAAAGGACCTTGATAATAGAAATATTCTTTATAAAGAAACATGGGCCTTTTGTATTATTTTGGGATTGGTACTTGACAAATGTTATGATACGGATTATCCTTACAGTAAACATAACAAATGTAATGATATGGGGGTGACTATAATTAGACAATTGAGATGCTTTAGGGAAAAGATGGGATGGACGCAAAGGGATTTAGCTGAAAAAGTTGGATTATCTGAAACAACTATCTGGAACTACGAGAATGGCCGCAGAGAACCGCGTCTACAGGATTTGAAGAAGTTTGCCCAGATTTTCAATTGCACGATCGACGAACTTATAAACCCTACAGTTCCCCCCAAAACGGGGGGAAGCCAACGATAGACGTTTTGCGGGCGTTCGTTGAGTCGCTCAGGAAGATTTGGAACATGGCCGACGAGCCAGAAGAGGTACTGGGATATGCGGGCGATCTGATCGACGATTCGGCCGACGATCGGGAAACGCTCGAATTCATCGGGGAAATCAGAAAGTGCGGTAAAACTGCCTGCGAATTCTTGGCAAAAGTCAAATAGGGAGGCGAGAACGATGGCGGGGAAACTTGTGGAGGCCTTGAGGAGATCGGGAACAATAAGCGGACCGTACGTATGGAAAGGTGGACGGGTTACGAAAGGGCGCGCAAGGGTGTTGAGGGAGATGCTTTGCAGCGCAGACGACCGCATCAAGTTTGACCCCGAATTTTTGGCGTCCGTAACCGTTGACGACATGCTTCGGCTGAACGAACTGGCCGACGAATAGAGGTTCGGGAGAGATGAATATGCAATATCTGAAGGACAGGCTAGTAGCGGCAAGATATGGTGTTAGCAGGGCCACGATCTGGCGTTGGGTAAATGAGGGGATATTCCCTGCGCCGGTCAAACTGACGAAGGGATGCACCAGATGGCGGGAATCAGACTTGATCAAGTGGGAAGAGGCTATTGACGCAGAGGAGAAAGAATCATGCAAGAGATAGGGATACACCTCAATATTTCAAACGAGGACTATCGTGCCCATCCTGCCATATCAAAATCGGGTTTAGACCAGATTAACCGAAGTCCTGCACACTACAAGGCGTGGCTGGAGGAGCCGCCCAAGGAAACGCCGGCCACCATGTTCGGCACGGCCTTTCACATGGCCATTCTGCAGCCAGATTTGTTCAAGGAAAGGTATATGCAAAATCCCGGCATAGACAGGCGCACCAAGGCAGGTAAGGCCGAATGGGACGACATAATGAAAAGAGGAATCACAGTACTTTCCGACGACGACTTCAAGGCTATAGAGGGAATGCACGACTCGGTCATGGCGCATCCGATCGCAAAACAACTCATCGAGGAAGGCAAGCACGAACTTAGCGGGATATGGCTTCATCCAGAGTTTAATGTTCTAGTAAAGTGCCGGCCTGACATTTGGCATGAAGAGAAAGGCGTCATTGCAGATCTAAAGACGACTACCGACGCTAGGATCGAGCCATTCGGAAAGTCGTCGTTCTATTACCGATACGACGTACAGGCCGCATACTACAGGGACATCTGGTACAACCTGACGGGTTCCCCGGTGTTTGCTTTCTTATTTATAGCGGTCGAGAAGGATCCACCATATGCGGTCAGGCTATACAACGTTCCGGCGCACGTGATGGCATGTGGGCGACAGGAGTACAGGCGGGACCTGGCGACATTCGGCGTATGTCTCAGGTCAGGCGTCTGGCCGGCATATCCGCAAGATATCGCAGAGCTCGAATTGCCTAAGTGGGCTCGTCAAGGGCTATGATAATGTCCAAATTGTTGTATAGCACAGACTACGGAAAATACTATATTGGAAAATGTGAGGGAACCATCAAGGAGCTTAATCTTGAAGGAAAGGTGCAACTCATCCTTACTTCTCCACCTTTTCCGCTAAACAGCAAGAAGCAATATGGCAATAAAGTTGGGGATGAATATTTGAATTGGTTTATAAATTTGGCTCCGCTTTTTGCTGAAATACTGACAGAAAATGGCTCTGTTGTAGTGGAAATGGGCAATGCTTGGGAAAGTGGCAGACCAGTACAGTCACTTCTACATATGAAATCGTTAATTGGGTTTATAGAAAAAGCAAACTTACGTTTATGTCAGGAGTTTATTTGTTACAATCCAGCAAGGTTGCCATCTCCTGCTCAATGGGTAACTATAGAACGTATTCGTGTAATAGATAGTTTTACTCACATATGGTGGATGTCCAAATCCGATTACCCTAAAGCAGATAATAGAAATGTGTTGAGACCATATAGCAAGAGCATGAAAAAGCTTTTAAAAAAGGGAAAGTATAATGCAGGGAAGCGACCTTCGTCCCATGTTATAGGTAAAAAAAGTTTTTTGAAAGACAATGAGGGCAGTATATGTCGCAACGTACTGGAGCTTGAACCTATAGAAGAAGATGAAAATGTAAGATTGCCATATTCTATGTTTAAAATTGCAAATACAAAATCGAATGACTTTTTTATGCGGAAATGCAAAGAAAGAGACATCGTACCACATCCTGCCCGAATGCCTCTAGAATTAGCAAGTTTTTTTATAGAATTTTTGACTGATGAAAATGATCTTGTTCTCGATCCATTTGGAGGAAGCAATACAACTGGCGTATGCGCGGAGCGAAGGAAACGTCGTTGGATAAGCGTAGATGTAAGTGAGGATTATGGTCAACAATCAATGATCCGTTTTGAAGAACCCTCACTCAAAGAGAGAGGGCGGTATGCCACAGCGAGCGAATTTGCCAAGGGGCAAGAGGGGGAAAGGTAAATGACGGAACAGAGCGAATTGAATGAGCACACTATTGCGGTATTAAGCGAAAATGGCGGGATATTTGGGAACGTGAGAAATTTCGAGACGGCACAAAGGATGGCAAAGGCATTGGCCACCAGCGACCTCGTGCCGGCGCAGTACCAGGGCAAGATTGCAAATTGCATGATAGCCATGGAGATGGCGGCACGCACAAGGTCGAGCATTTTCGCGGTCATGCAAAACCTCCACATTATCAGGGGGCAGCCCTCGTGGTCTGCCTCGTTTATAGCAGCTGCGATCAACTCCTGCGGACGTTTCGAGCCGCTGCGATACGAATTCGTGGGCGAACCTGGAACCGACGAGTACGGCTGCTACGCGTGGACGTACGACAAAAAGGGGAATCTGCTTAAAGGACCCAAAGTTACGATCGACATGGCAAAGCGGGAAGGCTGGTGGTCCAGAAAGGACAGGAACGGCAACGAAACGTCCAAGTGGCAGACGATGCCGGACCTGATGCTTTGCTACCGCGCCACGTCCTTCTTCGGCAGGCTATATGCTCCGGAGATCCTGATGGGCATGTACAGCACGGACGAAATACGCGACATGGACAAGGTCGTGGAAGCCGACATCATCGACGACGGCGTGGCTACCGCGGATGCCGTCGAGGACATGTTCAAAAACGGAGACGAATGGGAAGACGGAGGAACAGAATCCGCGATTGGGATGCCGGCACCTGGCGGCGGCGACGCCCGCGGGCAACCCGACGATCTGCAGGAGCGCATAGAAGCATTTAAGCTGCAGGCCATTGATGAGGCAAAGCTGAAGGAGGCCATGCAAAGCGCTAAGTCGAAAAGAAAGCCGGATATAGACGAAAACACCAAGGACTTGTTCGGGAGGGCGGAGCAATGAGCGGCATCGACATGATTACCGAGACTCTGGCTATTTATCCCGATGACTTAGGACTGCTCATATTAAAATTCCGTCCGCAGACCAATTATATCGTCAAGAAATATCGCCTTTCGAACGACGATGCTGTGCATCTATGCAGATGGCTGAACGAACACGGATTTGGTTTACATACGGGGGGCGCAATGCCCCCTTTTACAAAGGAGAGCTAACCATGGCTAAATATCAACATATATGGACAGGGCAGATAACCATATGGGATGACGGAAAGCTCTTTTATGCCGAGACTCGACTGGACGATCAATGTCGCCTTATTAAGGGCGCAAAAAACGCATCTATTGCAGTAACGTGGCTGTTTGATGAGCTTGCCGCTTATGGAATCATTCCTTCCGTGCTGAGGGAATGATAAAAAGGGGCAATTAATTATGCCAAGAGCTAGAAATATAAAGCCTGGATTTTTCATGAATGAAGATTTAGCAGAATGTGATCTTCCGGCCCGCCTTCTTTTTGTCGGTCTTTGGTGCCTCGCCGATAGGGAAGGCAGGCTGGAAGATAGGCCAAAGAGGATAGGTGCATTTGTGTTCCCGTATGAAAAGTATGACGTTGATACACTTCTCAGCCAGCTGCAGGAGCACGGATTTATATTGAGATATGAAGTTGATGGTGGCAAATACATTCAAGTAGTAAACTTTGGAAAACATCAAAATCCACATCCGAAAGAGGCTGCGAGCGTCATTCCTACACCGAAACAACACACAGATGGGAATATAAAATCTACAAATGACATGGATACGGGACATAGCCATGCAATGGAAAGTAACGGAAATTCCACGGAAAGCCGTGAAAAGGTATTGCCAAGTAACGGAAATTCCGGAACGAGCCATGCTGATATTCTGATTCCTGATATTCTGATTCCTGATATTCTGATTCCTGATCCCCCATTACCGCAATCCGGTGCAAGCACCGGAATGCCTGTGCGTGAACCGCCAAGGCCCGAGCAAGACGAGAAAAAACCAAAAAAACAGTTGTTAACCGGCATTCACCTGGAGCGTTTCAATCAGTTTTGGTACGAATATCCCAAAAAGAAGGCCAAAATTGAGGCTATAAAGGCATGGGCAAAGCTTAAGCCTGACGAGGAGCTTTTTGATGCGATCATGTTTGGTCTCAGAAAAGCAAGGGCATCATGGGAATGGAAAAAAGAAGGTGGGCGATTTATCCCGCACCCTGCTACGTTCCTAAATCAAGGGAGGTGGGAAGATGAGTATGTCCCCGCTGAGCAGAAGCCAAGTAGACGGGATTTACAAAGCATGTCGATTAAAGAGTATATCGAAGCGGTGAGCAGTGAAACGCCTCCTATAACGGCTAAAATTCTCGACATGGGGTGATGTAAATGCAATCTAAAGATTTTAAACCATTCATGGCCATACTAACATTGGTTGCTGATACATACGGGCAGCCACGTTTAAATGAGGGCGCTGTAAAGTTGTATTTCAAGGTGCTTTCGGATTATTCCCTCGATGACATATCAAGGGCTGTCATTGAACATCTGAAGCAAAGCCCATATATGCCAAAACCGTGCGACATAATCTCAAAGATTGACGGAAGCATCGATGACAAAGCGATAAGAGCATGGCATAAGTTGCTAAAAGCAATATCGAAGTATGGGGTATATGACAGCGTTAAATTTGACGATCCAATTATACATTTCTGCATCGACCGCATGGGTGGCTGGGGGAGGTTGTGCGGTATGACGGAAGATGAGTTGCCGTTTAGAGAGAAGGACTTTCGTGAGCTTTACAAGCTTGGCCGTAGCGTGGACTGGGACCACGTGCCTGTATATTTCTGCGGTTTTCACGAAAGAAATAACCGAATGGGAGGGTATGATGAATTTATACCTTCACTTGTTGAAATATCTGACGATGAAACTAAAAAGCTTATGGCAAGCAAGATTTATAAGCAATTAGGAGAAGGAGAAGATATAGGAGAGGTAGGTGATGGTAGCTAAGGTTATCATTTCCCTACGAGAGGGCGATTGAGAATGAGTATTTGGAAACTAATTATCATGTTGAGCTTAACGTTTATGGCTGGTTCATGGTGTGGGATAGTGTTGATGTGTTTGCTGTTCATGTCAAGAGATTAAATAAAAATATGGTTGGTGATGGCTGGTGGGGAATTATGAATTTATGCAAATGGTGCAGGTATGCAAGAAAGTTAGACCGTGATCTAGATTTAGGATTATGCTGTGTGCCACTTCCATATTGGTTGCACGTAAACTTCGAGAATATACGTATTCCTATGGGCGACAATGGGACAATTAAATGTTTCGCATATAAACCGAAGGAGGAATAAAAATGTTTGAAATTGATATAGTTGTTCAAATTCCTCCAATAAGAGAATATTGCATAAGGGTAAAAGTTAAAAGCATAGAAAAAGCAGTACCAAATTTAAGGAGTGCTTATCATGTCTAAAGTCATCCGCCGCGAGATAAGCGTCGAGGCAATCGAGCGCCTTCGGGAACTTCGAGGCATAGCCTACAAGAGCGATAAAAAAACCTTGAAGCGCAGACAAAGGAGGGCCAAGTGTAGAAGTGGGCAGAAGCGCGACGTTTCCCATTGGACAGAAAGCGACATCGATTCCTTGGCGAAGGGGAAAGAGAAGCTAAAGGCTGGTGATGCGTGGAGATCTTTTGGCGAAAGGGTCAAGAACTGTTTGATAGTCGGGGACAGGTATATTGTTAGGCATAAGAGTGTCAAGTGTAAAGACCCATCAAGCGCTCGTTCGATGATATTCGTGAGAATTGTGCACAACAGATTAGGGCAACCTCTTTTTCTGTTTAGGAGTTGTGCAGGATACCTTGAAAGCTTTACGCTTCAACAGCTGAGAGACTGCACATTGCGGGGAGGCGTGGGACAATGCGAACTTTGGTAGGACTTGCGATTACTGCGGGCATCGTGTTTATGATTGCCTCTATGTGGCGATAAGGATGAAGCCGCAATCGGCAAAGTCAAAGGGCCGGGCGCTTCAGAAGTGGGTGTGCGCCAAGATTGCGGAGCTGGTCGGGCTGGAATGGGGGCGGGATAAGCCGATAGAGTCGCGTCCTATGGGGCAGCAGGGAGTAGACGTTCGGCTTGATAGCGAGGCGCTTGAGCGGTTCCCTTTCAGCGTAGAATGCAAATTTCATGAGCGCTGGGCCATCAAGGAATGGATTGAGCAGGCCAAAGCGAACTGTAAAGAAGGGACAGACTGGCTGTTGGTATGCAAGCAGTCCAGGAAGCCCCCAATAGTTGTTATGGACGCGGAAGCGTTCTTCGGGATATTGGAATGGGATGGGAACAGGCAGGGTGCGGTATCATCCCGACGAGAAAACAAAAAGTTGGGAGGATGAAAATGACACTGGAAAATGCGTACTTTAGAGCTACTGAGCATGCGCTTTATTCGTATCCCAGCATTGTTAGGCAAAGACAGATAAGGGAACAGTGGCTTGAAGCCATGTGCGAACGTCAGACTTTAATTAGGGCTGACGGGGGTTCCTCGAAGGTAATTAGCCCTTTAGAAATGGTGACAATCAAGAAGGAGAACGACTGGATATTGAAAATGCTGTACATGAAGGAAGAGGCCATTAAAAAGGCCCTAGAGGTCCTTCAACAGCAAAGAGGGGATCTGATGAAGCTCGTGGAAATGAAGTACTTCAGGGGATTGCTGATAAGCGAAATTATGAATGAGCTATGCATATCGCGAGCGGAATACTTTAGGAGGCGCAGGAAAGCGATAGAAATAATAGCACCTTTCGTGTGTGGTATATTTGCAATGCGTTAAAGTTGATACTATTTGGGTACTTTTGGGGCATCAAAATGCGATATAATGTTATTATGGGGCAAGTCCCGGGAATACATTACAAGGCCGTCATGTTTATAACTGGCGGCCTTATTTATTGCAGCAAAAGCAAAAGAGGAGTGATTGTGTGCCGAGGCGACCTGGCGAGAAATTTATTCAGATAAGAAGGCAAGAGGAAAAGAGAAAGCGGGACAGAGCATACGACGGCAAGCGCGGGACGTCTGCCCAGCGCGGTTATGACGCCAGATGGGAAAGAATTAGGTTAATGAAGCTCCGGGAAAATCCCCTGTGCGAAATATGCGATGGGAATGGAATAATTACGGAGGCGACAGAGGTTCACCATATTGTACCCATAGGGGACGGCGGTGAAATATATGCTATTAGGAACCTAATGTCGCTTTGCCATTCCTGTCACATGAAAATACATGCATCAGGGGGAGGGGCCCCTCCAATTTCTGGCACTTCCGTCTCCGAGAC
>Ga0265293_10009026_pt1 | contig 14498 bp, 11 predicted proteins | sample Munlanlewell138R_FD_192505 | JGI IMG/M metagenome (GOLD analysis project Ga0265293, IMG submission 192505) | Leachate microbial communities from a municipal landfill in Southern Ontario, Canada - Leachate well 138R | ecosystem: Engineered > Solid waste > Landfill > Unclassified | place: Canada...
ACCGACCAGTGTGCATAATCTGCAAGGTACTTCTTGAAGTCCAGTCCCCAGGTGTGCTCACAGATGAGGAGCAGCGGGTCCATGAAGCGGTCGTTGGATGCCGCCTGGGGATTACGGGCAAGCCACTGCACGAGGCGGCGAAACGCGCTGACCTTGGAGGGATCGCTTCCCACCCCGTGGATCCAGGAGTCGCCGATCTCTGCCTCAAGGACGGGAAGGTCGCCGGTGTACGGCAGGATCGATCGGGCATAGGAGGAGAGGTCGCTGGCGAGGATCTCGGCATCAGGATAGCGCCGCTTGAGGCGTCGGAAGGTCTCCAGGACCTCCGCTTCGCTCGGCGGCCCCTCGTTGTCGGCGCTGTTCTCGATGACCAAGAGGTCTTCGAAATCCCCGATCGGCTCATGTGAACCGTAGGAGGCGTCGTACTGTACGACCACCTCCTCACCTGAAGGTGCTCGCCAGACAAAGAGGCGGGGCACCTCGGGCACCGGAGAGCCTCCGTTTACCCCGAGGTGGAGGAAGCGGATGCCCGCCTCTGCCAGGTAGGGCACGAGGGCCACCGTATGGCCCGGTACATCGGTCATCTTTGCTGCAATGGTATGCTTGGAAAAACGGGCGTCGAGATCCTGGCAGAGGGAGAGGGCGTAGCGTGCCAGGTGGCTGTCCATCAACTCGGTGTGGGTGGTGAACGGCAGGCCATGCCAGACGATGTCCCCGGCGATGATGGCGCGCTCCATTGCCTCACGCTCCGCTTCATCGGCCTGCTCAAGGTAGCGCTTGATCAGCCAGGAGCCGGTGGTCCACGCCAAGCGCTCCGCTCCACCCCGGTTTCGCAGGCGGGAGGCCACTGCCACCGCGTTGGGGATGAAGTGGGTGAAGTACCGCTCTATCGTTTGTGACGCCAAATCGGTGAACCCGATGTCCAAATGTGTCTTGAAGACTAGATGTACCCGTCTGACCATGCCCCCTTCCCCCTCACACTTGCACGATTATCTCTCAGTGGGCATACTAGCCCAAAGGACCGATCGTGGATACTGAACTAAACAAAGCCTCAAGGCGGCTCTCCGAACTCACCATAGCCATTGACCTGTGCGGCTTCTCCATCGACATCCAATGGATGCGCGTCATGCAGAAGACCGGACGGTGGAAAATCCCCCGCCACGCCCACTCCAGCTTTGAATTCCACTTCATCGCCCACGGTGGATGCAAAGTGGAAACCGATGAACGCTCCTTCATTGTAGGTCCCGGCTCATTGTACGTGACCGGTCCCGGCATCTACCATCAACAATCCTCACACGGCGAGAACGGGTTGATCGAGTACAGCCTCGACTGCACCTTCCACGTACGCAAGGAGAACGAGCTCTCCTGCCAAGGTGAGCTGGGCCAGCTCCACGACTTCCTCCTCACCTCTCCCTGCAAACCGGTACAGGATGCAAATGGCGTCATCCCCCTCTATGAGCAGGCGCTCAAGGAAGCGTTGGAGCGGAAGGCGGGGTGGGCGGTCGCCATCCATTCGCTCGTCCCCGCCATCCTCATCTCAGCGGCTCGCAACATGGGCTTCACATACAATGGGCAGATCCTCAAAGAGAAGAGCCGCATGGAGCTGATCGGCGACTTCGTCGAGGACAACATCTTCCACCCGATCGGCCCGGCAGACATCGCCACCTTCATGAACCTCAGTGAAAAACAAATATCGCGTATCATCTTCGCCAGCGAAGGGTATCCGACAAAGCGGTACATCACCTTCGCAAAGGTTGAGCAGGCCAAGAAGATGCTCGAGGATTCGTCCAATTCGCTTGGTGAAATCGCTGCCCTGCTGGGCTTTGCCACAACGAGCTACTTCAACACGGTATTCAGAAAAATCGAAGGCATCAGCCCCGGTGCCTACCGTGCACAATCGAGGTCTGAATCTGACACTCATCATACATGAATGTCTAAAAATTTACAATCGTGAATTTTAAGATGAACAGAATTTCATATAAATAGAATTATCTTTTCGTTGTATTATCAACAAATAACCTCAAATCTAGACATAAAAATATAAAAAATCGCAAAAATACTCAATCCATCCGAATTTTCATTTGTCTATTTTTTATAATCCATGGTATACTTCTTCAGGAGGGGGATGAACGAAAAACCCCATTCACGAGCCAAGGGAGTGCCATGAACAAACCACTACAGAGGCGGTTGAAGAAATTCCGAGTATTCTATCTCATGTTCCTTCCAGTTGCCGCCTACTTCCTCATCTTCACCTACTACCCCTTCTTCCGTGGCTTGGTCATGAGCTTTCAGGAGAATCGCCTGCTCGGGGCCAGGCCCTTCAACGGCCTTGAGAACTACCGGTTCGTCATCATGGAGCCCAATTTCCTCGCCTCGGTCAAGAATTCGATCATCATCGGCGTGTGGGACATGGGCCTCTACTTTGCCTTCGCCCTCCTCCTTGCCCTGATCCTCAACGAGGTGGCCCGGCGGACCATCAAACAATCGATCCAGACGATCGCCTACCTGCCCTACCTCTTCAGCTGGGCAGTCATCGGTGGCGTCTGGGCCCTGATCTTCGACCTGCAAGGGTTGGCCAACAAGGCCCTCTCCCTCTTCGGTGTCGAGCCGATCTTCTTTCTTGCCGCCCCATCACTGGCCCGCCCCCTGATCATCGCCATGGGGGTGTGGCGCTCGATGGGGTACTTCGCCCTCCTCTTCACCGTGGCCATCATGGCCATCGACGAACAGCTCTTCGAAGCGGCCCGAATCGACGGGGCGAGCCGCTTCAACCAGATTACAAGGATCATCATCCCCTCGCTCGGACCAACGATGAAGACGATCATCGTGCTGCTGTCCATCGGCGTGCTCACCCACTTCGATGAGATCTATGTCATGGTGAACCCAGCCAACCGGCGCTTGATCAGCACGTTGATGCTGTACATATATGAGACGGGAATCCTGAACTTCAAGACGGGCACGGCCAGCGCCGGTGCCACCTTGGTGATGATCGGAACCGTGGCCATTACCGCCCTGATGCGAACACTCACCAGCTACGACGAGGGGTGAGATCATGGCAAGACACCTGGCCAAACGCGATACACTTCCCCTCGGAGTACGGATTATCAACAGCCTCCTGCTGGTGCTTGTCGTACTCTTGATGGGCCTGCCAATGCTCAACGTCCTTGCAGTCTCGCTCTCGACGCAGGCCAAGAGCGACACCCCCGGTCTCGTCCTCTGGCCCTCCCCATCGACGGTACAGGGGTACACGTTCATCTGGAACCATGTGCGCTTCGGCGGGCCGTTCTTCAACACCGTCTACGTCTCACTCGTCGGTACCGTACTGCATGTGCTCATGGCATCGCTTGCCGGCTACGTCCTGGGTGAGCAGCGCCTGCCATACCGCAAGGCGCTGACAACGTTTGTCCTCTTGACCATGACCATCCCCTACGAGTTGACGATGATCGGCATCTACGCCGTCAACCGGGACCTGCGTCTGACCAATACCTACGCCGGCTTGATCATCAATGGCATGATCAGTGGCTTCAGCGTGCTGTTGATGCGCAACTACTTCATGGCGATCCCCCTCTCCTTGGCAGAATCGGCGCGTATCGACGGGGCCAGTGAGATCCGGATCTTCCGCTCAATCTACCTGCGCCTCTCCGTCTCTGGCCTGATGACGATCGGCACCCTCGAGCTGATCCGCAGGTGGAACAACATCACGATGACCGTCACCTTGATCAGCGACATGAAGAAGTGGACGTTGCCTGTCGTGTTGCGGTACATCCTGTTCGACCAGACATCGACCAGCGGGACAAGCTACATCTTCGCCAATGCGAAGATGGCGGCGGTGGTGCTCACCGCCCTGCCGCTGGTCATTCTCTACTTCTTCACCCAATCATTCTTCTCCAGTGGGATCATGATTGGGTCAATAAAGGAGTGAAGCTCTTCTTTGTGAAGAATGAACCATATCCAAAAGGAGGATACGTAATGAAAACCAAACGATTTGTAGTTGCTTTGATCGTGCTGGTCTTTGTGGTCGGAAGTCTCTTCGCCCAAGGCCAGATCGACCGCAAGGCAGTCGAAGTCAAAGTTCTCGCCGGAGTCACCGGAGGAAAGGACGAAGCCGAGAACAAACTCTTCGAGAAGGCGATGGAGAGGGCCACCGGTCTGACCATCACCTGGGAGAAACCGCCCTCCGGCTACGACCAGGTATTGATGCAGAAGCTGGGCGCCGGTGAGGCGTATGACCTGATCTACCTCAACCAGTTCCAGATGTACACCCTGGCAAACCAGGGAGCACTGACGGATCTGACCAGCCGGATCGCCGCCTCACGCGTCTACGCTGAGAACGTCGATCGGGAGGAGTTGGAGAAAATCCAGATGAACGGCAGGTACTACGCCGGATTCAACAAGCTCGAGGTCTTCCCGTTGGTCAACGTAAACAAGGCGATCACCGACAAGCTCGGCATCAACCTGGATACGTTGAACACCCTCGATGACTACTACCAGATGCTCAGGAGCGTCAAGAACTACATGGAGAACGTCGTGGGACGAAAGCCCTACTACCCCTTCTTCACCTACATGCCCGACATCTGGGACCTGCAGCCGTGGTTCAGTTCAGTTGGGTTGCGGCGCGGCGTCTTCAAGGACGCCTCGGGCAAGAAGTATGCACCGTTTGTCGATCCCAAGGCACAACCGGTCTGGCAGTGGCTCGCAAAACTGTACCGCGAGGGCCTCATGGACCCGGCATCGTTCACCGGCAAGACCGGCGACATGCGCAACAAGATGTGGCAGAGCCAGGAGATTGTCATGGACGTCGACTGGGCTGCGTGGACCGGGCTGTACAACAACAACGCCATTACGGCGGGCACCTATCCGCACATCGTCAACATTGTCGGCCTGCCGGGCACCAAGAGCCCTCAGGGCACCTACCTCTTGGAGCAGGGCGGTGCGTCGCTGTGGGCGATCCCGTCCAACGCCAAGCACCCCGATGAGGCGTTCAAGATCATCGAGTACATGGCGACCAAGGAGGGAGGCCTGTTGCTCTCAGCGGGGATCGAGGGGTACGACTACGTCGTCCAGAACGGCAAGCTCGCCTTTACCGAGGTCGGGCTCGCCCACGCCAAGGACCACGGAGCACCGTTCCCGATCTCGACACAGTTCGACCTTGGGGTCCTCGGCACGATGAACCCCGGCGTCCTGGAATCGGTTGCCATCGGCAAGCGGGCAGACGTCGAGGTGGCACCGATGGGGTACGCCGATGGAGAGCTGGACGCACGCAAGTACTATGATATCATGTCCAAGTGGATGACTGATTGCATCATGGGCAAGATCAGTGCGGACGTAGCGATGAGAGAGGCTGCCAACGAGCTTCGCATCAACAAGCTCATTGACTGAGCGGTTGACCACCATGTCTATGGGCGCAGCGGTTGCTGCGCCCCTTTTTCCAAAGTGAGGGAGCGATGATTTCCATTCTCAAGAAGTATGGGCACTGTGATGAGCGGACCTATCAGCACATCCCGTTTTCCGTCTCAGAGGGCATAGAACGGATCGAGATCGCATACTCATACCTGCGCCACCGCCTCACCCCCACCGCCAACGGCCAGCACAACGAGGAGGTCAACATCATCGACCTCGGATTGCTCGACCAAGAGGGCGAGCTCTGCGGCTGGTCGGGCTCGGAGTTGCTCTCCATCCACGTAGGGGAATCCTCAAGCTCTCCCGGGTATCGACGGGCCCCCATCCACAGCGGGACGTGGCGCCTCATCCTCGGTGTCTACAAGGTGCAGAGCGAGGTGGAGGTCACCATCACCATCACACTGGTGGAGAAGCAACGGCGCTGGCTCAAGGGGGACCTGCACCTGCACACCGTCAATAGCGACGGGGTCTACACCACTGGTGAGGTAATCCACCTGGCCAAGAGGACCGGCTTGGACTTCATCGCCTTGACCGACCACAACAACACCGAACAGAACAAGGAGATCGGCAATCCCGAAGGCATCACCGTGATCCCCGGCATGGAGTACACCAACTACCGGGGGCACGCCGACTTCTTCTTCACCGACGACGGGATCTTCACCGTCAATCCTCTCTCCAACACACCCGAGGAGTTCTCCCTTTTTGTCACCGCGGCCAAGGCGCGTGGTGCGGTGATGTGTCTCAACCACCCCTTTGACGAGGGCAGTCCGTGGTTGCTTGGCTTTGAACAACCGTGTGAACTGGTAGAGGTCTGGAACGGGTTTCCCAAACCGTCTGACCATCAGGCCATCTCCTGGTGGCATGCACAGCTCTGCACCGGACGCAGGCTCGTGGGTGTCGGTGGCTCCGATACGCACCGCATCGAGCAGGGTCGCAGCTGGGGAACCCCGACAACCCACGTCCATGCCCGCTCCACCGGCCGCCATGACCTGCTCGAGGCGCTGGTCGAGGGGCGGGTCTCCATCAGCGCCAATGCCGATGCCGCGATTCTGGAGATCCAGATCGGGTCGGCCGGATTGGGGGAGTCACAGGTATTTGTAGAGGGTTTGGAGGGCACCATCACGATCAACCGGGCCAGACGGGGTGATGTCGCCGTCCTGTACAGCGATGAGGGCGAGGAAGAGCGCTTCACCGCCGAGTTCGATGGGACGGTTCTTTTCAGCTTCCCGGTCAAGAGACGATACTTCTATCGCACCGAACTCTACCGCACCACGTTGGGCATGATCATGCTCAACGCCCTCACCAATCCCGTCTACCTCACGTGAGCAGTGGAGTCCCGCTCGACGAAGGTCGTCGGCAGTGAGATGGAGAGGGGTGTGCGATTTCCCCCGGTAAGCAGGGAGTAGAGCAGCGCGACGGCCATCTGCCCCATCTCAACGATGGGCTGCCTGATGGTCGTCAGCCGAGGAAGGGAGTAGGAGGCGAGTTCAATATCGTCGAATCCCACCACCGAGACGTCGTCGGGCACACGCAAACCCCCATCGCCCAAAGTGCGCATGGCGCCGAGGGCCAGCTCATCGGTGATGGCAAAGAGCGCGGTGAAGGGGAGATCACGCTCCAGCAACAATCGGGCCGCCTCGGCCCCGGCCTCCATGGTATAGGTTCGGGCCAGCACCACCTTCTGCTCATCGTAACCGATGCCCGCTTGCTCGAGCGCCATCTTGTACCCCGCAAGTCGCGCCGGTGCGAAGCTACTCTTCTCTCCACCGATGAAGGCGATGTCACGGTGACCCAGAGCGATGAGGTGGCTGACTGCCGTCTGGGCGGCATCCTCCTCACTGATGGTGATCGAGGTGGCCATCCAATCCTTGCGGCTGAACGTCGCCAGGACGGTGGGGATGGCATTCTCCTCCAAGTACGTCTTGAACTCCCCGAGCATGATCTCGTGGAGGATGATGATGCCGTCCAACCGGTCGGCCTTCAACTTGTTGAGGCACGCCCGTTCGCCCTGCAGGTCGGTGGGGGAGAAGTAGAAGCTGGTGTAGTAGGAGAACTGCTCCAGGTGGTGGGCGACGATGGCAAAGAGTTGGCGCTGGAACATGTTGAACGTCTCGGGCATCACCACACCGATGGTCGTCGTCCGCTTGCTCACCATGTCGCGTGCCGCCCGGTTGGGCACGTACCCGGTCTGCTTGATCGCCTGCAGCACCCGGGTACGCTTCTCGATGCTGACGTGCTCCTGTTCGTTCAATACCCGTGAGACCGTCGAGACCGAGACCTTTGCGAGCTTTGCTATATCCTTGATACTGACCATGAGTCCACCTATTGCGCTAGTGTAGCGGGAATGGATATGGATGTACACCACTGCCGCATCACCAGCCCTCCTCGAGGATGTCGGACATTCGAATAGGGGCGCCACAGCGCATCGATCTATTGATCGCGGTGGCAACCAACTGCGCCTGTACGCCGTCATCGACGGTCACCGCCGGTTGGAGACCGGTACGGATTGCCTGGACAAACGCGTTCATCTCACCAAGATAGGCGTCTTCGAAGCGCTCCAAAAATCCTTGTATGGTCGATCGCCCGAGCCCCTCTCTCGTCCAGGTGGAGAGGTGGGGGCGCTCCAACTCCCCGATGAAGAGGGCCCCATCGGTACACACCACCTCGGTGCGGACATCGTAGCCATACTGCGAGTTGCGGCTCCCCTCAAGCGATGCGACAAATCCGTTCTCGAAGGTCAGGATGGCCTCCACATGGTCGATGTCACCGATCTGTGCCAGTTCCGGGTAGCGAATCGAGCTACCTTTGGCATAGACCTCAGAGACCTCGCTGTGGGCAAACCATCGAGCCAGATCGATGTCATGGATAGAGAGGTCGACGACAAGCCCTCCGCTTGCCTTGGCAAACTCGATGGGGGGAGCGCCCGGATCCCGGCTGATCGAGCGCAGCGAGATCGCCCTGCCCACCGTGCCCGCCTCGATCTGGCCCTTTGCGTTCAGGTAGGCGGGGTCGAAGCGGCGCATGAAGCCCAATTGAAAGAGTGTTGGCTTGGCACGGAGCAGCTGCTGCACCTCGATGGTCTTATCAAGGTCGATGGAGATCGGCTTCTCACAGAAGATCGCCTTTCCCGCTTCAATCGCCTCGGTGGCCATGGTCGCGTGCATGTGTGTCGAAGAGGCGATCACCACTGCATCAACGTCATCGTCTGCCAGCAGCGTGTGGTAGTCGAGGTACCCCTTGACCGTCGGGTGTGCGGCGGTGAACGCGCCAAGCACCCCCGGCTGGGAGTCGGAGACGGCCACCAGCTGTGCATGGGGCACCGCGGCTGCAAGATTCTCAGCATGGCGGGTACCGAGACGGCCAAGCCCAATTACTCCACAACGTACGCTCTCCATACCACGCTCCTCCTCGCCTATCGTGCTGTGCCCCTGGCACGGGAGTACACCGCCTGTCTGTGCCGGTTGCACCACCGATCTCCATTGCCCTCCTCGCCTGCGATGCGCTCTCAGGTTCTCGGCGGGCAACAGCGCGGACAAAATGCTGAAAACGTTACCATAATTCTCATGGTACACGTTGATTTTGATTTGTCAATAATGAATTCATTCTACGATTGCCGATTCAACACAAAACTTCTTTACAAACATATGGGACGTAGTATACTTTACGAGGTGAGAACGTTTCCAAAATATAAGCTATTTTGCCGTTGATACGGTCAAGGAGAGAGGGAATGGAAAGGATCATACACGTGGGAATCATCGGGGCAGGAAGGATTGGAAAGCTGCATGCATACAACATCACCCGATTCGTACCATCGGTACGCGTCGCTGGCATCAGCGACATCGTTGTCAATGAGGAGCTCAAGAAGTGGGCCGCCGGACTGGGTATCGAGAAGATCACCACCGATGCGATGGATTTGATCAAGGATCCTGCCATCGATGCAATCCTTGTCTGCTCCTCCACCGACACCCACGCCGATTTCACCATGGCAGCGGCGCGGGCGGGCAAGCACATCTTCTGCGAGAAGCCGATCGACCTCTCCGTTGCAAAGGGGATGGAGGCAGTCAAGGTGGCAGAGGAGCACAAGGTGAAGCTGCAACTGGGCTTCAACCGCCGCTTCGACCACAACTTCAAGCGGGTGCGCGACCTTGTCGAAGCGGGCAAGGTCGGGGATGTGCACATCGTCAAGATCACCAGCCGTGACCCGGCTCCCCCACCGCCGGCCTATGTCGCTGTCAGCGGGGGCATCTTCCTCGATATGATGATCCATGACTTCGATATGGCACGCTACCAGGCGGGCAGTGAGATCACCAGTGTCCACGCGGTGGGAGCCGTCCTCGTCGACGAAGAGATCGGCAAGGCGGGAGACATCGACACGGCCATCGTCACAGTGACCTTCGCCAACGGGGCCATCGGCATCATCGACAACTCCCGCAAGGCGGTCTACGGCTACGACCAGCGCGTCGAGGTCTTCGGAAGCGAAGGATGCGCCCAGGCAGGGAACGACACCCCCACGCGTGTCACCCTCTCCACCGCCGATGAAGTAATCTCTGACAAGCCGTTGTACTTCTTCCTTGAGCGGTACAAGGACGCCTTTGTTGATGAGATCTCCGCCTTCGCACAGGCGATCCTCACCGATGGTGATGTGCTGGTCGATGGCATGGATGGGATCGAGGACATGGTCGCAGCCCTTGCTGCAGGCAAGAGCCTGAAGGAGGGCAGGACTGTGACGATTGAAGAGATGAAGCGTGAGCTCAACGTGTAAAGGGACGCAACGATGAAGACAGTACGCCTAACCATGGCACAAGCCCTGCTCCGATTTCTGGACAACCAGTATGTCTGGTTCGACGGGGAGGAATCAAAATTCGTAGAGGGGGTCTTCGGCATCTTCGGCCACGGCTGTGTCGTGGGCATCGGAGAGGCATTGGCCGACAGCGCCAACACGTTGCCCTTCTACCAAGCGAAGAATGAACAGGGGGCGGTCCATGCCGCCACCGCGTTCGCCAAGGAGCACAACCGCCGCAAGATCATGGCAGTGACCAGCTCAATCGGTCCCGGGGCCTTGAACATGGTCGTCGGTGCCGGTACTGCGACGGCGAACCACATCCCGGTGTTGCTCTTGCCCGGGGACGTCTTTGCCAGCCGGCAACCCGATCCGGTGCTGCAGCAGATCGAGATCCCCCACGACTACACCAATACGGCCAACGACGCGTTCCGCTCCGTCTCCCGCTACTGGGACCGGGTCAACCGGCCGGAGCAGCTGATGAGCGCCCTGCTCAATGCGATGCGCACCCTCACCGACATGGCTGAGACGGGAGCGGTCACGATCGCCCTGCCCCAGGATGTCCAGGGGGAGGCGTACGACTACCCCGTCGAGTTCTTCGAGAAGCGGGTGCACTACATCGAGCGACGCATCCCGAGCCAAGGGCAGCTTGACCGGCTTGCCGAGTTGATCGCATCAGCGAAGAAGCCCCTGGTCATCGCTGGCGGTGGCGTGCGGTACAGTGAAAGTGGAGAAGCGCTTGCCGCCTTCTGTGAACGCTATGCAATCCCCTTTGGGGAGACTCAGGCTGGCAAGGGAACGGTGCTCTGGGACAATCCATACAACATGAGCGGAATTGGCGTGACGGGTAGCCAAGCGGCAAACCGACTCGCCAAAGATGCCGACCTGATCGTGGGGGTGGGTACCCGCTTCGGGGATTTCACCACCTGCTCCAAGTGGCTCTTCCAGAACCCTGCGTGTCGCTTCACCTCGATCAACGTGGCGCCTGCCGATGCATACAAGCTCAACAGCCTGCCCATCATCGCCGATGCGAAGCTGACCCTCTCTGCGTTGCTCGACCATCCGGCGTTGCAGGGGTATGGCAGCCAATGGGGTGAGCGCCTGGGAGAAGAGAAGCGGCTGTGGGATGAGGAGGTCGACCGCCTCTACACAGAGGAGTCTCCCTCCCTGCTCTCCCAGGCACGGGTGTTGGGTGAGCTCAACGACCGCCTCCTTCCCCACTCTGCCATCGTCATCAGTGGCTCGGGTTCGGTTCCCAGCGATATGCAACGTACGTGGAGGACCCGGGTCGAAGGGACCTATCACATGGAGTACGCCTTCAGTTGCATGGGGTACGAGGTCGCAGCCGGCTTGGGGGCAAAGATCGCCCATCCCGAGCGTGAGATCGTCGTCATCATCGGGGATGGGGCCTACACGATGCTGCACACTGAACTTTTGACCTCCATACAGGAGGGTAAGAAGATCATCGTCGTGGTGTTGGACAACGCCGGCTTCCACTGCATCGACAACTTGCAGACCAGCCAAGGCATCGTCCACTACGGCAATGAGTGGCGTACCCGGGATGAGAAGAGCGGACTCTTGAGCGGTGCTTCACTCGTCGTCGACTATGCCCTCAACGCAGAGAGCTGGGGCGCGGTCGGCTTGCGGGCAGAGAACCCGGAGCAGCTGGCCCACGCAGTACGCCAAGCGCTGGCAGAGGAGCGCTCGACGCTCATCCACTGCAAGGTCGCACCCAAGTCGATGACCGATGGGTATGAGAGTTGGTGGCGCGTCGGAACGGCGGAGGTATCAAACAATCCGGCTGTCGTCGAGGCGTGGGGCGAGATGCAGGGTGAGATCGCAAAGACGAGAAAATTCTAGGGAGGCGATATGGAGAAGAAGAGCATACAGCTGGCAATCGCACCGATCGGTTGGACGAACGACGATCTGCCGGAGCTCGGAGGGGAGATCCCCTTCGAGCAGTGTGTCAGCGAGATGGCGCTCGCAGGCTTTGTGGGCAGTGAGGTCGGCAACAAGTACCCCCGGGACACCGATGTTCTCAAACGAGCACTTGCACTGAGGGGCCTACAGATTTGCAACGCTTGGTTCAGTACGTTTTTGACGACTAACCCGTACGAAGAGGTCGAGCGGGACTTTGTCGAGCACTGCACCTTCCTCAAGGAGATGGGAGCGACCATGGTCGGGGTGGCCGAACAAGGCAACTCGATCCAAGGGAGACAGGACCTGCCGGTCTTCGATGCCAAGCCGGTGAACACCGAAGAGCAGTGGAAGCTCCTCTGTGAAGGGCTGGACAGGCTGGGGGCGAAGGCCAAAGAGATGGGCATGACGCTGACCTACCACCACCACATGGGCACCGGGGTGCAGACGGCAGCGGAGATCGACCGCCTGATGGAATCGACCGACAGCGAGCTTGTCGGTCTGCTCTACGACACCGGCCACCTCGTCTTCAGTGGCGAGGATGAGATCGCCGTGCTGAAGAAATGGCTCTCCCGCATCCGTCACGTCCACCTCAAGGATGTGCGTAAAGAGAAGCGCGAAGCGGCAATCGCAGGCAAATGGTCCTTCCTCAAGGGTGTCAAGGAGGGGGTCTTCACTGTTCCCGGTGATGGCTGCATCGACTTTGAGCCGATCTTCACGATCCTCAAAGACTCCGGCTACCAAGGGTGGTGGGTCGTCGAGGCCGAACAGGACCCGGCGCTGGCCAACCCGCTTGAGTATGCGCTCAAGGCGCGCACCTACATCCGCGAGAAAGCGGGCATTTGATCAAACGGAGCCGAAGGGAATCCCCTTCGGCTCACACGTCTTGCATCACAAGATCACACTCACATATCGGCCGGAATCTCTGGCCAGATCTTCACATCCTTCTCCAACATCCACGTGTGCTCCTTACGGTAGTAGCGGGTGGTGGGCAGCCACCGGTCACCCTCCAGATGGGGAATCATCCAGATGTAGTACATCGCGTACCCCGGGGCGGCTGCTTGTGCATGCGTCTTGTCGGGGGCGATCATCGATGTATCCTCGTCGTGGATGACGAATGCATCCTCGTCGAGGACCGAGATGCCGAAGCCTTGGGAGGGGAAGAAACGGTAGTGGTAGATCTCCGGATGCGGGTGGTCGTGCGGCGGGTAGCTGGACCATCGCCCCGGGTGGTTGATCACCTCACCGAGCACCATGTTCGAGTATGGGGCGCTCTCTCCGTCAAAGACCGTCCTCACCGTCCGGTTGCTCGCCTCAGCGAGCACACCGGCGCCAAAGACCTCACTGTGTACGTCTTCCTTGTCGTAGAAGCGCACCGCAAAGTCGGTGGTGTTCCGGCACCGCTCGACGGCAAGCTCGCTCTCCTCTTGGGCCACGATCACAATCTTGACCGAAGCGGGGGCGTGGAGCGCGACAGCAGACTCATCGATGCATGAGTGACGCTCCCCTACTGCACGACCCCCATCCCAGGTGAAGGTGACCTTCCCCTTGATCAACAGCCACGCCCGCTCCAAGGGAAGGGTGCACGTGATCTGCTCACCCTTTGGCAAGACGAGGATCCCGAAGTCGAGCATCTGCTCGCTGTGCGGGCCATCCAGTGCGGTTATGGTGGTATATCCCGGGGTAAATCCACCCGTTTTTCGTACGATCATTGTGTTGCTCCTTCTTCTTTTGTGATTAAGCATACGGGCGGGAGGTGGTTTACACAAGAGCCTCTGGGCATCGGCAACCTTGACAATACCCGTATCGCTGGTAGAGTCAAGGCGTGGGGCTGTTGGCAGCTCCCCTCGCCCACCACCGTGTGGAGAGGGGAGTCGTACGCCAGCGAAGGAGATCCAGCCGTTGATCCTACCCCCGCTTCACACCTTTCATGCGTGCCAGCATGAGCGTTCAAGGAGGATTTCGATGTACCCTATCCGCGCAGCACTCCTCGGTGCCGGCGACCGTGGCCGCTTCACCTATGCCGCGTACGCACAAGATCACCCTGATGAGTTGGCCATCGTTGCGGTGGCAGAACCCGACGAAACCAAACGCAGACAGATTGTCGCCGACCATTCGATCGAATCCGCGTTGGCCGTTGCGGATTGGCGGGCCCTCTTTGAGAAACCGCTCGATGTCGATGCGATCATCATTGCCATCCAAGACACGATGCATAAGGAGGCGATCCTCGCCGCCATGACAGGCCGGTACCATATCTTGTGTGAAAAACCGGTGGTGACGACCCTCGAGGAGGCCAATGAAATAGCAAAACAAGCCAAGCACTATGACAAGGTGTTCGCTGTAGCCCATGTGCTGCGCTACTCCCGCTTCTTCAACAAGGTACGACAGCTTGTCGATGGGG
>Ga0265293_10009027_pt1 | contig 14497 bp, 15 predicted proteins | sample Munlanlewell138R_FD_192505 | JGI IMG/M metagenome (GOLD analysis project Ga0265293, IMG submission 192505) | Leachate microbial communities from a municipal landfill in Southern Ontario, Canada - Leachate well 138R | ecosystem: Engineered > Solid waste > Landfill > Unclassified | place: Canada...
AAGATAAAAGAAAATTTATCCTTTAAAATGTCACAAAGCTTGCTATATTTTTTATACATTGAATGGGCTAAAACAAGAACTTCGTCATGAGAAATCACACCACGTTCTAACCTTACATACTCTTTATATTGAATTCCTTCTTCAAACTCACTTGCAAATTGCTCTCCCTCATTAGGATTTTTTAAAGGACTTGAAGGATCGTTTATTAGTTCTATTAACGTTTTCTTCATTTCTTTTTGAAATGGTGCAATAGTATCCCAAAGGAAATCATGTATTGTTGAAACTTTAAGATTTCTTATTTCAGCTCTATTCTTAATTTCTATGGCCGCTGCATTTGTATATGTTATACAAGCAATATTTGCTGTGGGATATAATATAGAGATTTTTTTGAGTATTTGTACCAAGGAATAAGTTTTTCCACTGCCTGCACCACCACTTAATAGAAAGTTATTTTGATTTTCTATGTGAAATAAAATTTCTTCTATTTCATTATCGAATCGTCTCTCAGCCATAATAGCCCCTCCTTAATATAAAGTGGAATCTGCCAGTTTGAAAAGTCAGATCCATCTTTACTCTCACTATTAAGTAAAATATCCAAAGCAAAAGATGCTTTACTCTTTATGCAATTTTCAGCAACTTCGTATGCGTCATACTTATATTCTAACCCATCTGCATTTTTCTCTGATAATTTACATCTATTTTTTAAACTAACAAAATTGCTTTCGTTATCAATAATAAATTGTCTGTTTATATTAAAAAATGAATCCTCAAAGCTTCGTGGATAATACGATTTGCCATCTACAGTTTGGAGTGTTTGGTAGATAAGCATTAATGAACCATTAGGTTCCTCTGTCCATGATCCATTCATGTTAATTAATACTTTTTGGTTTAAAAATCTATCTGTAAAAAAGTTAAGCGGGTTTCCTATAAAGTGTTTAAGAGGCCCTGAATAATAATGTTTAAGGGCACCGTTTGTAGTATGGGTTCCTCCTTCAACAGGATTAGCAACAATATCGGTGGCATATGTACCGTCTTTGTTTGGCTTATCACGTCTTTTCTCTGTTCCAGCATCAATATCAGTAATGATTAATGTCTTAATTCCAATAAATGATAAAAATTGATCAAAAATCTGTGAATGAGCACCTACTTCAACTAAAGAGATATTTTGAGATAAAAGAGGGCTGACATCCGTGGAGCTTTCCTCTTGATCTATTTTCTTCATCATAGAAGGAAGAAGAATTCTTTCTGTATCTCCTTCAAAAAGAACTGCCTTGTCTGCAAAAAATATTTCTGCATAGTTTAATGTTAAATACTGCTTCAGGAACTTAAAACGATTATTCTTAGGATCTTTTTCATCCTTATACGCAGTTTCTAGATCTTTTAAATTTCTTGAAATAACACTTGTTTGTGAATTTTTTCGAAAATATTTTATATCATTAAAATTACATTCAGATACAATATGCGAGGAATGAGTGGTTACAATAGTCTGTAAATTCAACTTTTTTTTGCCATCTTCAACTAAAGTACTTTCTTGTAATAGCTTTTTAATATTTTTAATAAAAATGTACTGCATTTGTGGATGAGTATGCGCCTCAGGTTCTTCAATGAAAAGCAAATTAATATCTGCTGGGTTAACCGTTTCATCTTTGTCATACCTAAACTCACTTAAAATAGTTTCGATTTCGAAAATAATATTTATTAAATTAAGATAACCTAATCCGTTATAACTTTCTGGCAATTGATGGTCGAATGACTCATAAACAACGGTTGTATTGCCTTTCAGTAGCTGTTGCTGACTAAGTGAAGAAATAATTTTGACAACAGTTTCATTTTCACGGATTCCACCAAATTTTTTTACTTTTTTGATTACTTTATCAAATATTCCTTCATAGATGTCAGTTAAAGAATTATCCGTTGCTATCAGTGCATCTTCAAACTTCTCAATAGCAGGGTTGCTCTCATCAGTCTTTACCTTTTCATAATACCTATTAGATAAACTGGACAAAGTGCCATCATTATCAGAATTTACGGTATCTCTCCTAGCACCTATACATTTAAAAGAAATTATTTTACTTAAATCCCTATTAATAGAATCCAATAACCGATATCCATTTTCAGACGGACTAAGTGATTCTGTATCAAAAAGAATGGCTTTCTTCTTAATTTCAAAATACTTTCGGTGTTTATTTTTCATAAAATTGTAAAAGCATATAGATTTTTCGATAACTCCTTTTCCCTCTGATAAATAACGCTCGTAATATTTGGAAAAGTCATCCACAAGTAAAGGCATTCTTTCTAAGCTCAAAGTATACTCAAATTTAATAACAATAATGTTGTTATCTGGATCTAGATCCAGAATAAACGGGTTAATATTTGTAAGATTATCTTTATCATCGTACTTAATAAAAATATATAACTCTATTCCTTTTTTATTAAGTAAACTCCATTTCTCACCGTTTTCCTCTACTGATTGAAATAGAAAACTTTTGAAATCATGATTAAAATCATCATACATAAAATTATTAGAAGAACTTTTATCTCCAATAAATTTATTTAAGGCGGAAAGAACCGAAGTTTTACCACAATTGTTTTTGCCAATAATAAGTGAAAGTTCGTCCTCTAAATCCAACTCTAGATTTTTTAAAAGACGATAGTTATTTATTTCTATTTTTGTTATTTTCATTTTTTCTTATCAACCTTTCTTTTAAACTACTAAAATTTATATTTACGATTCTTTAAAATGTTAAACATCGTTTACCAACCTAATTTTTACTGACAATTCAGGTGATCTGTGTAATTGCTTAAAGTTATCTTCATTTTGTATTTATCTAATTCAACTTTATGTATACTTGCATTTTGAAACTTAAAAGATTCATTTTTATTAGTCCATTCAATATCTTTTATCAAATGATATATAATGTTTATTACTCCACCATGTGTAACTACCAATACATCTTCATTTTTCTGAACAACTTCATCTCTCAATTTATTGAATGAATACCTTATTCTATTTAAAAATTCTCTTGGACTTTCTCCTCCGGGAAATTTTCCATCGATGCCTAACGTCGCAAAATACAATCCTGGAAAGATTCTTTCAACTTCTTCATTTGGCATGCCAGCTATCACACCATTATTATTTTCTCTCCATTCTTGGTTTAATTCAGGCTTCATTTTGAATTTTTCGCCTATCAAAAATGCTGTTTCCTTAGCTCTATTTAAATCACTACTAATCATCCTAGTAAAATTAAACATCTCTCTATACTTGTATAAATGATTAGCAAGTCTTTGAGATTGATTTTTCCCTTCATCAGTTAAACCTCTTTGGCTCCATCCTCCCCTAAATCCTTCTTCTTCTTTTCCATGTCTTACAAAATAGATGTTCACGACCATACCCCCTACTCTTAAAATAACGTCTAATTCCTGCTTTTCCAAATCCCATATTCATTAACATTACCCTTATAGACTGTCCCATAAATATGGGATTCGTCAATATCCTCTATAATATACATTCAACATAACTTTCAAAATCCCTTCTTTTCTTGCTAAATTTTAACATGATTTAACATTTAATTGAATTAAACTACCTCTTACTTAGATAAATTCTGATTCTTTTTCTATTTCACATAAAACTTCATTTTCATCTTAATCAATTACTTAAAAAAGAGCTAAAGACTTAGAGTGAGTGCTAAGGTTTAGCTCTTGAGGTAAGAAGTATTAAATTATCTTTTTTACTTTTGTAGTAGCATTATTTAGACTAGAATAACTGATTTATCCTTGTCCAAAGAAGGGTTTTGCTAAATAAGTAAATATCTGAGTTGGTTTTCAGATACCATAATTAAATACCTACAGATGGCTTGAAGTTAATCTTTCTTTTGTTCTCTTTCGGTTTTGTCACAATCTCTACATAAGCAAGTATTGTTCTTCCCATCAAAAACAACCCAATCTCTAGTTATTTTTTTACAAACCCTGCACACTCCTTCTTTATTAAGCCAAAGGTTTTTGTTTGCACTATGATTTGGTTTAGGTGGAGGTGGTTGATAGACAGAATAATCTACTTGATTAGTATGTTGATTAATATATACATGATTTATCTCTTCTTGTTCCAATATGTTGGTCGTTTTTTCTTTTATTTTTTCTTTTGATAATCCTTTCAAAGACTTTATTTCTCCATAGTTTACTTTAAACTTAGAATAATATCTATGATTGCAAGATATAATTGTTAGAAAGCCATATTCTACTAATGACATAAGGTAATTGTAAATACAATCAGTTAAATCAGGAATATTTATTTCAGTAATATCATTGGTATATATTAAATCTTTGTTTAATGGTATTTCAGAATATTTTTTTATCCAAGTGACCACATTTTTTGTAAAGACTTCTTTGCCTTTTCTATTAATAATGAAATTAGTAAAAATAGAGCTTTGCCATATCCTTCTATCACAATTTATAGATAGTTCTCCCTCTACTTCTAAATTAATAAATTCAGGTATTTCTTCTAATCTTATATCTAAATTCTTTACATTCCTTAGCCATATACTATTTTCTCTAATTGTTTTGCTAAATTCTTTCACTTTTATATCTCTATATTTTTTATCTTCATATTTCTTTAATTTTTCTAGCTTTGTTAAATATTTTTGCTTATTAACTTTTAAAGTATTTTTATGTATCTCCAATTGCCTATCTCTGTATTCTTTAACCTCTTCATTTTTTTTAGATCTCTTTTCTTCTAATTTTTTATTATATAGCCAAAATTTACTAATTGTTGATTCTATTATAAGATTTTCAATCTTTTCCTTATCAAAATCATAGAAATCAATATCTTCAATATCTAGAAATATTTCAATTGTAGATATCCCAGTCTTAATAATTTTTTGCAGTTTATCATCATCAACAAAGTTCGTTACAGCAATTTCAATAAATAGTGGAACATTATCTTTATATAAAATAATATCTGGTTTTAAATCTCCATATGATTTTTCACATTCTACTTGTTCAAATTGCATTATTTTCTCATCATAAAGCTTTTCATATTTAATTGATTTTTTATAATAAAAATCATTTTTACTTCCAATATTATAATAGCTATAATCAAAATACTCTAAAATTACATCAGGTAATTTTAGCTTTTTATATTTTTTTAAGACTTCTTTTGCATAATAGTGCAAAGCTGTTTCTAACGGATTAATGCAGTTATCATTATGATGTGCAAAATGATGGATTCTTATATCTCCTTTTCGTGCTATTAACTTTTCCCCACATTCTGGACAAACACAATTACAATTTAACCCATTTTGATCAATTTGAATTTCAGAGATATGAACTAATTTCCCATTTCTAATACCAAAAGGAAGCTTGATCAACATAGCAAGACACCACCTTGTAAATATTTCACAATTTGCTTTTATAAATATTTATTATTTTGCTAACAAATGTCCAATCATATAAAGTAGTCCTGATGCTACCAGAGAGCTTGCTGTTCCTTCTAGTATGTTTTTTAAACTCATAAGTATAGATGGTATTTTTTGACTTTTATAATCATTATTATCTATTATCTGTTCTAATTCTGTAATATTATCTTCCATTTCTTTGATTTTTCTTTCACCCAAATTGAGATTTTTATAGTTCTTTTTTAACTCTTTCAATAAGTTATTTACTTCATCTATATTGTTTTCAAATGAAATAATTTGATTTGATGAAGTCGTATTTTGCTGAATTTGAGATTGATTTATATCTCCATAAAAATAATTAAATGTATGTCCCATGTCTATAGCTTTTTCCTTTTCTTCATTATTAAATCTCATATTTTCACCTATAATACCCTCATCTTCTAGCTTAAGAGACCATTCGAGAACATAATTTCTTACAGTATCACATATTGATTTTACACTTGTTCTATCTATAAATACACTATATTTTGTATAGAAATCAGTTCCCTTAGCAATTAAATTATTAGTTTTAGGATTTAATGGTATCATCATTATATCAGATTCACTATTAATCATATCTTCAAAACTTGATATAGAATTAACAACTTTTTGATTACAAATTAAATCGTGTAATTCTGTATCAGATACTATAACAGGAATCCAACCATGAATGGGGTTCCAGCCTTTTAGCTCACCTGATACTATTCTATAAGGTGGCCATTCTTTACCTTTGTAATCTTGATAACCATTAAGTTCATATTGTAACCACTCACCAAATTCTGTTAACTTAAGTTTTCTTGCAATTACATAAGCCATTCTAATTAGGCATGATATACTACTGTTGGCCTTCATCGCTTCTTCCTGTAATTCAATTACCGCTGGCTTTAACATATTCTTATACCTCCAATGCATCTGTTTTAACAATATATAAATCTATCTTAGAACTGAGATGCTTATTATTCATAGTATTAAATGGTCCTAGAAGTTCATCATTACTAATATTATCAATACTATTATTACTCAGGTATCTAATGAACTGATTTAAGTCATTCATATTCCTTTGATGTTTATCAAGGCTAAATTTCTTATCATCTTGTGAACAAAAAGTATTAACAACAAAAATAGCTCTCTTTATATTTCTTCGGTTAGCTTCTGCAATAGTACCTGCAATAGCATGTAATAATTGGTATCTAAGATTGAAAACTTCTAGATCAATACTTCTTTCAAAAACATTACTTAATAGATTCTCAATTCTATCAGGAGCTTTTGTTGGTACACCATTAATTCTATCTACAATCTTTCTCAAATAATAATCCTTAATAATTTCTCCAAATGACTCATCTGCTTTTGCTTCAATACTAATTAATACTTCTCCCTTTTTATCTTCCGCTAGTACTAGCAAATCGTGTTGACGTCCTTTTCCTTTATATTCATCAAATTTACTTTCATATTCAGGTGATGCCATTATGAACTTAATTCCTTTAAAATCTTCATATGAACCTAATAATGTTTCCAAAGGTTTCCCATTATTTTACATCCATTCTTTAGCTAGTTCTTTTGCACTTCTTCCATCTTGCCATTGTTTTTCTCCACCTGCGGGTGGACATATATTCTTCCATTCATCAATACTTCTAATAGTTTTGTTCTTATCTAAATCTTTACATATTATCATTTTACTTTCCCTTTCTATAAAGAAAAATGTAAAAACTATTGAGACCTTATTACGAACACCTCTATTTTAAACTATATCCCCAGAATAATGTTCATCTATATTAAAATATCGTTTACTATATAGATTCTACATAACTTTCGAAATCCCTTCTTTTTTTTACGAATATTTACAGAATTTAGCATATAGTTAAAACTATTTATATATAGCTTCACTAAATCCTAATTCTTATTCAGCCTCATCATTTTTATCTACATCAATTATTTCTTCATTATCTCCACCTAAATCTAGCTCCTGAGAATTTGCTACTCCTCTATTTCTATTTATGCTACGGGATATATTTTAAATGAAGATTCCACTATCTACTGGAGGGAAGTTTATAAAGCAAATTGTTACTGGTATATTGGTTATTCTAGATGACCAACCATATTCTAAGTCTTGAGGATATTTTACTATGCCATAGACTTTTCCTGTATTTTCACCTAATATTATGCTGTTTCTTTTTATTTCCAGGCTCATGGGGGATATTATGTTTAGTAGGGTGTTGTTGATTGAGGTTTCTTTGGTTTTTTTCAATTTTATCTTCCTTTCTGTGGGTTATTGAAATAAAAAAGAGCTATGGCCTTAGATTGGTTTCTAAGGTTTAGCTCTTGTGTTAGGTTAAAGATTTAGATAACAGTATGCATATTAGTTAAAACTTGATTATTTACTCAAAAAAACTCGAGTTATCAACCATTATTTCACTTGAATCTATTGATATACCTAAAGGATACAAAACATCAATTATTTTAGAAACTGTAAATGGATAAGAACTGTTAAATTCATCCCCGTCACCTTTTCTTCTATCTCTATCACTACCATACATATGTTGCACATATACTGTACCTATTATTTCAATAGATATTTCATTTGAATTAATGTCTAGAATTCCTACCTTATCTAAAACAATTTCATCAACAAGATGGTGAGTTGATAACATATCAATTTCATTAAATGTTTCATTTGCAAAAATTCCGTCAATAATATCAAAAAGAAGGTGTTCATATTTATGAATTAAATTATCTTTTAAGCAATCTATTTCTTCAAAGAAATTTGTTAGAGCTCGCATTGAATCCATTACTATTTTATCTCCTTTACTTTCTTCTACACTAAACACTTCTTCTTGTATATGAGTATACTTACTTAACACATTTATGGAATCCAACGTTTTTTTGATTAACTCTTCTAGATTGATCTCCAGTTCATTCTTTAGAAAATCGTTACTCAATCCCCCACGTATCGCATACTCCATTCTATGTCTCCTAGTGATGCCATTAGTTACCATTTAGCCCCCTAACCACTTTGGACAATCGCACACGATTATAGTAAAATATAATCAATAGGAGGTTGCCAAAATGAGAAGTAAAAATACAAGATATTCAGAAGAACTTAAAAGACAAATAGTTAAAGAAGTAGAGGAAACTGGTAATGCAACTTTAGTAGCAAGAAAACATGATATTGTTCCAGGTACAGTAACAAGATGGGTTAGGGAGTCAAAATCAGCTAATAAAACCAATAATCCTCTTAATATAGATTATAGCACTAATTCCTCCTTAGATAAGGAGAATGAGCAATTAAAGAAGCTATTAGGTGAAAAGGACCTTGAAATAGCTATTCTTAAAGACCTACTAAAAAAAATGACCCAAAGATAGAAGATAAAGTAAATATAGCTAATAAATGGATAGGGTATGGTTATCCAGTAACTAAGGTACTTAAAATACTTAGATTAAATAAATCAACCTATTACTTTAATATAAATAAAGATTCAAAGATAGAATTAACAGAAGAGCAAAAGTTGATAAACAAAGGTGGTAGACCAATTCTTGGTTCATCTAAAACCATTGATGGAGAAACTATTTGTGATGAACAAATTAAAGAATACATCTGCGAAATCATTGAATCTGAAGGATTATGCTATGGGTATTATAAAATAACCATAATACTAAGAAGAAAATTTAATCTAATCATAAATAAAAAGAAGGTATATAGATTATGTAAAGAATTAAATGTACTAAGACCTCAAAGGATAGTTAAACCAAAGCATCCAAGGAAAATAGCAAAAAATAGAGAGATAACAAGTCCTAATGCTCTTTGGGAAGTAGATATAAAATACGGTTATCTCCACGGTGAAGATAGATTTTTCTATATAGCCTCTTTTCTAGATGTATATGATAGAAACATAGTAGAATACCATATGGGACTATCATGTACCGGAAAAGATATAACTATAATTCTTAAAAGAGCATTAATGAAGCGTGGTGTCTATGATAAAGACACTGATTTAGTAATAAGGTCAGACAATGGTCCACAATTCATTAGCCATAAATTTGAAGATACATGTAAAGAACTAAAACTGGAGCATGAGAGAATACCATTCAAAACCCCAAATAAAAATGCTCATATAGAATCTTTTCATAGATTACTAGAAGATGAATGTTTATCGAGGTACGAATTTAAAACTTATGCTGAAGCCTATGAGGCAGTATCTGAGTATATGAAATCTTACAATAAGGTTAGAATTCATAGTTCCTTGGGATATATTTCACCATTAGAATTCTATCAAAAAACCTTAGATGGAACAGCGAAACCTTTAGTAGTGAGACTTTAATATTTTTTCGCTTAGGAGCAAAACACATAAATATTTAGCTGAAATCAAGGGCTTGCGATAGCAAGAGCGTAGCCTTTACCCTTGATGAGGATAAATATTTATGTATAATAAAAAAAGCGAAAAACATTAAAATATAGATAAACTAAGAAATAGAAAGTATTCGTGAGTTTTTGTCCAATATTAAGGGGTCAATCCGGTTACATCTCTATTATCTTCATACCAGATACAATTTTTTACTTCATCATCAGGAGCTAAGTTATAGAATATATGCCTAACTAATTCTCTAAAGCTGAACGCAAATGAATTATATTTAATTGGATTTTCTTCATACCCTAGCTGTAATAGTGTTGCTTTAAATAACTTTTTTGTAAATTCATCTTCTAGTCTACTATATATGAACTTTTCTAATTCATTTATATCCATAAATTAAACACCTCATTTAATATTATTCTTACTATTTTTTTATTCCTAAACCCTATATTGGGAATATCTCTATATTAATAGCAATCGTATCTTTAACTATGAGATTATCAATATGTTTTATATATACATCAACATAATTTTAAAATTCGTTCTTTTTGCTAAAAATTTACAAAGTTAATTACTTAATTTAGCTAATTGTATATTTTTTATACAATACCATTTAATTTTTGTATAACTCTTATAGAGGATAGAAAAGTATAAAACATCCATTCGTACCATATCTCTTTGTCATAATCTCCAGTTTGATTCTTATTGTGATGCCTAATATCAAATCCATTCATTATATTAAATAAATCACTATCGTCCTTTTTATCTAATCGTATTCCTTGTTTTTTATAAAACTCTAATACATCTCCTAAGGTTCTTACGGCATCTTTTTTTTCATTTAATCCTGACTTAAAGTGAAAAAATTTTGATATAGCATAACTTATTCTTTCATCAACATTTTCAAAATCACCACTTGGTAATTCTTCATTTATAAGCTTTTCATGGCCAAAATTAACTGTTGTTCGTACTTCACCCTCTTTACTTAAAAAATAACTTTTTTCATAATCATCAAAAATCTTATTTATTTCTTGTATATATCTTTCTATTCCTTTTTCCCTATTAAACTTAGTCGCATGGTAACCACACTGATCCCATTCATGATAATATTTATTGGTAGGAGCCGAAACATTATGATAAAGAAACTCTATCATAGTAAATAGATCTGCTTCGTTATAATAATCTGTATATTCATAGATTGGCCAAACATTTTTCAATCCAGTCTGTAGATAAATTTCAGCCTCAATATCAGCCCCTAAAGATCCTATAACGCTACCGTCAACACAATAATAGCCAAAAGATTCTTGAAAATAACATTCGTGATCTAATTTTCTATATAAATTTAAAAATAATCTTCTTAACATTTTAAAATCATATTTTTCTCGAGTTATTAAATTATTTCTCTCTGCATAATATTTATTATTTTCCACTCTATTTCCCCCTAACATTATACTCAGAGTCTAAACATTACCTAACATTTCAATATTCCTGAATTTTCAAATATTAGGAATACATTGCTAAGTGTCTACACATCAGCTAAGCTGGAACTCGATTTATATGGTACTCTACCAGATGGAACATCTTCTGAAGCAGGTTTAACATGTACATCTTGATCATCAAAGAATATATGAGCATTAAATGCCTTTAATACTTCCTTTTTCTCTACTCCTCCTAGAAAAAAAGCTGCATCGACATCAACATTCCATTGACGCAAAGTAAGAATTACTCTTTTATGTGCTGGATAATTTCTTGCTGTAACTATTGCAATTCTTAACATTTGAGGGTACTTTTCTTTAATTGTTGATAATGTTCGCAACAATTTAGCAAAAGGTCCATCTGGCAGAGCCTTTTCGGCATTTGTTTTTTCATGCTCTAAAAAAGCTTGAAGCCCTTTTGTTTTATAAATGGCCTCTGATTGCTCAGAGAAAATAACTGCATCCCCATCAAAAGCTATCCTTATTTCTTTATCATCAGGTGTATACTCATTTGGTACATCATAAATTAGTGCAGCTGCAAAACCAGCATCAATTGCTTCTTGAACATCTAATTCATTCTTAGACAAAAACAAATCAACTTTAAATGCAGACAAATACTTAGCAATATTTTCACCACCCGTAAATGCTGCCCTAAATATTCCTAATTTATTTGATTCAATAGAATTAAAAACTCTCAATCCCGTTTCTGGGCTATTTCTTGATATAACAATTACTTCAACAATCGGTTCATCAAATTTTTCATTCAAATTTAGCAGTGCTTTTATTAGTGCAAATGCTGTTCCATTCTTCAATATTTCATTTTCATGTTCTACTTGAAAACTTTTATATTCGTCTAATCCTTTCTCAATATATATTTCATTTTCCAGTTCTAAATCAAATAAAGCTCTAGACGAAATTCCTATTACTAGTTTATTATATAAATCATATCCCATATAAACTCTCCTTTACAAATTTTAGGTGTTATGTATTGTTTCTGGTATTATTATGTTTCGCAATCTTAGATACCTTATCTTTGATTTTGGAATATGCGTAGCAAATATAAATAATTTGCTATTTGATGCTCATGGATACTTCTCCATTTTTTATAAATGTCTGCAAATATGCATCAATAGCAACAAATGCCACTAACACTTCAAAGGATACTTTACTATAATTAATCCACAATAAATTATTTACCAATGGAGCTTCACTAAACTTTTCTATTGAAGAAACTATCGTTAATAAAATTGAGAGCTCATACGCTCTTTTTCTGAAAAAAGTCACATTAAATGCTGTATTAATCCAATTAATTTTCCATTTATCAGATAATCTCAATTCAAAGCTACTAAATAATTTAAAAAAGAAAGTAATCAATGCACTACTTCTATAAGCAAAAATCAAAAGTGTAATAAGTGCAATAAAATATGCAGATATCAAATGTTGATTATTAAAGGTATAGAATAAATTAATTAATTTCCATATTACAATTTGTATTGATAAAATAGACATAAATGAAAAAAGTGGTATTATAACAATCTGTGAAAAATCTATCGTTCTAATAATAAAAGATAGAACCCCTCCAAAAAACATTAATAATATTTTCCCTAATTTTGTATCCTCAAATGGCCCAATAAAAAATACCATCCCTATACAGAAAATAAATAGTACGATGATTAGAAACCATAAACTACCAGGACCCTTATCAGCTAGTATCTGTTGTAATAGATACCATGAAAATAATAGTATTACAGCTCCAATACTCCAACTAATACTTATTTTCTTTATCTTTTCCCTCATATTCTCAACCTTCCTTTAGTAACTTTCGCATAATATGCCAATTTATATTAAGTTTTCCTAGTACTACCGATTAAAGAATAAGTTAACATCACTAAACGCTAGTAATTTCTGTAGTTTTCTACTTATTGTTGATGCAAATATAGCATTTATCTTTTCTTTATTTTCATCTGTAACCTTATCCCAATCTTCAGGAGAAAGTAAGGCTCTAGTTTTTTTGGTTCTCTTGAATAGTTAATAGGAACAATTGAACCAATTTCATCCCAATACAATAATGTTCTTATCATCCAATTGCTTTTAGGCAAAGAAATATATGGAAAATATAGTACCTTACTCATTAACCTTCCTCACTCTCAATATATTGTTTTTATATGATTTTTACACATCAGTATTTATCATTGCAAATTTCGTATAACTCTTCTATTCCCCAACCCCATATTCAGGAATAGCCCCATTCTAAACCATATCCCTGAATATGAGATCCATCAATATCCTCTATATATAAATTCTACATAACTTTTAAAATCCCTTCTTTATTTGCTAAGTTTTTACAATATTTAACATTTTATCAAAACTAACTACCTATTGCTTCACTAAATTCTAATTCTTCTATTTCGCATTCAGTTTCATTTTCATCTTCCTTTCTGTAAATTTATAAAATAAAAAAGAGCATTTCCATTAGATGCTGATTATCTAAGGTTTAGCTCTTGACTTTACAAAAATATAATTATTTTTAATATATTACTTAAACTCCATCTAGTGAAATTCATATAATTAATCCCATTGTTCTTATTCATTCAATCACACTACAATGCTCAGCCCCTTATATAATTTACTCTATCTCAAGAATAGTTTTTATTGCACGCTTTAATTGAGCATAAGAAAATTCTGTACAATAACAAGTTTTTCTATTAAAATCCTCCATCCAAAATTTACTATTAATAGTATCAAAATCTTCTTTTAGATATGGTTTCTTGTATACGAAAAAGTCGTTTTTTATATTCTTTTTACTTAAGTTACAAGAGTGATCAATAACAAAGTAAATAGGGCCATTATATCCTTCACCAGCAAAAACTGTTGAATCTAAACTTGGATTATTAATTGTTTGGAGAACTTCATTCTTATCTTCATCTTTATCTGTAAATTTACATTCTAACTTATATGAATCTATATATTCTCCAAGTTTAACTTTCATTTTATATCCATTTATATTTAATAGTTCAATAAATTCATTGTCTTCTTCTAAGCTTCCAAACATATCATTTATAGTTGCAAATTTTTCTGAATAATAAACAGCCCAAGTTTCCTCTTCCTCAATTCTTCAAATCTCTAATATATCCAAAATCACTTCATAGATTGGATCTAATATATGAATTTCATCTTTTCCTGTTTTTAATTCGTCATATATCAATTCAGATATTAAATCCAACGAATTATTTATTGTTACGATAACTTC
>Ga0265293_10009028_pt1 | contig 14496 bp, 12 predicted proteins | sample Munlanlewell138R_FD_192505 | JGI IMG/M metagenome (GOLD analysis project Ga0265293, IMG submission 192505) | Leachate microbial communities from a municipal landfill in Southern Ontario, Canada - Leachate well 138R | ecosystem: Engineered > Solid waste > Landfill > Unclassified | place: Canada...
GCACCGCCTCGGCCAGGGCCGAGGCGCCGTCATAGAGCGAGGCGTTGGCCACGTCCATGCCGGTGAGCGCGCACATCATGCTCTGGAATTCGTAGATGAGCTGCAGCGTGCCCTGGCTCGCCTCAGCCTGATAGGGCGTGTAGGCTGAGTAGAATTCCCCGCGCGTGACGATCTCCCACACCGCCGCCGGCACGTGATGGTCGTAGGCGCCCGCGCCGATGAAACACAAAGGCGCGCCGTCACGCGCCGCCCGTTCGTACATCAGGCGGCTCACCGCCATCTCGTTCATGCCCGCCGGCAGCGCCGCCAGATCCCCCACGCGCAGCGCGCCCGGAATCTCGTCGAACAAGGCCTCGATGCTCTCGACCCCGATGGCCGCGAGCATGGCGCGGATGTCGTCTTCAGTGTGCGGGATGAACGGCATCTTCTTCACTCGCCCTTGTGGAGAAAAGCTTGAACACGGGGGACACGGGGAACACGGGGAAGCAACAATTCAAAAAACGTAACACCCCGCATCAGGGCTTCGCAGGTTCGGAATCTGAAGAATTCTCCACGAACATGAAACCCGTTTTTACCCCGTGTTCCCCGTGTCCCCCGTGTTAACGCTTTTTGCCTTTAATGGCTCTCGTCGGCCACGACGCGTTCGTAGCCCGCCGCGTCGAGCAGCTTGTCGAGCTCGGCGACGTCGGCGGGCTTGAGGCGGAACAGCCAGCCTTCGCCGTAGGGATCCTTGTTGACCAGGTCAGGGCCGGCGGTGACGGCATCGTTCACGGCGAGCACCTCGCCGGCGATGGGCGCGTACACGTCGGAGGCGGCCTTCACCGACTCGACCACGGCGCACTCCTTGCCCGCCGTGAGCGTGCGGCCCACATCCGGCAGTTCCACGTAGACCATGTCGCCGAGCAGGTCCTGGGCGTGTTCGGTGATGCCGACGGTGACGCTGCCGTCGGACTCGGCGCGCACCCATTCGTGGCTCTTGGCGTATTTCAGGTTGGCCGGCACATTACTCATTGGTTTCTCCCGTTGTTGTTCTCGCGGTGTTGATCAAAGCGCGATGACGGCTCGGCCGTTGCGCACGAAAGGTGGTTTGACGACACGCGCGGCGAGCAGTCTGCCGCGCACCTCGACCCGACAGCGCCCGCCTGTGCCCGCCGGCACGCGGGCCAAGGCGATGGCGCGGCCCAGGGTCGGCGAAAAGCTGCCGCTGGTGATCTCGCCCTCGCCGTCATCGATCAGCACGCGCTGATGGGCGCGCAGCACGCCCTGGTCTTCCAGCACCAGGCCGACCAGTTCGCGCGATGGTCCCGCGGCGCGCTGTGTCTCGAGGGCGGCCCGGCCCACGAAATCCCGATCAGCCGGCTCGAAGGCGACGGTCCAATCGAGTGCGGCTTCCAGCGGCGAGACGTCTTCGTCCATGTCCTGGCCGTACAGCGCCAGGCCCGCTTCGAGCCGCAGGGTATCGCGCGCGCCCAGACCGCAGGGGGTGACAGCGCCGGCGTGGAGACGATGCCACAGGTCTTCCACGTCGTCCGCGGGCAGCATGATCTCGTAGCCGTCCTCGCCGGTGTAACCGGTGCGCGCGATGAACATGTCCTGACCCGCGTCGACCGCGGCGAATCGGCCCAGCGTCTTCGCGTCCCCGGCCTGTTCGCCGAGCACCGCATGCACCTTGGCGCGCGCATTGGGGCCCTGCACGGCGAGCATGGCCAGGTCGTCACGCTCCTCGATCGCCACGCCGAAGGAATCACCGTGGCGGCGGAACCAGGCCAGGTCCCTGCCGCGCGTAGCGGCGTTCATCACGATGCGGTACCAAGTGTCGCCCATGTAGTAAACGATGAGATCATCGATCACCCCGCCGCTCTCGTTGAGCATGCAGGTGTACAGGGCCTTGCCCGGCTCCCGCAGCCGCGCCACGTCGTTGGCGAGCAGATAGCGCAGAACATCGCGCACCCGCGCGCCATGCAGATCCACGACGCCCATGTGCGACACGTCGAACATGCCCGCGTCCCGACGCACCGCATGGTGTTCCTCGATCTGGGAACCGTAATGGATGGGCATCTCCCAGCCGGCGAAATCCACCATTTTGGCGCCGAGCGCCACGTGCACGTCGTAGAGCGGTGTGCGATTAGGCACGTGCATCTCCTATTGTTTGAAGAAGAATAACCACGGGGGACACGGGGAACACGGGGTTCGATACATGTACATCCCGCCGGACGTTCACGCACCCGTAGTCAGCAGATGAGGCAACGCAACCAAACATTTCTCCCCCCCGTGTCCCCCGTGTCCCCCGTGGTTAATTCTTTTCTTCCGCGTGGTAGGAACTGCGCACCATGGGGCCGGCCTTGATCCAGGCAAAGCCCAGGGCGCGGGCCTCGGCTTCGTAGCGGGCGAAGGCGTCGGGATGGACGTATTCGCGGACCGCCAGATGATAGCGCGATGGACGCAGGTATTGGCCGATCGCCAGGCGGGTCACGCCGGCGTTGCGCAGATCGCGCATCACGGCAATCACTTCCTTGAACGCCTCTCCCAGGCCGAGCATGAGGGCGGACTTGGCCTCCACGCCGGGCCGGGCCGCCGCCAGTTCCAGCAGGCGCAGGGAACGCGCGTATTTCGCGCCCTTGCGCACGCTGCGGTACAGCGACGGCACGGTCTCCACATTGTGGCCGAACACCAGCGCTGCGCCGTCCACGGCGGCCACGATGCGCTCCACCGCGGCCTCCTGCACGCCGCGGAAATCGGGGGTGAGGATCTCGAGGCCCATGGCGGGTTGGCACGCGCGCAGTTCCCGCAGGGTTTCGGCGAAGGCGCCCGCGCCGCCGTCCGGCAGGTCGTCGCGGTTCACCGAGGTGAGCACCACGTAGTCCAGCCCCAGAGCCGCCACCGCCTCAGCCACGCGGCGCGGTTCATCGGGATCGACTGCGGGCGGACGACCGGTCTTCACGTTGCAGAAACCGCAGGCGCGGGTGCAGGTGTCGCCCAGCAGCATGAAGGTGGCCGTGCCTTTGCTCCAGCACTCGCCGCGATTGGGGCAGCGCGCCTCCTCGCACACCGTATGCAAGCGCCCACTATGCACCGCGGCCGCGGTGCCGGCGTAATTACCGCCGGCCAGGGATTGGCGTACCCACGGCGGCATGCGGCCCGCGTTCGGTTCGGCCGAGTGATCGAAGACGGGAATGGGAAAGGGGCTGTGGGCCATGCACGTTCCTGCAAGAAATGAAGAGGGCGACGAAAGTCTGGCCTTTCGCCGCGCCGCTGTCCTTGCCCCGGGGATAGGGGCGCCGCTTATGCTAACCGAGGCGGGGGAATGGTCACCACAACAGAGACGGCGCACCGCCCGTAGGCGCCCACACCGTGGGCGAATGCCTTTCCTATCACCGGCGGTTACCGAAACCGCATTCGCCGACAGTGTCGGCGCCTACAGCAAACCGCCCCGCATGATCACGAGGCGAGCCGCATTACCTGCATGGCCTCCGCGCGCGGGAACATCACCAGGTGATCGGCGTGCAGCCGCAGGAACACCTGCCCGCCCACGGCATGGGCGTTGTGGCTGTGGGTGAGGCACAGCACCCGGGCGCCGCTGGGCAGGCGCAGGGTGTAGAGATACTCGGCGCCGCGGAAGGCGCGATCGATCACCTCTGCCCTCAAGCCGTGTTCAACCAGGGTCACGTCGTCCGGGCGAATGAGCACCTCCATCTCACAACCGGGGCGGCACCCCACCGGCAGGTCGCCGTCGATCAGGCCCAGTTCGGTTTCCACCCGCCGTCCCTCACGCACGATGCCCGGCAGCAGCACACCCTGGCCGATGAAGTCGGCCACGAAGCGGTCGGCGGGCCGGTGGTAGAGGTCGTAGGCGGCGTCCCATTGGACGATACGCCCGGCGTGCATGACGCCGATCTGATCGGCCCAGGCGAAGGCCTCCAGTTGATCGTGGGTGACCATGAGCGCCGTGGTGCCCTCCTGCTGAAGGATGGCGCGCACCTCGCGCGCCAGACCCTCGCGCAGTTCCACGTCCAGGCCGGAGAACGGCTCGTCCAGCAGCAGCAGGCGCGGCCGCGGCGCCAGTGCGCGGCCCAGGGCGACCCGCTGCTGCTGACCGCCGGAGAGCTGGTGCGGATACATCGCCCCGGCATCCGGCAGGCCGATGATCTCCAGCAACTGCCCGATGCGCGCCTTGCGCTCGGCTCGCGACCAGCCGCGCAGGCCGAAGCCCATGTTGTCGGCCACGGAGAGGTGCGGAAACAGGGCGAAATCCTGGAACACCATGCCCACGCCGCGACGCTCGGGCGCCAGGGTGTAGCCCGGCTCGCTGACGGTCTCGCCGCCCAGTCGGATGCGTCCCCCACGCACTGGCTCGAAGCCCGCCACGGCACGCAGCAAAGTGGTCTTGCCGCAGCCGCTCGGGCCGAGCAGACAGCCCAGGCTGCCTGGTTCGAGGCAGAAACCGGTCTCCTGCACAACAAGCTTTGCCCCGTAACCCACGGTGACGGTGTCCACTTCAAGTCGCATGTCTCTCTCCCGTGCGGGCGATGGCCCGCGACAACAGCACCACGGGCACGATGCCCGCCAGCACGATGGCGAGTGCCGCGCCCGAGGCGTCGGCCAGGCGCTCGTCCGAGGCCAGTTCGTAGGTGCGCACCGCGAGGGTGTTGAAGTTGAAGGGGCGCAGGATGAGCGTGGCCGGCAGTTCTTTCAGCACGTCCACGAACACCAGCAGCACCGCCGTGAGCAGGGTGCCGCCCATGAGCGGCGCGTGGATCTCGCGCAGCACCTGCCACGGACGGCGGCCGAGGGAGCGGGCGGCATCGTCCATGGACAGGCGGATGCGGCCGAGGCCGGCCTCCACGGTCTGTAACGACACCGCCAGGAAGCGCACGGCGTAGGCGAACAGCAGGGCGAACAGCGTGCCCGACAGCAGCAGGCCGGTGGACAGACCCAGCTGGGCGCGCGCCCAGCCGTCCACGGTGTTATCCAGCCAGGCGAAGGGCAGCATGACGCCGATGGCGATCACCGTGCCGGGCACGGCATAACCGAGGCCCGCGACGTTCACCGCGGCGTGCATGAGCGGCGATGGCCGCAGGCGCCGGCCGTAGGCCATGACCAGGGCGAGCAGCAGCACCATGAGCGCCGCCGCCACCGCGAGCAGCAGGCTGTTGCGCATGAGTTCGAGGAAACGTGCATCCAGCAGGGCCGTGCCCGTCTGCCAGGCCCAGGCCGCCAACTGCGCGGCGGGAATCAGAAACCCCAGGGCCAGCGGCGCGAAACAGGCGCCCGCGGCAATCCAGCCGCGCGCACCACGCAAGCGGAACGGTGCGGCGCGGCGACGCGCGCCGCCCTGGTGGTAGCGCGCCTGCCGCCGCGACCAGCGCTCCAGCAGGATCAGCAGGAACACGAAGCCGAGCAACACGGCCGCCAGCTGCGCCGCGGCGGTGGCGTCGCCAAAGCCGAACCAGGTGCGGAAGATGCCCGTGGTGAAGGTGTCCACGCCGAAGTACTGCACCGTGCCGTAGTCGGCCAGGGTCTCCATGAGGGCCAGGGACAGGCCGGTGATCACCGCGGGACGGGCCAACGGCAGGGCCACGGTGAAGAACCCGCGCCACGCCCCCGCGCCCAGGGTGCGGGCGGCCTCCAGGGCGCCGGCGGACTGCTCCAGGAAGGCGGCGCGTGCGAGCAGGTAGACATAGGGGTAGAGCACGAAAGACAGCATGGCCACGGCCCCCGGCAGGGAGCGCACCTCGGGGAACCAGTAGTCGCCCCAGGACCAGCCGAAGCCCTCGCGCAACAGCACCTGCACCGGCCCGGCCACGTCCAGCAGGCCGGTGTAGGTGTAGGCGATGATGTAGGCCGGCATGGCCATGGGCAGCAGCAGCGCCCACTGGAACACCCGCCGGCCCGGGAACTCGCACATGGCCACCAGCCAGGCCGTGGTCACGCCCATGGAGAGCGTGCCCGCGGCCACGCCGGCCATGAGCAGCAGGGAGTTGATGACGTAATCGGCCAGCACGGTTTCGGCGAGGTGAGTCCACACCTCGCCGGCCGGCTCGGCCAGGTTCGCCACCACCACCAGCACCGGCAGCGCCAGCACCAGGGCGAGCGCGCCCACCCCGAGGCCCCAGGGGCTGGGGCGCGCAGCGAGACGCATGAAGGTGGCGGCGGTCACGGGCGTGGGATCACTTCCAGCCGGCACGGTCCATGAGCCGGACCGCGGCGCCGTTCAGCTCGCCCAGTTTCCCCATGGGCAGCCCATCGGCCTTGAAGCGTCCGAAGCTTTCGAGCGTGGCGTTCCATGGCACGCCCGGCTTCACGGGATATTCGAAATTGCCCTCGGCATACCAGCGCTGGGCCTCATCACTGACCAGGAACTCCATCAGGCGCACGGCCTCCGCCTTGTGCTTTGCCGCCGCGGTGAGGCCCACGCCGCTCACGTTAACGTGCACGCCACGGCCCTGCTGGTCGGGCCAGAACACCGCCAGCTTCTCGGCGGCCGCGCGGTCGACCGGGTCAGCGCCGGTGAGCATGGCGCCCACGTAGTAGGTGTTGGCGATGGCGAGGTCGCACTGGCCGGCGGCCGCGGCCTTGATCTGGTCGCGGTCGCCGCCGGCGGGCTTGCGGGCGAAGTTCTTCACCAGACCGTCGACCCAGGCGGCCGCGCCCTCCTCGCCCTCGTGGGCGATCAGTGCCGCCACCATGGACTGGTTGTAGATGTTGTCGGACGAGCGCACGCACACGCGCTTTTTCCAGCGCGGGTCGGCGAGGTCCGCGTAGCCGGACAGCGCCTTCGGGTCCACCCTGTCCTTCACGTACCAGATGGGGCGGGCGCGCAGGGACAGGCCGAACCAGTGGTTCTGCGGGTCGCGGTAAGAGGCCGGAATGGCCGCATCCAGGGTCGCCGAATCCACCGGCTGCAGTACGCCCGCCGCCTTGGCGCGGTGCAACCGCCCTGCGTCGGCAGTGATGAGCAGGTCCGCCGGGCTGTTTGCCCCCTCGCTCACCAGGCGCTGGATCAGGGCGTCATCCTTGCCCGTGACCAGGTTGACCCGGACGCCGGTCTGCGCCGTGAAGCGCTCCAGCAGCGGCCGGATCAAGTCTTCCTTGCGGGATGAGTAAACGTTCACCTCGCCCGCAGGCGCGGCCGCCGCGCTCACCGCGGTGGCCAACATCAGAGACAAAGACAAAGGCAGGAGGAAAAGGCCGCGCATGGTTCGATACCTTCCAGAAGGATTCAGACGCAAACGCGAACTATTCTCGTTTGTGGAGCGGAATAATTCAACCGTTGGAAATGCGTGGGAATTAGAGATCGGGCAGGCCTTCGAGCCTTTCGAACAGCGGTTCGAAAGACAATTCGCCCACGCTGTGGGCTCCTACGGAGGTCCCCGAAAACGTTATAGGAGCCGACACCCTCGGCGAACGCGGTTTCGGGAACCGCCGGGCGGTTGGAAAGGCATTCGCCCACGGGGTGGGCTCCTACCGTCGGCCGCGGGTCAGGCCCTTTCGGCGGCAGGCATGGGCACAGGGGTCGATTCCGGCGATGCCGAGGCGGCGACGAAGCGCCGCAGCACCGGCCCGACAGTAAGGCCCTGCACCAGCACCGAAAAGACCACCACCACGTAGGTGATGGCGAGGATGGCATCGCGCTCGGGCGAGGCCGGGAGCGACAGGGCCAGCGCCACGGACACGCCGCCGCGCAGGCCGCCCCAGGTGAGCACGGGCACCGCGCCCGGGGTGAAGGCACGGGCGCGGCCCATGAGGCCGAGGGGCAGGCCCACGCTCACCAGGCGCGCGAATAGCACGATGGGGATCACCAGCACGGCGGCCAGCAGGTATTCGCCGCGGAAAGACAGCACCAGCAGTTCCAGGCCGATGAGCACGAACAGCACGGCGTTGAGGATCTCGTCGAGCAGTTCCCAGAAGGTGTCCAGGTGCTCGCGGGTGGTCTCGGACATGGCGTAGCGGCCGTGATTGCCGATGATGAGTCCCGCCACCACCACCGTAATCGGACCGGAGAAATGCAGTGCGGTGGCCAGCGCATAACCGCCCATGACCAGCGCCAGGGTGAGTAGCACCTCCACGGGATAGCTGTCCACTTGGCGGAGCATCCAGTACACCAGCCCGCCAATGGCCGCACCGAACAGGATGCCGCCCACGGCTTCCTCGACGAACAACAAGGCGATATCGTCGGCGCCCATGTCGCCCGTGGTGGCGACACCTACCAGCACCACGAACAGCACCACGCCCACACCATCGTTGAACAACGACTCCCCGGCGATCTTGGTCTCCAGGGTCTTGGGCGCGTTGGCAGACTTGAGGATGCCGAGCACGGCGATGGGGTCCGTGGGCGAGATGAGCGCGCCGAAGATCAGGCAATAGATGAGCGGCAGTTCCATGCCCACCAGACCGAGCGCCCACCAGGTAAGCCCACCCACCACGAAGGTGGATACCACCACGCCCAGGCTGGCCAGCGTACCGATCACCCACTTCTGTTTGGCCAGGTCCGCGAGATTCACGTGCAGGGCGCCGGCGAACAACAGGAAGCTGAGCATGCCGTGCATGAGCGCCGTGCTGAAATCGATCTGGGCAAGCAGACTCTCGGCCTGTTGCTCCAGGTCTGCCAGCCCCAGGGCCCCTGCGGCCACCACCGCAAGCGACAGCAGCAGCGCGATGAGCATGAGGCCGATGGTGCTCGGCAGGCGGACGAAGCGGTAATTGATCCAGCTGAACAGCGCCGCGAGAGTGACCAGCAAGGCGGCCAGGTTGAGCATGTGCATGTGGTAAATCCCTTGGAAAAGCTACAAGACTGAACAGCGGGGGATGCTCGGGGCTCGGCGCGTAAGCGCTTGGTTTAGATCCCCTCATCCTGCCCTTCTCCCGGAGGGAGAAGGGACGATTTTATCGGGCGGCAAGGCAATGATTAAACAGAGTTCTTCTCCCGGCGCTCCCCGGGCTACACCATCGGACGCGTCAGGCGCGGAAGATCCCCACCCAGTCCCATGGCGCGGCGCACCATGAAGTTCTTCACCGGTATCGCGGCGTTGGTCAGGTGCAGACCCAGGTTGCGCACCACGGAAAGAGGCGCGATGTCGTTGCTGAACAGGCGCTTGAAGGCATCCATGGCCGCCATCACGGTGAGATTGTCGCCCTTGCGCCAGCGCTCGTAACGGCGCAGCAGGCGCAGGCTGCCGATGTCTTCACCCGCGCTGTCTTCGATCACCTGCGCCAGTGCGGCGGCGTCGGACACGCCCAGGTTCAGGCCCTGGCCGGCCAGGGGATGGATGGCGTGCGCCGCATTGCCCATGAGGGCGATGCGCGGCTGCACATAGGCATCCGCATGCTGGAGGATGAGCGGCCAGGCGCCGCGCGGGCCGGTGGATTCCATGCGGCCGAGGGTATCGCCGAAGGCGGTCTGCAGGGCATCGAGGAACGCGCGTTCCTCCATGGCCAGCAGCGCCTGTGCCTGCTCGGGCGAGGTGGACCAGACGATGGCGCTGCGCCCCTCGGGCATGGCCAAAAAGGCCAGCGGACCGGTGGGCATGAAGCGCTGGTAACAGGCCTCGTTGTGGTGCAGCGAGGTCTTCACGATGGCCACCACCGCGGTCTGGTCATAGCGCCAGCCGTGGGTGGGGATGCCAGCCTGCTCGCGCACCCAGGAGCGCGCGCCGTCGGCGCCGATGACCAGCCGGGTGGTGAGCCGGCGCCCGTCTTCCAGAACGATGGCGGCGTGATCGGACGCCACGTCGAGGGCGCGCACCTGCGCCGGACAGAGCAGTTCGATGTTGTCGAACTCGCCCATCCGTTCCAGCAGACCGGCGAGAATCACGGAGTTTTCGATGATGAGGCCGAGGTCAGGTTCGCCGATGTCGGCGGCATCGAAGTGGATGGCGCCGCTGCCGGTGGCATCCCACACGTGCATCTCCCGATAGGGCTGCACGCGGCGCTTCACCATGTTGTCCCAGGCGCCTACGTTCCGGAACACGTTCTGGGTGGCGCGCGTGACGGCGCTGACGCGGTTGTCATAACCCTCGCGCGGCCAGCCCAGATCCGCCGCGGCCGACTCGATGACGCCGATCCGATACCGGCTTCCCCCCAGCGCGCAGGCGAACGTCGCCCCCACCATGCCGCCGCCCACCACCAGAATGTCGTAATCCGTCTGCATCGCAGTAATTCCTGGAAAAAGCCTTAACACGGGGAACACGGAGGATACGGGGAATACCGGGAGGGCGGTCGAATCAAGTCAGGTGGATATGCGCGCGTGACACATATGCCAGCCCCGTACAGTAACAACCTCCCCGTGTTCCCCGTGTCCCCCGTGTTCTCGCTTTTTTCTTCAAATACCGAGCCCACGCGCGAGGCGCGGCTGTTTGCCGAGGAGGCCCATGGCCTGGGCGGCGAACAGGTGCTTGGCGGCGGGGAGCAGGTCCATGCCCAGCAGCCCCAAGTCGCGCACCAGCGCGAGCGGCGGGAAGCGGCTGGAAAAGAGGCGGGCGAGGCCGTCGGTGAAGGCCAGCGCCCGCAGGTAGTCGGCGCGGCGCCACCGGGCGTAGCGCTCCAGCACCGCGCCGGCGCCCACGTCCTCGCCCCGCTGCACGGCATCGGCGAGCACCTCGGCCAGGGCCGCCACGTCGCGCAGGCCGAGGTTGAAACCCTGGCCGCCCACCGGGTGGATGGCATGGGCGGCGTTGCCGATGAATACGGCGCGCGGACGCACGTGATCGCGCAGGAAGTTCAGCACCAGCGGATAGGCCTGGCGTGGACTGGTAGTAAGGAAACGGCCGGCGCGATGGCCGAAACGTTCCTGCAGGCGGGCGAGGAATTGTTCGTCCGAAAGGGCCAGCATCTCCTCCACCTGCTCATCACGCACGGAATACACCACCGACCAGCGATGATCGCCCGCGGCGGATTCTTCGGTGCCGCGCGCGCCGTTGCACGGCAGCAGGGCGAGCGGGCCGGTGTCGGTGAAACGCTCGTAGGCCCAACCGCCGTGGGGGCGGTCGGTGGTGACATAGGCGATGACCGCGGTCTGGCCGTAACCGAGGCGCAGGGCCTTTTCGCCGAGCAGGGCGCGCACTGCCGAGCGGCCACCGTCGGCGGCGACGATGAGCCTCGCAGTGAGTGAGCGCGCCGCGCCATCGTGATCGATGCGCGCGCTGACGACTTCGTTGCCGATCTCCAGTGCGGTGAGATGGGCCGGTCGCAGCACAGTGGCGTTTTCCGCCTCGGCGAGGGCCTTTTCCAGCACCCGCCCCAGCACGTTGGCCTCGGCCACGTAGCCCAGCGCCTCGACGCCCTCATCGCGCGCCGACAACCGCGCGCTGCCGAAGCGGCCGCGGTCGGAGACATGGATGTTGGTGATGGCGGTGGCCCCTTCGGTATCGAGCGCCTGCCAAAGACCCAGGCCATCGAAGATGCGTTTGGAACCCTGCGCCAGGGCGATGCCGCGGGCGTCGAAGCTGGGGTGCGCGGCACCGGGAGCGCTCGCCTCCACCACCGCCACGCGCAGGGGCAGGCGGCGCAGGGCGTGCACCAGGCTCGCGCCCACCATGCCACCGCCGATGATGAGAAGGTCGTAGTCGGGTTGCATGCCTATACCTCGCCGCGCGGTTCAACCGTAGCGGCTATTCGAAACAACAGCTCAACGCAGAGGCGCGGATACGCAGAGATCGCGAGGAATGACGGGGGCATGCGGATGGGTACTTTCCCGCTCTTTGTGTTCTCTGCGCCTCTGCGTTGGATTTCTCCCGGATGCAGCGCACCACCGAAAGCGCGTTCCGCCAATGTTTCCGGCCAGCGGCGGGAACTATGCAGCACACGCAGGATGACCAGTGTGGAATTCTCCACACGTTAGGGGATCACATACGGAAGATCCGAAAACACGAACTCCCTCGGCGCCGGAACCCAAGATGCGAGCCACGCATCCACCGCCTCATGGCTCGCATAGCGCGCTTCGGCCTGGTCCGCGCGCGTGATCGCTTGCGTCTGCCATTCCTCTTGATCCAGATAGCGCTGCAATGCATCCATGGTCAGGAAGATCGGCTACGGCCGTCACCTCCGCCAGCTTCCCGAGCCATTCTCCCATCTCCTCGCTAGGGAACGCTGATTTAATCGGCCTTTCCCGCGGCACAGGGATGTGCCGCCATTTTCTTCCACACAAGCGGTTGTTGTGAAGGCGAGCAAAAACCACGCTTTTTGCTCGCCGTGCGCTGAGACTACCCGGATGGCCTTATTCAGCGCTTCCCCAGGGGATGCGTACGCTGAACGTGGACATGGGTGGATCCCTCGTCTAGCGATGTAAACATCGTATGACGCTCGCCTATGCCAAGCAACTCCACAATGGCCAACCGCCTCGGCCCAGGTGCACACAAGCCGGGGGTGAACATGCGGGCCCCGCCCCGCGGTAGGCTGCCTCTGAGTCACATCACTGCAGGAAAGACAGAGGCTTGGGAATAACGCATCAACGGCGGCCGCGAAAAGCTTCCCTCCCTTCTCCCTCCGGGAGACGACTGCATGGATGCAGGAGGCAGGCAATGCATGGAGCAAGTGCCGAAGGAAGGGATCTATAAACCGAACGCGTACTGAATTGATCCCAGCCCTCTTCCAGAGGGAGAGGGAGTGTGCGGGGAAGATGTGACCAAGAGACAGCCTTGGCATGCTGGGTTTATCGCGGCCTGACACCGCTCCCCCCAAAGACACCCCATTCGCTCTCTGTGGGAGCGCGCTTCTGCTCGCGACAAACGGGCGACAGCTGCTACGGGAGTTCCCAAAAACTCCTCCGCAACCAGTAGTAAAAGCGTGACTAATCCCTTCACGCCCCTGCGTTCATTCGCGCCTCATTCCCTCTCTCCGGATGAGAATCGCGTGCGCTAAATCGATTGACGAAACCGGGATCAATAAGCCTTTGAGTATGCTTGACACCCCTCGGCCCGGTTCTAGATTAACGATCAAGAGGCGAGAGAACTTCTGCATGTTCCCCGCGGGACAAGAGGAGGTACTGCCATGAGAAGGTTTGCTTGGTTGCTGTCCGGGGCCTTGGCGTTTGGGGTGGGCAGCGCGTTCGCCGTGGACATCGACGCCGACTTCGACGAGCTGGACATCAACATGGACGGCTATGTGAGCGTGGACGAGACCAAGGACGAAACGGCACTCTCCCAGTACTGGTACAAGTTCGACGAGAACAAGGATGGTGCGCTGGATACGGCCGAGTTCAGCGCGTTCGAGGAAGCGGACATCGACGACGTGGAGCCGTGGCCGCTGCGGCATCATTGGTACGGCAGCGTTGGGACTTTCAATCTGGGCGCGAGCGAGTACTAGGCCTTTCACCCTCCTCAGGGGCGCACCCCAGTACCCGGCCGCAGTACAGTTGAAAAAGGAACGGGCGCCAGAAGGCGCCCGTTCGATGCTGCGTTGTCAGGTTCGATTAGAACTTGACCACGAGCCCGGCAGTGAGGATCTGCGCGTCGTCGTCGACAGCAGAACCAACTTCCACATCGACGTTGCCGTAGGCCACGTATGCGCTGCTGGTCTTGCTGAAGTTGTGAGCCACGCCCACCGCCATCACGGTAACTTCCGCATTGCTCTTGTCCAGCTCGCCCACACCGTATTCAGCAATTACCGCATTGTTGCCGCCGACCGGAATCGCGGCGTTGATCAGCCATGCGTCGTAATCGTCATCAGCCTGAGCAAGGCCACGAATCGTAGCGTTGTTGTGCTCAACGTCAGACGCGGTTTCGTACACGAAACCGATCTTTGCAACGCCGGCGTCATAGCCCACACCAACGCGGGTACCGCTCTGGCCCTTCGCGCCGCCGCCCGCAGCCTCGTCTTCGAAGCTTTCATGCGCAACAGCTACGAACAACGGACCGGCATTGTACTGAACAGCCACCGAAATGGCGTCAGCAGCATTGGCGTCGTCACCGCTTGCATCTGCTGCCTCGGCGGCCACGATCGCGGCCTGGAAAGACAGACCGTTGAAATCCGGCGACAGGTAGGCGATTGCGTTATTGGCACGGTTCTCAAGCTGGGTCGCGCCGATCACGGCATTGTAGTCAGCGGCCGTATCAGAGAAGACATCGAGCTTGCCCGTCGACATCTTGTAGGGCGTGTCGTGACGACCGATGGCAACCGTGCCGAAGCCGCCCGCCAGACCGACGATCTGGTTACGGGACTTGATGTTCTGCCCCGCACCGTCGTTGTCGTCCATATCGACTTCCCATTCAAGCTGAGCGATGGCCTTCAGACCGCCACCCAGATCCTCAGCGGCCTTTACACCGACGCGCGAAGCGCGGCTTGTTACGGCCACGGATTGCTCGCCAGCAGTACCGAACACCGCGCCGGCCAGGTCGCCGCTGGTGTTGTCCACAGAAACATGCGCCAGACCATAAACGGTCACTTCGGCCATCGCGGCAGGAGCGGCAACGACGCCGGCAACGGCCAGAGCAAGCAGAGTCTTCTTCATTTATTCCGTCTCCTCGTTGAAATGTTTTCTTGGTCTCGGATTGTTGCTTCCAA
>Ga0265293_10009029_pt1 | contig 14493 bp, 11 predicted proteins | sample Munlanlewell138R_FD_192505 | JGI IMG/M metagenome (GOLD analysis project Ga0265293, IMG submission 192505) | Leachate microbial communities from a municipal landfill in Southern Ontario, Canada - Leachate well 138R | ecosystem: Engineered > Solid waste > Landfill > Unclassified | place: Canada...
TTATTGTCGAAAACTTGTTTTTCTATTTCAGTACTTTCTACCCATTCTGTAAGGCTATTAACAAATACTAGATTATCTCCCTCATTAAGTAGTTGAGCTTGTGTCCAATCATAAGACCCTTCGTCATTCATTACGGCTACTTTATGCTTGGGGGTACATTGGAATGAGCCTAATTGTGTATTGATAGAAATAACTTCTTGCTCTCCTTGATGCACCAGTTCACTAATTTTTGAATATCCAGTGCTTGTTTTAGCCATCATTCCGGGTTTGATATCTTCAATTTTAATCAATCCTTCTGACGTATGAACTATTGCACCACGAGGCAGACAACGCCTAACATTACCCGCGACGACTACTTTGCCTATCAAGTTCATAATGTCAACTATATCTGAGCTAGTCATAACGGGATTATCGCTATTTGCGCGCTTAGACAAAATATCCTTAATGCCGTTAAAGCCTTGCTCTAAGGGAACAGGACCACTAGCAGTACCACCAAATCCACGAATGGGCTCACCTTCAGGACGAACTAAGCTTGTATCATAAACAATAGGGCTAGTATGCTCATCATCCATATAAGAATCGATAAGACAGGAAATTAACTCAACCCAGCCTTCTCTACTATCTTCAACGGTTATAACTTCCGGTTCTCCCTTAGGTTCGCGAAGATATACTTTTCCAGCGCCTTTAGTATCGAATCCTACGCCAACACCCAGCATACTCATATCCATCAAGAATGCAAATGGTTTTGACATCTCGTAGTCTATATTTTCAGTACTAACGAATGCACAATTATTGAGGGATGACGCGCCTTTCTCAAACACAAAAGGCGTTCCCATCATCCATAAGCCACGACCGGGCGGAGTCCACTTAAATTCAAACAAACGAATAGCAGCTTCTTCTGCTAGTTTGTGCGCACGCTTTTCTGACCAGCTTTGACCACTTACAACAGAGTGAGTCTTAAGGATAGAAAACATACCTTCAATAACCCGAATAACGCAGTCAGCCCAAGTCTCTAGCTGCCCGTTGTCCATTTCGCGAGCATACGTTCTGTAGTAGGTGAACTCAGATAGGCCGCCGTAACCCCAATTAACGTTACGACTCTTTAAATCCTTCTTAAATTCCTTAGTCAAATAGTACTTAATAGGTTGCTTACCTAGTATAATCATTTAGTTTCTCCTTACGCATAAGTCTGTATTTCTTGGGCCTCAGCCGGTCACAAGTTTACTTATGTTATTTGTTTTCTCAATAGTTAGTTTTGGTATTAGTGGGTGTTCATATTCGTGTGAAATCATGAATATATTAACACCTTCTTCTTGTAGGAGCACGTCGATAAATGCTTCCTTTCCTGCATCATCCAGAACTGCAAATACTTCGTCCAGGAATAGCAGGTTAATGTTTTTGCTACCCAACATAGAAAGCGTATTACGGATAGCGAGTAATACACTTGTTTGTACTCTGCTAAATTCGCCGCCGGATAGAGAGCTTATACTTACTTCCTCTCCGTCAGCAACAATCAGAATATTTAGCTTGTCTCCTACTAGCTTAAACACTACTTGAAACTGCCCGTCGCTTAGCAATGAGAGATAGTAGTTGATGTTGTTCTCTAGTTGCTTGGTTACTGACTCTAGCTTATATGACACCAGCCCATTAGTAGAGAAGGCTTTTTTCAGTATATTCAGCCTATTTACTTCCAGCTCCATATCGACTAGCTCAGTTTCCAGTATTTCCCGTCTTGCTTTGTAGTTGATAAGCTGATCTCGAAGCCCGTCAATTTTAGCGTTACGAGTCCGGACACTGTTATTGTAGTCTTGAATGTCTTGTTGCTCCTTTTGACGATAAGCAACATCTTTCTGCAATTCAATAAGCTCAGACTTTAGAGTATCATAATTTGGATAAGTGTCTGGTAGCGAATTGTCTACCATCTGAGAAAGGTATGAAAAACGATCAATCTTCTTTTGATTTACTTCATATTGTTTCTTTTGCAGAGTATATTCGCTCTGTTTATCCTGCAATGATTTTAGCTCTTGTTGAGCCATCTGAATAGAATCTTTTAGTTGCTTGATATTTTCTTGCAATGTGTCATTCAATTCTTTGGCTTTAGTATTATCTATGTGTTGGTGGCAAGCGTAGCAAGTATCCGACAAATCAAGTGCTGCTAGTTTCTTTTGGTCCTGCTTAATGATGTTGTTTGCAGTTGAAATCTTTACTTGCAGTTCTTGTATTTGAGTAGCGACTTTAGGATCTTGTGGCTCTTCCAAATCCATTCTAAACTCAATCTGGCTCAACTCCTTTTTGTACTGATTATTGGAGTCTATTTTGATGTTTAGCTTTTGGCTTGAGTCTATTTCTTGCTGAATTTCCTTAATGCGGATTAGCAAGTCAGTTACTTCAGCTTCTTTTTCGGGCTTGAATGTGGCTTTTTCTGGCAGCACAGTCTCTTCAATGAACCTAACTACTGCAATCAATTCGCCATTCTTTGTAGCTAGTTCCTTTTCTCGCTGCACTAAGACTGGTTTGATACGTTCTCCGATCTCTGTATACTTTGTCAGATTGAACAGGTTAATTAGGAATCGCTTTCTATTTGTATCGGTAGCTTTTAGAAACTCTAGGCTATCTGTACTGCTTTGATATGTTAGTTGCACAAATGTTTCAAAGTCTCGGCCAATGATAGAATGTAGCTTCTTGTAAGTATCTAGAACTTTATGCTCACTAATGTCTACTCCATTCTTTAGTAACACGACATTAGAAGTAGCACCTGTTCTAGTACTAGTTATTCTGTATTCATCTGTCTTATCTGTGTCTACAATATCAAAGGTTAGAGATGCCCACCATTTCTTCGTATCCAAATAGCGATTAATGATTTCAGATTTCTTCAGTCCTTTGATATTCTTGTTGTATAGAAGTTCTTGGATAATTAGTGCTACACTGCTCTTTCCCATACCATTTGAGGCCAACAGCTGCGTAATGGGCGTCTTGTTTAGTTGTAAGGAATTTTGCTCCCCATAGCTAAACATGTTGCTCCAGCTCAACTCTTTTAATATAATCTCACTCATATTGCCTTGCTCATTAGTTTATGCCTAGTGACGAAAAGTATGACACTATTCCATCATCAGTCGTGTTTATGTGTTTTAGGTAAGCATTTAATTCATCTTGCAAAGTCATGTTATCTAATTGCAACTTTGATTTATTATTAGTCTTGTCTATAATCTTTTTATCTAGCAATTCGTGATTCTTTACTTTGCTCAATGAATCTATGCTACCCTTAATCTCATAAACAACGTGATGAGGTGGAATAGGTTTTAATTCTTCGTCAGCGGTAATTGTTTTACGAATGAGCTTTGGCAATTCTAAATCAACGAAATTAACAGTATAAGTATCATCGCTCGCAAAGTCTATAATGTCTACTCCGTAGCTTCTTTCTTCATTGCGGTCAAATGATGTATTTAGCGGTGAGCCTGGGTAATAAATGGGGTAGTTTTTGTACTGATGCCTAAAGTGCAAGTCTCCCAACAGTACCAAGCCCCAAGGAGATAGCTTGCCAAAATCGTACTCGGGCGTAATATGTGGAGGTACTTCTCCTCTAATATGCGTAATTAGAATGTCTCCCTTTACATATGGCGGAAGTTTGTCTAGTTGCATCTCACCGTAAGGGAATGCTTGAAATCCTACTCCCTTTATCTCAAGTCTACCATTTTCCGTAAACAGATGAAAGTTGGGATTGTTTATTGCATTATCTCTAGTAAAGTGCTCTAAAAATGTTTTACCCTTTGCAGTAGCTTCGTGATTGCCGGGGATTGCTATTGTGGGATTTTGTATTTGATTTACATAGCTCAAGAAAAGGCATATCTCATCCGTTTCTGGCTTCTTATCAAATATATCCCCGGCAATCACGGTTACGTCAGTCTGTGATTCCAGTTTTAGTAGCTTATCAAACAGCTCCGTATACCTATCGAACTGCCACTGATAGGGTACCTTTTTCTTGTGTAGGTTAATGTGTATGTCTGCTACGCTTAGAATCTTCATTTATTTCGTCCCTGCCTCAACAAACTTCATTTATTTCGCCTTTATCTCAACTACCCGGAATCTGCAATATAGTCTTCAAATCGCCCTCAAAGGAGTAAGTGCCGATATGATTAAGCGCAGTATAAGGGTCAATCCAAATCTCTCCTCCAAGCTGCTGAAATCTACGACAGAAGGTGTAATCCTCCGACAAATAACGACGAGATTCTGGGTCGATCATAGTATCCCAGAGCGCATAGCAGTAGTCAGCCAAGTAATCCGGAATAGCACTGTCATTCTTATACTTTGTCTCCGGAAAGGCTTCAATCATACGTTCAAACACTTCTCGCTTTACCAACATGAAACCAGTGCTCGCGTCTAGTACTTCAATAGCTCCGGCAAAGGTTCGTACTTGATTATTCTCATTCAGCTTAAAATTGATTGCATATTCCGCTCCATAGACTGACAGATTCTCTTTCTTGCCTGAATCTATAGCTCTTCTGATTTGGTCCCAGTTAATAGTTTTCTTTGGGTAGGCACCAGCAATAATATCCCTATCGAGAGCAAGAAGCCTAATAACGGATTCTGGATCAAATTCTATATCTGCATCAATAAATAGTAAATGCGTAAAACTAGTGTCGTGCAAAAACATGGCAGTTAGATTGTTTCGCGCACGAGGGATTAAGCTTTCATTGCGAAGAGTGTTGATGCTAGAATTTATCTTAAACTGACCAAATACTTGCATGAGTCGCATTAAGCTCAAGAAGTACTGATCTGTTAGCATACCGCCATAACAAGGGGTACCAATAAAAACGCTACAAGAAGCTAGGAAATCAGTATTAAGTTCCGCTGTCCCATTCTTGTTGATTTTCTTGATGCCTCGCGGTAAAGAGCTTACTTGTTCTGGTAGTAAATTTTGTTGCAATTCTCCTACGTCCACCCTATCCATAGATGAGACTGTATTAGGAGAGGCAGGAGTTTCCCCCTGCCCTAGGTTATATTTAACCATTAAATATCCTCTGACGTTTCGTAGTTGGAGAGTTCATCAGATACCTCTCCTGCAAAGTAAGAGGTATTCTTTAGTAGCCATTCCTTCTGTTCTGCATAGCTCGGACGCTTGTATAGAGCATCTAAATCAAACAGCTGAAGTTCCTTTTCTTCTTCTGTTAGGGGAATGGAGTTGCGACTAGGCATTACTGTGTATTTGACGTTCTGTGGTACAATGTTGTTATCGTAAAACTGTTTATGAGTTACTTCTTACGGTTGTTATTCCCAGTAAGTTCAGACTATATCATCATACTGTTTTAGTATGTCGGGCGCTCGTGGAGTAAATTATTGTTAGGCTCATTACTCTAGTCGTTGCACCTTCCAAACCCCTTTATCCTAGGTTTGGCTTGGCTCAGGATTGGCATTTCAGCTTTTCCCTGAGTTCACCCGATTTAAGGTCCGCTAGTTACGCGGTCAACGGACCGGTCTTCTCCTTCTTGATTGTGACATCATAACCGGCGTCAGAATCCGAGGGGCTGCCATACTCACTATCCAAAGCGTAGTCAATCAGTTGCTTGAATATCGTAGTCTTGAGTTCAAGCAGCTTCATCTTACCATCCGCTCGGTCGATCACGTTAGATACATACGCGAACTGAGGGCGTTCATTGTATACATCTTCAGGAATCTCGTCGAATGGATCCTTGGCACTAGTAAACTCTTCTAGAACCGGGTCAAAGCTCAGACAGTCTAGCGACCTGCGACCTCCCTCATTAATCGCAACCCAACGAACATATCGCGGCTTGACGTCTCCCACAAAGCGCACGCGGGTAGAATCTCCCAGTTTTACGCGCTCAATGTCTTGTTGTGTGGTCTGGCTTGGCTTCTTTAGATTGCCCCAGCCCTTTTGTGTACTACTCATATATTGGTTTCCTCTGGTTTAAAATGTACTTGTTTCTTTATTATGTAAGTTAGAGAGTTATTACGTAACGGGTATCTTACATAATCAATCGGCACCCAAGTATTATTATTATTGATGTGCCGCAAAGACAAAAGCTCCAAGTAATCTGCTTTAGTCTTCGCTGTTTCGCTCCCAAAAAGAAAAGAGCAATTTTTAGCATACGTCTGCGGTTCAATGCATTCGTAATTGGAGATTAAGCCTCTCCTTTGCTGTACTATATATCTTGATGAAAATAAAGGTTGCGGTATGTCTGTCAGCTGTAATCTTCGCTTTAGGTCATACGCATTCTGGGCTAACCACCTATTCTTTCTAGTAGTATTAACATATAGACAGTAGAATAGGATAACTTTACTTTCGTTGGATTGCCCGTGTTTAATTAATTCGTTCCAGTTAAATTCTACAATCATAATAACATACTTTAGAGGTAATGGCAAGAATTATTTTATAGAATTTAGGGATGCTTGGATTTGCGTAATTACAGAATCCCAATCCCCCCACCTACTTTGCCGAAACAGCTGCATATTAGGGTACCATTTTGTGCTCTCTCCAGTAAATTCCCAGCGCCAATCCGGAATCTTGTGCAACATTAGCCATACGGGTTTTCCTAGTCCTGCTGCTAAGTGTGCGGGCATAGAGTCTACTGTAATTACCAGATCCAGTGTCTCTATTGTTGCAGCTAGTTCAGTCAGTGAATCCACTGGCATTTTGGTGAATTTGGTAGACGGAAAGTGATGTAGTTGTAACGGTACCCAATTAGCGTCATAATCTAACAGCTTGGATATTTGGTAATCGGATATTGATCTTTGCTCATTGTTTATATTTAATTCAGAGCCGCGCCAGAATAAACCAATATTTTTCTTCCCTAGCATTGCATCGTAAGATATGTCCGTAATAAACTTCGTTTGATCTGGTAACGTTTGCAATAGATAGGGAAGACTCATTAGCGATATGCAACTTGAATAATCATCCCTAATGTCGTCTATTTCTATGAAACTATCGACATGCTCTCTCATATTCAACTGCATAAAGTCTTTTAAGGGGGCGCGCTCGTTGAATATGTTTTTATTTAGAGCAAAATCAATACGGCAATTTGGATTCTTAAGCAAACAAAATTCCCTAAACTCGGGCAGGTAGCGGGAAAATTGTAGTGTGTCGCCTATACCTTGTTCTGCAAATACCAAAACGTGCCCAAAGTGCTTCTTATTGAACTCAGAAAGACGCGGGAATCTACTTACTATGCCCTTTCGCTGGTATGTAGACAAGAGAGTGCGTTGTTCTATATTTTTCCAACCCTCGTTATTGCCCATCATCAACTGAATCATGCCTTTTTGATATTGCGCGTCTATCTTTTGATCTGGTGTTCCTTCGATAGAATTTAGCGCATCTATGGCTTCTTGTGGCTTCTGTTGATTCAAGTAAATAGACGCCAAGTTCCTAAGCGTTAATGGGTCAGTAGGGTCTTCTAGTAACGCAAACATGGCAAACTTTTCGGCCAACTCAAACTTATGTAACGCTAACAAGACAGCAGCCAACTGAGCATAGGTAGCCGACGGATCTTCTTGTACCATAGTAGTAAGCAGATCTAGTATTTCTTCTAGCTTTTCCTTGTCCTTCTTGGCAAACAGCACTTGAACCAGCAGTTTTCTATTTTGCAATGATTCTGAAAGCAACAAAGCAGAGCGCGCACACACCTCTGCTTCTTCAATCATTCCCAACTCAATATAAGTATCCGTAAGATGATTTAGTGCACCCTCATTAGCCGGATTAATCAAGAGCGCCTGTTCCCAGCTCTTTACTGCGTTAGATATGTCTCCTTGATACTTTGCAGCCAAGCCTTTAAAGAACGAGTACAAATCTGTGTTGTGTCCTATATGCTTGCGCGCTTGTAACAGGGCAGTATCGTATTTACCCTGTTCAATCAAGTCATATATTCTATTAGTTATTCTAGGATTGATATGTCTTTTTGTTTGTACCATAATAATCTTTTTCGTTGTTGGGAGGATACTATTGTTCCTCTTAGCCAAAAATCCATAATAAGCGGATCTCTTTTGTCAGGATGCTGTCTTTGTATCCTCCCAATGCGCTGTTCCAAGTTCCCAGGATTATTAGAAGGCATTATTAACGCTAAGGTATCCAATCTATGACAGCTAATACCTTCATCAAAGATTGTAGTTGTCAAAATAGCATCATATTTAGTTCCTGCGCCTGCTAATATGTCATCTCTGCTCTTGTTATCTGTTGCTCCAATCAATAGCACACTTTTTGGAATTAACTCATTTAACCTATTTAACGCTTCTATTCTATTACTTATTACCAAAACACATCTTTTGTGCGCAATCTTGTCTCTAATTCTTGTAGCTATCATATTCAGGTAAATGTCGTTATTAGACAGCTTGGTTGTAGCTTTTGCCCATTCTCTCTTTGGGTCGTGGACAGTAAAAGGAACATCAGTCCTAATAATCTCCACAGACGCTGGCATTAGTTCTACTTCTTTAGCTACAAATCGTATTGGTCCAAAGTAGTCTGGCAGCAACACATGTAGCCCATCTTTGCGCACTGGAGTAGCTGTTAGTGCAATCTTTACTCTAGACGAAAGACCATTAATTACGCTACTGAATACTCTTGCAGGACATCTATGAGCTTCATCCACAATCAGCAGATCAAACTTATCTTTTAGTTCTGGAATCCTTTTTACCAGTGTTTGATACATTCCTACAGTTATTGGCTTTACGTTGAATTTGCCATCCCCAATAAAGCCAATTTCTGCATCAACCAATTTATTCAACTCATTAAACCACTGATTAGCAAGTAATTTAGTGTGGCATATGATTAAAGCTGGTTTTGCGTGTTTAGCTACTATATACGTGCCCAAAAACGTCTTACCCCACCCACATTTTGCTTGTATTAGGCAGCTCTTTATGGAATCCTTGAAAACTAAATCAGCTATCTCTTGTTGATCTGGTTTTAGCTTCCCATGGAATTTTACGGGGAAAGATTTGTGATTAACTCGTTTATCTACTATACTGTCAATTTGTAGCTTATGAATTGCTTCGCTAGGTAAAGAGGTTAGATCTCCTACTGTCTCATAATTGACTATTACTTCCTGATTTACATTATATACAAAATCTGAAAGGTATTTGTTGTTTGTGGCACTTATATATAGTTTATCGTGCAAAATAGCTTGTTTAATCATAGTCTTAGGTCATGTATTTCCTTCTTAAAAGCTGTAAACTCGTATAGCACCCATTGTCGGTCTATATTAACTACTGTAACGTACTGAGAGAGTAGTAGTTTGGGAGAAATTAGATGCTTTTTCACTTCAAATGGGTAAGAGATTCCCGCAGCCCAACAAACTCCGTTCCCTACTTTCACTACTTTTAGAGATTTAGCTTTGAATAACTCTTTCTTGCGTAAATCGTGTACTTTAGAATCAGTATCAATCAACCAGACAACTCGGGATGTTATTAGTTGTTGCAGATTCAAGATTGTAGCGTCAAAGAAAACTGTAGGATCTGAATCTATAAATCTTTGCACGAAGTCTTCAGGTCCGAAATCATCAATCACCGACTCTTGGCTCATACCTTGTTTTCGGACCATTATTTGATTGGTCGTTACTTTTACTTCTGGAACTTCATACAACCCTATAGCAGGAAAGGTAATGTTATGAAATTTAGACTTTTTAGCTAGGACCGTTGTATTCATGAAGTTCTCCCCAATTTGGCCCTACTTCAATATCAAAACCAATAGGACGGCCTGGAATAGATACACCACGATCTGTCTGAATAAAAGATCCTAATACGTTACAATACTGATCTATATATTCATCCTTTACCTCTGCCACAATAGAGTCGTGGACAGTAGCAAATACTTTAACAAATTCTTCATACTCATTAAACTTAACCCAATCAACAAGATCAATCATGCTCATCAAGTTAATATCGCTGGCCACGCTTTGAATCAGGAAGTTTAGACCGCTTCGAGTTGCGTGAGAAGCTACTCCTTTATTTGTGGCTTGCGATTCTGGAAGTCTACGCTTTCTCCCAAATACGCTATAAGTATAAGCATTTTGTCTGATGAAACTTAGATTCTCATCAATCCAGCTTTTTAGTATATGGGCCTGTCTAAAATACAGAGCGATGAATTTCTTTGCTTCTTCAAAGGAAACTCCCGCTTGTTCTGCAATCTTAGTGGGACCCGCGCCGTAAAGCACTCCGAATGTGATAGCCTTCGCATGCTGTCTCTCATTCGGGTAACGGGTTTTTACTTCGTCAATTTCACAGGGAAGATTGAACATGCTTTTTGCAACATAGGAGTGGAAATCCAAGTTATCAATAAAAGCTTGTTGTAGAAAGGTGTCTCCACTTAGAGCAGCAGCTACGTAAACTTCGGCAGTACTTAACAGTTGATCCTCAATCTTTCAAAAGAGGCTGGACTATATCTTTAACTCTTTAATGAGTTATCCTCCGTTTCGGGTTATTACCCTACGTCTTTCGACTAGTCTCTGAACCTTCATCCCATTAGGATGCTTGGCTGCTGATTGCCCAATACTCTCTTTTTCAAACATTCACGCTTACTATTACTAGTTACGTTGTAGTAGAAGAGTCTCTAAGGGGGTTCCAGCAATTAGAAGGATTTTTACCTAATCATCGCTGACTAGGGCGACCTAAGTTAATCGCATTGTACTATCGAATACCCAGGATTAGCTTTAAATATCTTCTTAATCCCGGAATTTTTATCTCTAGGTAGGTTCTGGTAGTTCAACACCCCGCTAGAGCTAAGTCGGCCACTTGTAGTTCCTGTAACGTTAAAACTACTTCTTAGCCTGTTGTCTTTATCAATCCCGTTTTTGATGTTGGACAGATAGGTTCTTGACAGTTTAACCTTCTTACGCAAATCCAATACTGCTTCAGCTAATGGATGATTTAGCAATTCTAACACTTCTGCGTCTGTGCTAAATGCCCCTGTTGCTGTTTTCTTGATTGGTCTTAGTCCCAGTATATTAAAGAACAGTTCTCTCAAATGATAAATACTGTTTGGATTAAATACTTTTTCCTGCTCATCCTCAAACCTTTGGACTGCTGGATGTATTTTGATCTCGTTTACTGTTTCTTCAATATCAATCTGGTAGTCTTGTATTAGGTGATCCAGAGTCTCTACGTCAATGGGCCCGCCTGTATTTTCTAAGTACATAATAGTAGTAACAGCAGGCTTCAGAATATTTTCATATACGTTTCTGAATTTAGCATTACCCTGTACCTTGGGATAGAACTTATTAAATATTTGATAGCTACTATCCGAGTCCTTTTGAGCGTAGGGAGCCAATATTTCAGTGGGCAACATTCCGTAATTGAAATCTGCTAACAGGATCTTGTTCTGTCGTGCCCATTGCTTCTTATAGTCTTCTAGCTCCTTATCATAATCTCCTAGATCAGTATATTTCATTGCTAGGAGTTTTAGGCCGTGACTACCAACGCTTTCGTCCAGAACATAGTGAAGCAACATTGTGTCTTCAAAGTCTGGAAACTCAAATCCGTATTCGTACTTAATGAACGACATATCGAACTTAGCGTTGTGAAAAACAATCTTTTTAGTAGCAAAGATCGTCTCAAACTCTGTATAGAAGTATTCCACTACATCAGAATCAATATATACGCCTTCATGTTCCTCAGTACTAAGAGCAAAACCTAAGATGTGCCCTGATCGCGGAGAAAGAGAAGTAGTTTCAATATCGCATACAATGGTCTTTACTTCGGGAGAGAGAAGTTTTTGCACGTATGGTCTAGCTGATTCTACGTCATAGTAGTAAGCATAGTTTTTCTTGTTTGGTATTACAACTTTACCGTTGATTCTATCCATCAAGACAGATACTGATTTTACTACTGTGTCCCGATATTGTGGTTTAACAAATACCATGTTAGGATCGAGGAATGGGATGTAGTTGGGTTCTACAAATGATCCTGCATATTTAGTGATACCTGTTAGTCCGCATACGTGTTTCAAACTATCTGCGCCTACAGGACACACAATATCGTAGTCTTTTAGTATATTAAAGTCTAGAGTTAAATCCTTCTTCAATATCTTTTCGATTTCCATTATGGTTAAATAATGTACATCGTATTCAAAATTAAAGTCCTTCATTTCCCGAATCAAATCTATTGCATTAGATTTCAACGGGGAACTTAGGACGAACGCAATTTTCATGTTTATCCTTTTTGGTTAAATGTTTCATAACTCAACATAAAGCTTTTGGCTTCAATTAATAATAACATAATATAGACCTTCAGTCAAGAATAAAATTACTTAAATAGGTCTCTAGGTGCTCTTTTGTAAATACACCTGGATCTATATTATCTTCAAGGTCAACTATAGAACTATCAATGAAATTTTTAGACAAGAGATTACTAATTATGGGTGCTGCTTTTCGACCGGCAGCATCTCCGTCCATCAGAATAGTTACATGTTTTACTCCATAATTGCTCAAAACTCTTGCTTTTTTATAGGAGAAGGCATTTGCTCCTAATAGTGTAACAGCATTCTTTATTCCTAGATCCCATAGTTTTAGCATATCATACATACCCTCAACTAGTATGATCTTTTCCTTATCTTCAATCTTGTCTATAGGGAATAGTAGTTCTGATAGGTCTAATCCTCTAGGCAAACGAATATACTTAGGCTTTTTAAGTTCCGCTCCTAATAATCTGTGCCTACCGTCTACACCTATAAGTTTACCCATTTGATATAGAGGAATCCACACATAGTCTTCCATACCTGCATGATCGGTAGAGAAAGCTTCAAACTCTTTCATTGTATTTGCAGATATGCCCCTAAAGTCAGTTAGCCAATTAACTCTCATTGGTGGTAATTCTACTGGTTTTGTCATGGATTTACTTTCTAATTTATGTTTCAGCATCTCTATCTTGAACCCTTGTTTAGTCAATAGGTTTTCTGGGACAGAGATTCCCAAAGCGGCAAACATATCCCTTTTGCTTCCTCGATGTCCACAAGAAAAGCAATTGAATACCTCTTTTATTATGTTATAGTTCATGCTTGGATCTTTATCTTCGTGTGATCCGCTAAAACAGTGCATTTGTATTTCATAAGGCCTGTTCCTAGATCTAAAATACTTTACTCCGATCTTATCCAATTCTTCTTCAATATCTGTTTTCATATTAACCTACGTCTGCTGCACCTTCTTTTGAATCATGTCCGTATTTATTTAGAATCTTTCCTGCACTATGCCCAACACTACTTTCTGGAATCACACTCAAGCAATCCCAGTCCATATGAACGTCGAACTTAATAGCTTTACCATTACGAATCTTTGTTGTTTCAAAAGGTAGAACATTAGGGTTATTTGTTAAATCTGCTGGAGTAAATCGGAAGCTTCTGTCTGCAGAGTCTAGAACACCTTTAGCAAACCTAGCTTCTCCCGACTCGTCGATTTGATAAGGAGTCATTAGTACTTGTTCATACTTTCTACTAAGCATTTTTAGGCCATCAGCAAGTGAGATTTGGCTTTTCCAGTCCATTCTATCTTCAGTATGGACGATATTCAGGTAATCTACTACACTTGCTCTAATATTGTGTTTCTTGCTCAAAACGTTCAAATGGTGGTCAATATTTGGAATACTTAGATTCACGTTGTCAATAATAAAGAATCGCTTTTCCTTCAGCGGAATATTTAATGCTTTGATTGACGCGTCGAACTTCTTTAGGTCATAGTTATTATCTGCCAACCCTTTTAATAGTTTTTCACCTTCTTCCGTTGGTTGGTAAAAGGCTGTAAGTTTAGCTTCTGCAACTTTCTGCTTATCCTCGTTAGTAAGTTCGCTCTTTAGGAATCTCATAAAAGGAACTCTACTTAACATACTCATTAGTCGATAGTATACTTCAATATACCTCATTTCAATACTAAAGAAAGCAACGGATACATCATTTTTCATATACTGATGCTTTAGTGCGTTGAGAGAGATAATAGACTTACCAGAACCTCTTCTCCCACCAAACATTACTAGTTCTTGCAGACCAAATCCGCCGTTTAGTGCGTCATATTCAGCAGAAAGACCACTAGACAACATAACAAATCTGTCTTTGTCTTGTTCTAGAGCTAGGTTTCCTACGTCAAACAGTTCTTCTCCGTCTGGAATGAATTTATGTAGCTCTAATATATGGTTCTGAAACTGGTCAATAATTTCAGAGCGTTCTAGGTGTTCTAACTGGTTAAGGAATTTATCCAGCCAAGATATAGTTTCTTCTCTAATGTGGTAGTCTTGTAGCAATTCCGACAAAAAGTTACTATCAATTTGCGGAACATTTGTTTCTTCTGACAAAATGTGTGTTTTAAAGTACTCTTGCAGACCGGCAGGACCAAGTTGTTCATACATTTCCTGAACACTAGGCACGCGCATATGGTCAATATAAAAACGTTGTATGCGTCTAAATATCAACAGGTCTGAGTCTGAAAAGAACTTTAATAGTAATTTGTTATATAGGTCCGTAGATTGCGTTTCAAGCAGCCTGCGGATAGCAGTCTTTTGTATATCTAAATT
>Ga0265293_10009031_pt1 | contig 14492 bp, 15 predicted proteins | sample Munlanlewell138R_FD_192505 | JGI IMG/M metagenome (GOLD analysis project Ga0265293, IMG submission 192505) | Leachate microbial communities from a municipal landfill in Southern Ontario, Canada - Leachate well 138R | ecosystem: Engineered > Solid waste > Landfill > Unclassified | place: Canada...
CGCCAGTATGACGCCCTGAACGGCAGCAGGGGTGTGACGCCCGCGCTGCACCTCATCGCCTCCGTCGCACAGGCGGACCCGGGTGACGGCACCTACCTCGGACGGATGCCGCTCGCCGACGTGGACCGCTACGTCGAGGTCACCGCCGAGCACGACCAACTGCTCTTCGTCGACGTCCAGGTCGGGTGGGGCGACCCCCTCGCCGAGGTGAAGCGGTACGAGCGGCAGCTGCGCAACCCTCACGTCCACATCGCGCTCGACCCGGAGTTCTCGACGAAGTCGGACGGGGAAGCGCCGGGCGTGTCGATCGGGTCACTCACAGCCCAGCAGATCAACGAGGTACAGGGGTACCTCGCCGCGCTGTCCGCGACGTACGAGTTGCCCTCGAAGGTGCTCGTCGTCCACCAGTTCCGGGACGACATGATCGAGGCGCCCGAGCGCATCGCTGCCGTCGACGGCGTAGACCTCGTGATCGACATGGACGGATGGGGGCCGCAGGGCCAGAAGCTCGCGGGCTACGACCGGTACGCGAACTCCTCCTACGCGGAGTTCGCCGGGTTCAAGCTGTTCTATGAGTGGGACGTGCCCTTGTTCACACCCCGCCAGATACAGGCGCTCGACCCGGCCCCGGACTACGTCATCTACCAGTAAGGCAACCGCCCGAGAAAGGTCATCTTTTGCCTGACCCGCTACCAACGCTCGATGAGATCCTGCAGGGCAACGCCCGGTTCCGTGAGTCGTTTGCGTGGGGAGGGCTGGATGTCCACCCTCGCCGCCAGGTTGCGATCCTCACCTGCATGGACTCGCGCTACGCCGCGCAGCCCTCGCTGGGGCTGGACCAGGGCAACGCGCACGTGATCCGCAACGCGGGCGGACGCGCCACCGAGGACGCGATCCGCTCACTGGTGCTCTCGGCGCATGCCCTGGGCACGCGCGGCTGCATCGTGATCCACCACAAGAAGTGCGGCCTCTACGGCACCACGAACGACGACATCCGTTCCGCCGTCACGGAAGCCACGGGCGCGGATGCCTCCAGCGTCGACTTCCTGCCGTTCGACGACCTCGAGGAGAGCGTGCGCGAGGACGTGCGCACGCTCCGAGCGTGCGAGCTCTTCCCGGCGGGGTACGCCGTGCTGGGATTCACCTACGACGTAGACACGGGGGAACTCGCCCCGGTCGAGGTGTAGCGGCCCCAAGGATCCCTCGATGAGTCAGAACGCGAAGGAGGAGGCGCGTGCCTCCTCCTTCGTGTGATCCTCGCGACAAGCGCTTCGGGGCAACTAGCGCTTGGTGATCTGGTCGACTTCCGCCATTTCCTCGGGCGTGAGGCGCCAGGCGGCGGCAGCGGCGTTCGCCTTCACCTGCTCGGGGCGCGTGGCCCCGGCGATGACCGAGCCGACGTGCGGCTGCGTCGCGAGCCAGGAGAACGCCAGCTCGAGGAGCGTGTGGCCTCGCTGGGTGGCGAACTCCTCCAGCGCCTCGACGGTGTCGAAGTTCTTGTCGGTGAGCATGCGGTCCGCCATCGGGCCGGAGGCGAGACGGGTCCCCTCGGGGGCATCCGCGTTCCGGCGGTACTTCCCGGTCAGCAGGCCGCTGGCCAGCGGGAAGAACGGCAGCACACCGAGGCCGAACTGCTGCGCGGCGGGCACGATCTCGGCCTCGACACGCCGGTTGAGCAGTGAGTACTCGTTCTGCGCGGAGATGAACGGCGCGAAGCCGCGCGTCTGCGCGATCCAGTGACTGTTCGCGATCTGCCAGCCGCTGTAGTTCGAGTTCCCGAGGTACCGCACCTTCCCCTGCGTCACGAGGTCATCGAGCGCACGGAGGGTCTCCTCCTCGGGCGTGTTCGGGTCCGGCCGGTGCACCTGGTAGAGGTCGATGTAGTCCGTCTCCAGGCGGCGGAGGGAGTCCTCCACGGCCTGCATGATCCAGCGACGCGAGCCGCCGGAGGTCATCGGCCCCTCGCCCATGGGGCTCGCGAACTTGGTGGCGATGACCGCGTCCTGGCGATGGCTCTTCAGCGCCTTCCCCAGGAACTCCTCGGACGGCCCGCGACCACCGTAGACGTCCGCGGTGTCGAAGAAGTTGATGCCCTCGTCCAGGCAGGCGTGGACCACGGCAGCAGCGTCCGCCGGATCCTTCATGCGCTGCCCGAAGTTGTTCGTGCCGAGGCCGACGATCGACACCTCGAGTCCTGAGCGGCCGAGCTTGCGGTACTCCATGGCTTCTGTCCCCTCCTCGACGGTGTCAACCCTCGGACCATCCGGGGCAAGACACGGTGACTGCGGAATCGCGCAGGAGAATATACACCGCCATGGTCGTGACCACCCTCCGTCGCGCGCACGCACCTCGAAGCCGCGCGAAGGTGTCGGGCGAGCTTGTATCACCGGCGTTGTTTGTTATACTCAACGGCGGAGCGTAGATATGAAACAAGAATCTGTATCAACCATGCAGTACGCCACGGTCTCCGAGAAGGGATGGATAGTCATTCCGAAGGACGTCCGCGACCGGTTTGGGCTGGAGAAGGGGGACAAGGTGGCCATCATCACGGTGGGAGACTCGATCTCCCTCGTCCCCGTGCCGGCCGGTGACCCGGTCGAGCGGGCGCGTGGGCTCCTCGGGTCGGGCGGGCCCTCCCAGGTGGAGGCGCTGCTGGAGGAGCGACGGCGCGAACTGGAGCAGGAAGAGCGGGACATGCCCCGTCCCCTCCAGCGGGGGGTCGCGGAGGAGCCCGAGACGTACGACCCTTCGTAGGCATCGAAGGGGTCGAGGATGCCTGAACCACGCCTGCTGCACGAGCGGCGGGAGCCTCCCGCCCCCCCCCGCCGCGTCGTCCTCGACTCCTTCGCGATGATCTCCCTCCTCCGCGACGAGCGCGCCGCTCCTGTCGTGGAGGACCTCTTGCGGCAGGCGCGGGCCGGGCAGGTCGAGCTCGCCCTCAGCACGTACAACCTCGGCGAGGTGGTGTACCGGATGACGCGCGTCGTCGGGCGACCCGCCGTCCGGCGCTTCCTCCAGGAGCTCCAGGGATGGCCCGTCGAGGTCATCGACAGCGACCTGGAGCTGATCCTGATGGCCGCCGACCTGAAGGCGGACCACCCGCTGTCCTACGCGGACGCGATCGCCGCGGCCCTCGCGATGCGACTCGACGCCGAGGTGGCGACGGGCGATCCCGAGTTCCTCCAGCTGGAGGGCCGCATCCGCCTGCTCTGGCTGGAGCGCTGACCCCTCGCCGAGGTTGCCGCTACGCCTTCACGCCCACCACGGAGTCGACGAACTCGCGGACGGGGGCGTTCCACTGCGCGGGCATCTCGAAGTACGCGTTGTGTGGTGCGCCGGGCATCTGCACATAGCGCGCGTCTGGCCGCGCGTCCCGCAGCGCCTGGGCTGCCTCCAGCGCGGTGTCGAGGTCGCCCGTGACGATCAGCATCGGACTCTTCACGACGCCGACGCGCTCGGCCATCGACTGGCGCTCCTCGGAGGTGGCCTGACTCGGGCGGCGTGGGTGGCGGAGCGCCTCGATGCGAGTCGCCGTGCTGCGGATGCGGAAGTAGCGCTCGTGCTGGTCCGGCTGCTGCTCCTTGAACTCCGGGGTGAACGAGGCGCCGAAGGGGATGTACAGCCGTTCGAGGTCCATCGGCTCCGGGGCGGCGGGGACGGCTGCCTCGCCGCTGCGGACGCCGGCACCCGAGATCACGAGCGCGAGCGCTGCCTCCGGGTGCCGGATCGCCCACCGCAGCGAGGTGTTCCCACCCATCGAGTTCCCCGCGAGGATCGGGCGCTCGATGCCGAGGGCGGCGAGGAAGCCCTCCAGCTCGTCGACGCGGTCCGGCTCGTCCTCGTCGCGCGGTGAGTTGGCGGACATGCCATGGTTCACGCTGTCGTAGGCGATGCAGCGGAAGTCCTTCGAGAACTCCTCGAACTGCCGTTCCCACGCGACCGAGCACGAAGAGTTCCCGTGGAGGAACACCATCGGCTGGCCGCTCCCCTGCTCGATGTAGCGGATGTCATATCCGTTGACGTTGGCCCAGGGCATGTTCGGTCTCCTTCTCCGGTGACCTCACCGGGCCCGAATCGTACGCCGATGGACAAGGCATCCGGGCGCCTCGACCGTCGCGCGTACACTCCGCGCGTCAGACGGGGCCGCGTCCGAGGGCGACCGGGAGAGCGAGGGGCCGCGATGGAGATCTCCGAGGCGCTGGTGCGCCACCTGTACGGGTACGACCGGACGCTGCCGCTGTTGGCGACGTGCGAGCCGGAGCCAGCGATCGACCTCGCCACGCGGACGCCGAGGACGGACATCCGACGCGAGCGCGTGACGTTCGGGTCCACGCATGACGAGCGGGTGCTCGCGACCATCGTGAAGCCCTCGGAGGGTGGGCCGTTCGCGGCGGTGATCGTGCAACACGGGTCGACACCCAGCGGGCGCCACCGGAACGTCACGACGACACCGGACAACCCGGAGCCGGTGGCCGTGCAGTGGGCCGCGAGCGGGATCATGACCGTGGTCGTGGATGCCTACGGCTTCGGCTCACGCGAGAGCCCGGACAACCGAGGGCGGCTCACCCCCACGCGCCCCGACCTCATGTTCCGCACGCGCGACCAGCGGATGCAGGCCGTGCAGGACCTGATGCGCACCGTCGACTACCTCCAGACGCGCGAGGACGTGCGTCCGGACGCAATCGGCTATCACGGCGTCTCGATGGGGACGCGTATCGGCGTGCCGTTCATCGCCCTCGACCGGCGCGTGAGGGCGGCCTCGCTGTTCGTCGGCGGGAGCGGGGACTATTCGCGGTTCGTGACGGAGGGGACGGAGTTCGCCGGGCTCGCGGAGGACGAGGAGCTGGTCAACCGGCTCACCGACCCGCTGACATTCGCGCCGTGGACCGGGCACGTGCCGAAGTACGTCGTCAACGGCGAGCACGACCGCACCGTCCGAGGGCGGGAGCCGGCGGAGCGGCTGCACGCGGCGATGGCGGACCCGAAGGAGATCCACTGGTACGACGGCGACCATGGCGACTACGCGCCGTCGCTGCCCGGTGCGCTGGCGTTCCTGAAGGAGCACCTGGGCGCCCGGTAAGGATCAGTACCACGTGCGATTACCGCGTCGGGCAAGACGCTGCGGGCTGCATCAGCGGCGCGGTGGCGTAACGCGAGCAGAGACGCGCTCGGAGTCGTGCGTGTGGCGGGAGGACTGTCACAGCACTGTCACGGCGCAGGGACGCCCTTGACGATGCCGGGAGGGGTACGGGCAGACACTGTGCTCATCACGAGGCGGTAGAGGTGGCCCAGACCGCCCCCCGCCGATCGATAGGGCTGGAGGCCCCCGCACATGTTGAGCCTGGATGTCCGTCCGAAGCACTCGATCGCTCAGGTGCGGAAAGACGCCCGGCACTACTTCGGAGAGCAGTTGGGACTGGAAGAGGGCGAGACGGCGGAGCAGCGTCGGATGCTGTTCACCGGGTCCGGCGGCTACGTGTCGCTGGAGTTCTCCTCGGGAGCCGCGACGATGGAGCCCACCGTGCTGATGCATACGCGCGAGTACGAATGGCAGATTCGAGAGTTCGCCCGCATCATCGGATAGCCCAATGCGACGGATGGCGAGTGTGATGCCTCCCCCCAACCCCCACGGCGCATCCGACTTCGAGCACTCCCCCGTGCCTCAGGGTTCACTCCCTCAGGAGTCCAACCACACCTTGCGAACCTCGGACGCTGCGGACGAGGGCGCACCCGATTCCCTCGGCCATGTCTTGGTGGTGGACGACGATCCCCTCGTGCGCCGCCTGCTGCGGGTGACGCTGGCGGACGAGGGCTACGACGTCGCACTCGCCGAGGACGGCGAGGAGGCGCTGCGGGTCGCCGCCGAGGAGCCCGTCGACGCGATCGTCCTCGACCTGGAGATGCCGCGACTGGACGGGCGCGCGGCGTTCCGCAAGCTGCGTGAGCAGGGTGTGGACGCGCCGGTGCTGGTGCTCTCGGCGAATGGGGCGCACGCCGCGAAGCGTGAGTTGTCGGCGGATGCCGCCCTCGAGAAGCCCTTCGAGCCATTCGAACTCGTGCGCCGTATCGAGCGGCTCCTGCGCCGGAGGCACAACGAGGGGATGGCCTTCGCTGGCGACTAGCGCGATCCCTCCACCGGTGCGCCGCCAGGTGCGCCACAGCCGAAGGCGCCGCAGTGCGGCGCCTGTTCGTATCCGCTGTGACGCGGAAGGCACACCGGGGCCGGCCCTACACCTCCGCGTCGGAGCGCTCGGTAGCCTCGACATCGTCGAGGCCCTCGGCACCACCGGAGCCCTCGGAACCGTTATAGGCACCGGCGTCCTCGCGGGCGCGGTCCTCGGCGTCGATGTCGCGGAACATGTACCCCATGCCCGGGAACGTGCGGATGATCGACTCCTCCGGGCGGTCCGGCTCCAGCTTCCGGCGGAGACGGGAGATCCAGACGCGGAGGTACTGGAGGTCGTCAATGTACTCGGGACCCCAGACCTTGCCGAGGATCTCCGGGTTCATCAGCGCCTTGCCCTGGTTGCGGACCAGGACCTCCAGCAGGTTCCACTCGGTGCGGGTCAGCGGGACGAGCTCGCCCTCCCGCTCGACGACGCGCCGCTCGATGTCGATGACCAGCGGGCCGACGCGGACCGGCTCGTCCGAACCGGCAGCGGTCTGGCGCGACCGGCGGAGGACGGCGCGGATCCGGGCCGCGAGCTCCTCCGGGTTGAAGGGCTTCGGGATGTAGTCGTCCGCGCCCATCTCCAGGCCGCGGATCTTGTCGCTGTCGCGCGTCTTGCCAGTCAGTACGATGACGGGGACGGGACCACGCTCGCGCAGGCGGTTGAGGACCTCGAAGCCGGAGATGTCCGGCAGCATCAGGTCCAGGACCACCAGGTCTGGCCGCTCGTCGATGGCGCGCTGGATCGCTTCTTCGCCCGTCTCGGCCGTGACGGGGCGAAAGCCCTCCTCCACGAGCTGGAGGCGGACGAGCTTGAGGATCGACGGATCGTCGTCTGCGACGAGGATCACAGGACGGATAGGCTCGGTCACGGGCTGCCTCTCTGCGGTTCCGATCCGACCACCTGCGTTGCATCATATACGCGAGAGTGAATCTGCCGGTGAGACACAGGTGTGGAGGCCGCCCCACCACTGCCGAGGAAGTAGGAGCGACGCACTGATCCCGGAGTCGATGTCCTCGATCGCGATCGCCGTGGCGAGCGCCGCGCTGGTGCTGGCCATCGTCGCGCTGGTCCGCGAACGGCGCGCGCTCAACATCGCCCAGATCGCCCAGTCGCGCTTCCTCGGCATGATGGAGGCCACCGGGTTCGGGGTGCTGATGCTGGATGAGCGGGGCCGGATCGGCTACGCGAACCAGGCCGCCGCGGACATCGTGGGGTACCCCGTACACACGCTCGTCGGGCAGGAGCAGCGCACGCTGCTGCACGACGGCGCGGTCGACGAACCCTCCGGCTGCCCGCTGCAGCAGGCGCTGGAGGACCGGGCCTCGTTCTACGGGCACGACCACTTCGTCGACATCCGGGGGAACCTCGTCCCCGTCGCCGTCTCCACGGCGCCCCTCGCCGGGATGGTCGGCGGGTTCGCGATCGTGTTCCGGGACCGCTCCACGGAGGTCGCCGAGGAACGCCAGCGCCATGACGCCCTCTCCATGATCTCGCACGAGCTGCGGAGCCCCCTCACCAGCGTGGTCGGGTTCAGCAACCGCCTGGAGCGTTCCCTCCAGACCGGCCGGCTCGAGGTCGACGACGCCTACGGCGAGGAGATCATCCTGCTGGCGCAGGAAGCACGCCGGATGCGCGACATCGTGAACGTGGTGCTGGACGTCGCCAACCTCGAACGGCACAAGGAGGTTGAGCCGGAGCCGGTGCTCCTCCGCCAGGTCGTGGAGGAGGAGGCGGACCGCCTCGCGCGCGAGCGCCCCGGCGCGGTGTTCCACCGCAGCGGGGAGGACGACGCTGTGGTGGAGTCCGACGAGCGTTATGTCCGGCGCATCATCCAGAACCTGATGGAAAACGCCCTGAAGTACGCGGGGATGTCCGAGCCGGTGGACGTGATGATCGAGCGAGACGGCGAGGGCTACGCCATCCGCGTGTGCGACCGCGGCCCCGGCGTCCTGCCGGAGGACCAGGAGCGCATCTTCGAGCGCTTCTACCGCGCCCCCAGCCGCTCCAGCGCCAGCAGCGGCCTCGGCCTGGGCCTGTTCCTCTCTAGGCGCCTCAGTCGCCGTCTCGGCGGGCGTCTGACCGTGCGGTCCGAGTTCGACCAGCCCGGCTCCGTCTTCACCCTCTGGCTCCCGATGGAGCCACCGGTGACCGCTCCACGCGAGCAGGCGCAGGGCGCCGACCGCCTGATCTGGTAGCGACCAACCTCGCCGGGCTCGATTGGTCCAGAAGAACCAGTCCGCCCGCTGGCGTACCGTATGGGCTCGCGGGGAACACGCGGGGCGTCTCGGTTCGAGACGGCTCGACGGTGGACGCAGAGCTACGAGGTCGCATGGTGGACCACCGGTGCTGATCTACCTCGCGCGGCGCGTGTTCGCGTCGGCCGTCACGCTGCTCCTCATCTGCCTCATCACCTTCCTCTTGATGCACGCCGTGCCCGGCGGGCCGTTCGACGCGCGCTCGGAGGGGCGGCTCTCCGCGGAGGCGATCCAGCGGCTGGAGGCCCACTACGGCCTGAATGACCCGCTGCCGGCGCAGTTCCTCGGGTTGATGGGGAACCTCGTGCAGGGCGACCTCGGGCTGTCGTTCGCGCAGTCCGGACAGCCGGTGTCCTCGCTGCTCGCGGACAAGTTCCTGCCGTCGTTCCTGCTGGGGGTGATGTCGTTCACCTTCGTCATCGCCGTCGGCATCCCGCTGGGGGTGATGGCCGCGGTCCGCCGAGGCTCCGCGTGGGACATCGCGAACCTGGTGACCAGCACGATCCTCGCCGCGGTCCCTCACTTCGTGATCGCGTTCCTGATGCTGCTGATCTTCGCGGTCGGCCTCGGATGGGTGGATGTGCGCCTCGGGCGGGGGTTCGGCGACTCGATCGCCAGCCTGCCGCGAGGCATCCTGCCCGCGATCGCGCTCGGCGCGCCCTCTATGGCCATCCTCAGCCGGCTCACGCGCGGCAGCATGCTCGAAGTGCTGCAGGAGGACTACGTCCGCACGGCGCGCGCGAAGGGACTGCGGGAGCGCACCGTGGTGGTGCGCCATGCGCTGCGGAACGCCCTGGTACCGGTGATCACGCTCCTCGGCCCGATCTTCGCAACACTGATCACGGGGTCGATCGTGATCGAGTCGATCTTTGGACTGCCGGGCGTGGGCGCCGCGTTCATCGACTCCGTCCGTCAGCGTGACTACGGGATGATCATGGGCGTCACGCTGCTGTACGCCGTCGCGATCATGGCCGCGAACCTGGTCGTGGACCTCCTCTACCCGCTCGTCGATCCTCGGGCAGCGCGACGCCGATGAGCGACGCCCGATGAGCGCCTGGGAGACCACGTTCGACGTCTGGCTCGGCGCACCGAGAGGCGGCGTCTGGCACGCCGCGTGGCGGCGCTTCCGCCGGCACCGCGCGGCCGTCGTCTCCGCGATCGTGATCGCGGTGCTCGCGGTCGTGGCCATCGGCGCGGACGGCCTCGCGCCGTACGACCCCGCGGCGCAGTTCCTCGAAGCCCCCGCCGAGGCGCCGCTCGACCCGCTGGCGCAGCGGGACACGGGGAAGTACGAGGCGCCGAGCATGGAGCACTTGCTGGGCACGGACCAGCTCGCGCGGGACATCTTCAGCCGCACGCTGCATGGCCTTCGCATCTCGCTCGCTGCCGCGCTGTTCGCCGTGATCGTCGTCACGATCCTCGGCGTCAGCATCGGCGCGGCGGCGGCCTCGGGGCCCGGGTGGCTGGACGGTCTGCTGATGCGCACGACGGACGTGGCGTACGCCTTCCCGGACCTGTTGCTCGTCATCCTCCTCAGGGCGGCCCTGGGCGACGCGATCCTCGGGCGCTCCTCGATCCTCGGCGTCTCCTCCAGCGTGCTGCTGCTGTTCTTCGCGATCTCGATCACGGCGTGGCCCACGATGGCGCGGCTGGTGCGCGCGCAGTTCCTCGTGCTGCGGGGGATGGAGTTCACCACCGCGGCCGAATCGCTGGGCGCGAGCCGCTGGAGGCTGGCGACGCGTCACTGGCTGCCCGGTGCGGCGGCGCCCATCATCGTGGAGGGCACCTTCCTCGTACCTCGCGCGATCTTCGCGGAGGCCACGGTCTCCTTCATCGGCATCGGGGTGTCCGCCCCGGCGCCGAGCCTGGGGACGCTGATCGCGGACCACTTCGGCTTCGTGACAGTGCAGTGGACCGCGCTGGCCGTGCCGATCGTGGTCCTCGCGGTGCTGTTTCTCGCGTTCCAGTTCTGTGGGGACGGCCTGAGGCAGGCGCTGGATCCGCGTACGCGCCGCGACTGACCCACACCACACCGGCCAGAAGTCCCATGCGGCACGCCGCCCGGCCACCTACGATCCCGCTGACGTGAGATCGGGAAGGGACGTGGCATGAAGATCGCCGTTGCCTATGACAACACCGAGGGTGCGCGCAAGGCAGCCCAGGCCGCCGTCCCGATCGCCCGCGCCAGCAATGCCAGCCTGGTCCTGATCCACGTCCTCAACCCGCGCGCTGACCTCGCCGAGTTCGAGGGATCGCACGAGGAGGCGCTGAACGCAGCCATGCGGAAGGCCGAGGGCAACGCACGCGACTTCGCCACGGGACTCCTCGACGGTGTCGAGGTGCGCATCGAGCTGCAGGAGCGCGGCGAAGACCCTGGCGAGGCGCTTGCGCGGTACGCGCGCGAGCTCGGTGCGGACCTCATCGCCACCGCCACGCGGCGGGCGGGCGGGCTCTCCGGGTTCTTCCTGGGCTCCGTGACGCAGCAGCTGATCCAGAAGGCCGCGTGCCCCGTGATGGTGGTGCGCGTCTAGCGCACGCCGGACGCGGCCGCCCCGGTAGCCGATAGCACTGAGGGGCATCGAGGCCCCTCGACCTGACGCGCAACCTCGAGGCTGGCGCTAGCCGGCCGGCGAGGAGCGCGCTCCCACCTCGTGTTCGAGGGGGTCCCCCAGCGTCTTCGGATCGCGCAGGCCAGCGCGGGTGATGCGCAGCACACGCATGATGTCCTGGCGCTCCCGCAGCAGCAGGACCGTGCCCAGCACCATGTAGACCACGCCGATCGCCATGCGGATCGACTCGATGGGGATGGCGAACTGCAGCAGGAACAGCACCGCCAGCATGACCGCCTCTCGCCCGGAGAGGCTCAGGCTCATGATCACGGCGATGGCGAAGTAGGACTGCGCCGCCGTCAGGAAGATCTCTTCCTTCTGCCGCAGGTCCAGCGGGAGGCCCTCCACGTGTCCACCTGAGATCGCGTAGGCGATCGGCAGACCGCCGATGAGCAGCGTCCACTGGTTCACCTTCGACGAGAGCAGCGCGCCCATCGCCACGGTCGCGCGACCGCGCCACGCGAGGATGCCCGCGACGAGGAACTCCGGCGCCTCCGACGCGAACGGTGCGAGCCACTGGACGAGGATGAACTCGTCGATCCCGAGCTGCGTGCCCGTGTGGATCAGCCCCTCCGCGAACGGTTCTGCCGAACAAAAGATCGAGGTAGCCGACACGATGAACAGCCCGATGATCGCCGCCCGCCGCTGCGGGCGCTGCAACGTCCCGATGAACCTCGCGGGACCCACGAGCTCGGGCTCCTCGGACGGGGCACGGGCGATGACCCAGATGTAGAGCACGAACAGCAGGCCGAGGATGGCGGTGTCGAGGAGGGTGATGCTGTCCTTCAGCGGCAACGTCAGGGAGTAGAGCGTGGCCACGGCGAGCGCGGAGACCTCCACCGCGTGACTGCGCTCGAAGTGGAGGAGCTTGCTCTTTGTCCGCCACCAGAAGATGAAGAAGATCACGGGCCAGGCGCCGCCGATCAGCAGGCGGTTGCCGCCGGTCATGTTCGCCACGGCGTAGGGGGCGAACTCCGGATCCTGCGCGGCCTTCCACGCGAAGGTCATGTCCACCGCGTACTCCGGCAGGACGGCGATCAGCGCGATGAACGCGACGGCCAGGCCCTGCGGGATCTCGACCTCGGAGGCCTCAGCGCCCCAGGACAGGAGGAAGGCGGCGGAGACGATGGAGAGCCCGAAGAGGGCCGTGTCCTGGATAGTGCCGAACTCGATGCCGCCGATCCGGAGGATGATGCCGGGAGCCGCCCCCAGCAACGCAAGTAGGATCGCGAACCGAATCGACAATCAGGGCTCCGATCGATGATCAGCGGCGCTGTCCGCGTACGGTACTCCAGCGTCCGTTACGTGCTCCCTCGAAGGAACCGAGGCTACCCCGCGGCCTGACCTCGGTCCTGCGCGCCTCGGTCGGCGGTGCCGGCGGCCACGGCCGCCCCCGGGGTGCGGCCGGTGAGGCGGTCTGCCTCCTCCTGCGAGATCTTGCCCTCGGCGACCAGGACGGCGGCCTGCGCGGGTGACATCTCGGCCTTCTCGAGGTTGCCGAACTCCAGCCGCCGGAGCTGGGCGCTGAGTCCAAACATCAGGATGACGACGGCGATCGCGGCGATCTGCGAGACCACGATGGCGATCGGGGCGCCCCACTCGTCCGCGGCCATCGTCACCGGGATCACGCCGAGCGGCATCGTGCCGAAGGACATCATCAGCACGGACATCACGCGCCCGCGGTACTCGTCTGGCACGCGCGCCTGGATGATGGTGTTGTTCGTCACCTGGAAGATCATCGCGCCGATGTTGCCCAGCACGAGCATCGCGACGCCGATCCAGAACGCCGCCACGATCGGCAGCCAGAGCGAGGTGGACGCGAACAGGGCGAAACAGATGCCCATGAACAGCGCCCCGAACCCCATCAGCGGGCCCTTCTTCGGGATCTCCGACAGGTTGGTCGCCACGATCGCGCCCACGAGCCCTCCGACGCCGGTCGACCCCATGAGGATGCCGAGCGCCAGGCCATCGCCTGCAAAGATCGAGCCGAACACGTCCTCCGAGAAGACGGGGAGGATCTGCTGCACGGGGAACATGAACAGCGGCATGAGCAACGCAGAGCCGATGAGCAGGCGGAAGAGCGGATCGCGCGCGATATACGCGAAGCCCTCGGACAGGTCGGCGAAGAAGGCCGTCGGCTCCTTGCCCTCCTTGGAGACCATGCCGTGGCGCGGCAGCGGCGCCAGGGACACCACACCGATGGCGAACAGCACTACCGTGACCGCGTAGACACCACCCGCGCCAATCGGCGCGATCATCAGTCCCGCGATCGCAGGACCGATGATCCTCGAGAGGTTCATCCCGCCCATCTGGAGCGAGATCGCGTTCATCAGCAGGTGCTGCGGGACCAGCGCGGGAATGATCGCCTGCCGCGCCGGCATCACCAGCGACATGATGATGCCGGTCAGCACGGCCGCGACCATGAGGTGCCAGAACGCCACCACGCCGGTCAGTACCAGGATCGCCATGCCGAGGTTCACGACCCCGGTGCCGCTCTGCGCGATCATCAGCAGGTTGCGCTTGTTGACCCGGTCACCGATCACGCCGGCGATCGGCGCGATGAACATCATCGGGATCGCGAACCCGAACGAGACCAGTCCCAGGGCGGTTGCAGAGTCGGTCAGCTCGAACGCGAGGTAGCCGCGGATGACCACGTTCATCTGCATCGCGAGGAAGAACGCGGTGTTGCCGGCGAAGTACCAGACGTAATCGCGCTCGCCGAGCGACTCGAAGGTGCGCCGGAACGAGGATGCCTGTGCCGGACGCTCCTCGGCGGGCGCCGCTGCCGTCTCACCCGCCATGGACCAGCCCCCTCGGGGTCGCTCCGCGAGCGATACCTCCCCGGAGGCCCTCGCGAGGTGCAACGTATCCTTCCACCTTACGCGATGGTTCAACCCCGCTCGGGTCGAACGGCGACCGCAGGCAGGTTTCGGCCGGTGCCGAGCCCGGTGTGAGGCCCAGTGTTAGGCCCGAGGCCCCCGCACGCGCAGGTCCAGTTCGCGCACCATGGCCTGCAGGCCCGTGCGGAGCTGGTCGAGCTCCTCGTCGGACAGCCGCTCCAGCGCGCCGCGGAGGCGCTCGTTGTTCGCGGCGGCCACGGCGCGCACAACGCGCTTGCCGTCCTCCGTCAGGAGCACGATGGTCGCGCGGCCGTCGTCCGGGTCCGGAGCGCGGTACACAAGCCCTCGGTCGGAGAGCCGGTCCAGCACGGTGGTGACGTTGGGCGGCGCCATGCGAGTGCGCTCGGCGATGAACGAGGGCCGCGCGCCGCCCGGGCGGGCAGCGGTGAACAACACCTTCATCTGCGGGATCGTCAGTCCGCTGTCGAACAGCGGATGCTGGTCATCCCACTCGAGTTCACCTTTGCGAAGGAAGAGTCGGAGGATCGCCTGCTCAGCCGTGCCACGGCTCGCGATCGGAGTCTTGGGGTCAGTGGGTGCGGTCATCGGAGCCCC
>Ga0265293_10009032_pt1 | contig 14491 bp, 10 predicted proteins | sample Munlanlewell138R_FD_192505 | JGI IMG/M metagenome (GOLD analysis project Ga0265293, IMG submission 192505) | Leachate microbial communities from a municipal landfill in Southern Ontario, Canada - Leachate well 138R | ecosystem: Engineered > Solid waste > Landfill > Unclassified | place: Canada...
CCAATGTCACAAATGACCCTTAAGGGCGGAGTCGAGCGATATCTGCGCAATTTCGTCGATCCCCACCTTACGGTGGTAAATGAAGGCTAAGTAAGCCTCCCATTCCAAACAAACGTTTCACGTGAAACATCGTGGAACGTTTTTTTATGTCCAACGGGTAGAATGTTTCACGTGAAACATTCCAAATACATTCAATTATTCTTCTAAAATCCAACAAACCTCTTCAAAGAGCGATAATCTACCCTAAAACCTAAACAATCGTTACCCAAACCACCCTATTATATTGTACACCATTTAGTTTTGTGATATAGTAGCCACAGTAACCGAAGCGGGTAGGTACTGGATACCAATGTTTCACGTGAAACATTGGTCTGGGAGAATACACTGGGTATTCGAATATTCGTAACGTTTACGAATAGAGATTGTTTCTCTTATATAACGGATCTTCACCAGGGTGTGGTGATGGATATAGCGAGAAGGGGAGCGTAACGCGTGAATTATCGGTGGGAGATGCCATACACCTATACTCAAAGAAGCAGCATTGATCCTTTCGAGGATAGCTCCGTTGTGGTTTTGCTTGGTCCATGTTCAGAATTTCCCCGATCCCTCAAAACCTGCGTTTAAACGCGCCATTTGCATGTTTTACGGCAAGTTTCTGTTTATAGAAACAGATATGCTTAGGCAAGCTCCTTTTATGCAGCGTCTAAATATCGCTATTAGCTATGTACTCTAACACCCTCAATTCTTCTCTTTCCTGAACTCATCTATATCCCTAATGCTCAATGAAATGAGCGAAAGAAAGGCGCCATCCTATTATGGACAGCGCCTGATTACTCATTACTTGTAGGGTAGTGCTACTCTTCGCTTTGGGCCTCATCGGCTTCAACGATGCTCTCTTGATCCTCGGGGATCTCGACTTCAGCATCATCATCTCGATCGGTCGAAGCGATGGCAACGATCATATCACCCTCGAACTTCATTCGAACAATCCTCACTCCAGCCGCTGCTCGGCCTTGGATGGAGATCGTATCAACATGAATACGGAGGGTTTGACCTTGAAGGGTGACACAGACGATGTCTTCAGAGTCACTGACACCAAGAACACCGACGATTTCATCCTTCTTTCTTAAGCGTTGGATGATTTGACCTTGGGTTCCTCGGTTATGGGCGGTAAAGGCGTCAAACTCAACGCGCTTGCCTTGGCCTTTGGCGGTGATAACGAGGATGTGCTTGCCCTCCTCGACCTTCACCATCCCAGCGAGCTGGTCTTTGCCTAAGAGCCGAATACCTCGGACTCCTCGGGTTGCTCGACCCATTGAGCGGACTTGGTCCGCCTCAAAGCGGAGGCCTTTACCAGACTTGGTGACAAACATCACCTCATCACCATCTTCAACAAGTTCACAGGAGAGGAGCTCATCGCCCTCATCAAGGACGATCGCCCAAATACCTCGAGCTCGGGCGTTTACGAAGTTCTGCAATGAAACTTTCTTCGTAACCCCGTAGAGAGTTGCCATCATCAAGTACTGCTCGTCGGTAAACTCCTTAAAGCAGATGATGGAGGTAACCTTCTCTTCGGTTTCAATTTGGATGAAGTTCTTGATCGAAACACCCTTGGCGTACTTACCCGCCTCGGGAATATCGAAGACCTTCGTGTAGTACGCCTTCCCGCGGTTGGTGACGAACATCACATAGTCGTGGGTTGAGGCAACAAACATGTGATCAACAAAGTCTCCATCTTGAAGTTTGGCACTGCGTACGCCCATTCCGGCACGCCCGCGTGCTTCGTACTCTTCAGTAGGTACGCGCTTAGCAAAACCCTTGTTGGAGATCAGGACAACGACGTCCTCTTCCTTGATGAAGTCAGCCATTGTTGCTTGGCCAAGTTCCTCGATGGTGATCTCGGTTCGCCGCTTGTCCTTTGGGGCAAGCGTCTGGGGAAGGGCGTTAATCTCGCCTTGAACAACTCCCATGAGCTTGCCTTCGTCGGCTAAGAGCTCCTGGTAGTAGGCGATCTTCGTCTCAAGATCGGCGAGTTCTTCAAGAATCTTGGAAGACTCGAGGTGGCTGAGGCGCCCGAGGCGCATATCGATGATCGCCTGAGCTTGAACCTCATCAAGACCAAAGGTGGCGATGAGCCGCTGGGATGCGATGCTGTTATCGGCAGAGTCTTTAATGATCTGGATAACTTCATCGATGTTCTCTAGACCAATCTTTAACCCCTTAAGGATGTGCGCCCGCTCTTGAGCTTTACGAAGGTCGTACTGCGTCCTTCGCGTTACGACATCTTTGCGGTGCTCAACGTAGTAGTAGAGCATATCCTTTAAGCCAAGGAGCTGTGGCCGCCCATTCACTAAGGCGAGGTTATTGACGTTGAAGTTCGATTGAAGCGCGGTACGCTGGAAGAGCTGGTTGAGAACAACCATCACCTCCGCCCCCATCTTCAATTCAATAACGATTCTAATTCCATTACGGTCCGATTCATCACGAATCGTACTAATCATGGGAATTGCTCCATCCTTACGGAGATCGTCGATCTTCTTAACGAGGTCTGCTTTGTTTACCTGGTAGGGGATTTCAGTGAAAACAATCACGTCTGAACCGCGGGCAGTCTCTTCTATTTCATACTTTCCGCGGACAACGATTCGCCCCCGACCCGTCGAAAACGCATCGTGAACCCCTCTCATCCCGCAAATTACCCCTCCTGAGGGGAAGTCGGGGCCCTTAATGTGCTCCATGAGCTCAATGAGGGAGATCTCAGGGTTTTCAATTAAGGCGTTCGCTGCATCACAAATCTCTTGGAGGTTGTGCGGGGCCATATTCGTTGCCATTCCGACGGCAATTCCACTTGATCCATTGGCGAGGAGGAAGGGGAAGGAGCCCGGAAGGACCGTCGGCTCAGTCATTGAGTCGTCGTAGTTTGGCCCGAAGTCAACGGTTTCCTTTTGGATATCGCTGAGCATCTCTTCGCCAATTCGGCTCATCTTCGCCTCGGTGTACCGCATCGCTGCTGCCGGGTCTCCGTCGATGGAACCGAAGTTCCCTTGGGGGTTTACCACTGGGTAGCGCAGCGAGAAGTCCTGGGCGAGCCGAACGAGAGCGTCGTAGACCGAACCATCACCGTGGGGGTGGTACTTACCTAAGACGTCTCCAACGATACGGGCGCTCTTCTTAAATGATGAGTTTGCCCTCAGGCCCATCTCATACATATCAAAGAGAATTCGTCGGTGAACGGGTTTTAAGCCATCGCGCACGTCGGGCAATGCCCGGCTGACGATAACGCTCATCGCGTAGTTAAGGTAGCTCGTGCGCATCTCTTTCGCTACATCAACTTTAATCGTCCTATTTTCAATCGTATCCACAATTCTATCCTTGCTTACACATCAAGATTGGAGACGTACACCGCATTTGCATCGATGAACGCCCGTCGGGGTTCGACTTCTTCACCCATGAGCATCGAGAAGACTCGATCCGCTTCCTCAGCATCCCCGAGGGTCACTTGGCTGATGAGGCGGGTATCGGGATTCATCGTTGTCTCCCAAAGCTGCTCCGGATTCATCTCTCCAAGACCCTTATAGCGCTGAATTGCTGCCTTCGCTGCGTCGGTGCCCGCTGCCTCGAGGATTTCAGCGCGGGCTTCCTCGTCGTACGCGTAGGAGACGTTTTTGCCGATTGTAATCTTATACAGTGGCGGCATTGCAAAGTAGACGTACCCCGCTTCGATCAACGGGCGCATATAGCGGAAGAAGAAGGTCAATAGGAGGGTTCGAATGTGCGAGCCGTCGACGTCAGCGTCCGCCATGATGATGACTTTATGGTAGCGCGCCTTTTCAATATCAAAGGTCACGTCGCTATCAATCTCTTCATCCTTGCCGGTGTTGTTGTATCGGGTTAAGCCCGCTCCGATCGTTGAAATGACTGGCTGAAGCTTATCATTTCCAAGAACTCGGTACTCCTGGGCTTTCTCAACGTTGAGCATCTTACCCCAGAGGGGGAGGATCGCTTGGAAGCGGCGGTCGCGGCCTTGTTTCGCCGAGCCGCCAGCTGAGTCACCCTCAACGATGAAGACTTCGCACTTAGCGGGATCTTTTTCGGAGCAGTCAGCGAGCTTACCAGGTAGACCACCGCCTTCGCTCTTCTTGCGGATTTGCTCGCGCGCCTTACGCGCAGCGATTCGGCCTAATGCGGCGTTGATAATCTTCTCTAAGATTAACTCAGCGTGGGCGGGGAACTCATCGAAGTAGTTTCCAAGCTTCTCATAGACGAGGGAGAAAACAACGCCGGTGACGGCGCTATTGCCTAACTTCATCTTCGTCTGCCCTTCAAACTGCGGTTCGGGAATCTTAATAGAGACGATCGCAGTGAGACCTTCAGAGATATCACTTGGTTCTAAGCGTTCTTCATACCGCTTTAAAAGCTTTTGGTTCTTCTGCAGCTGGGCGTTAATGACCCGCGAGAGGCCTGTTCTAAAGCCGGTAAGGTGCGTCCCACCCTCTTTAGTGTTGATATTATTCACAAAGGTAAGGATCTTCTCATCGTACTTATCGTTGTACTGCAGGCCAATTTCAACTTTAATCTGATCGCGCTCCCCCTCAATAGAAATTGGGGTTTCTCCAAGGGTTCGCTTATATTCGTTTAGGTAGCTAACAAACTCAACGATGCCCCCATCAGAGCGGAAGGTCTGTTCTTTAGCCTCTTCACCGCGGGTATCGGCTATCGTTATCTGAACTCCCTTGTTTAAGAAGGAGAGTTCGCGAAAGCGGTTAATGAGGGTTTCGTAGCTAAATGAGTTCTCTTCTAAGATCGTGTAGTCGGGGGAGAAGACGACCTTCGTTCCCGTCTTATCGGTTGAGCCGATTCGCTCAACTTCACTGGTGGGGTTTCCCTGACTATAGTACTGGCGGTAGACTCCTCCGTCGCGCTGGACGGTAACTTCCATCCACACACTGAGGGCGTTAACACATGAAACACCGACGCCGTGAAGGCCGCCACTGACTTTGTAGGAGTTCTTATCGAACTTTCCACCAGCGTGGAGCTGCGTCATCGCGATCTCTAAGGAGGATCGTTTTTCAATCGGGTGGATCTCTACTGGGATTCCCCGTCCATCATCTTCAACGGTGCACAACTCGCGCCCTTCTTCATCGCGACTGAGCGTAATGAAAATCGCATCACAGTAGCCCGCCATCGCTTCGTCTATTGAGTTATCCACAACCTCATAGACGAGGTGATGGAGCCCATCGATCCCCGTTGAACCAATATACATTCCTGGCCGCTTGCGGACCGCCTCAAGGCCTTTTAGGACTTGAATTGAGGAGGCTGAATAATCCTTTGAATGATCTTCATTCACGGCCGCAAAACCCTCAGCCTTCCCTTCGGAAAAACTCCCATCGTTCATTCGTATATCCTTATGTGTTAATAAAAAATTCCATTAATCCTATCTGACAAATTATACCAGAAACACAAAAGTGTTGCAAGCGACGACGCCGCTTTTCGATAAAATATATATTCTTTACTAGCAATGAGTTACTCCCTTTCTTATTGAATACTTGCACCGCGTCTCGCCCAACGGTAGAATAGGGAGTATGAGCGAAGTACAAACCTCCTATTATGAGTTCTGGGTAGAGACAGTTAAACGCGCTAAAGAAACCCTGCCGAGTCAAGAATACTCAACGTGGTTTAGCCGAATTTCCTACATTTCTTCAAAGAAAGGCGTCGTTACACTCGCCGGTGGCAGCCAGTTCATTCTCGATACCGTCATCGACCGATTTCGGGATATGATCGCCAATACCTTAAGTGAATTAACCGGTGAAGAGATCTCAGTGGAGTTCATCATCTCCGATAAAGGCCAGAACCAAGAAGCGCACACCGAAGATAATGGGCACGAAGAGCAACGCACCATAAAGAAGCAGAATGATTTAAGTAAGAAGATCGCCCGGCGGAAGGAGGAGGCAAATTTAAACCCCACCTACGACTTTGAATCCTTCGTTCTCGGCGATAACTCCGCCTTCGCGTATAATGCGAGCTTAGCGATCGCAAAGAACCCAGGCTCGTCGTATAACCCGTGTTTAATCTACGGCGACGTTGGACTGGGTAAGACCCACCTCTTAAGCTCAATAGGAAATTACATCCTCACTCAAAACCCCGAACTGAAAGTCGTCTACGTCACCGCTGAAATGTTTACCAATGAGTTTATCGAGTCACTCACCACAAAATCCCCCCAGCAGTTTAAGAACAAGTACCGCAAAGTCGATGTTCTTTTAATTGATGACATTCACTTCCTTCAGAATAAAGCCTCAACGCAAGAAGAACTCTTTCACACCTTCAATAACCTCTACGAGGCGAAGAAGCAAATGGTCTTCACCTGTGACCGACCGATCAGCCAACTGAAAGATATTACCGACCGTCTCTCCTCCCGATTTGAACGCGGTCTTAACGTCGACCTCCAACCACCAAACTACGAAACGAGGGTCGCTATCCTTAAGAAGAAGCTTCAAGAGCATAAATCAAGCCTCTCCGAGGAGATCGTTAACTACATCGCCTTTAATGTTGTTACTAACGTCCGAGACCTTGAATCTTCACTGACGAAGCTCGTTGCCTACATGGACTTAATCGGTGAAGAGCTCACCTTTGAAAAGGCGAAGCAGCTCTTAGGCGTGCTTCCGGCGATGGGCAATATCGCCCGTGACTCCCTCTCCATCGCTGATATCATCAAGACCGTTGGGGAGTACTTCAACGTCACCGCCTTTGAGATTAAAGGCAAGAAGAAGAATAAGAGCCTTGTCCAACCGCGACAAATTGCAATGTACCTCGCCCGACAGATCACCGACTTCTCCACCACTGAAATTGGAACGGAGTTTGGTGGGCGCGACCACACAACGGTGATGTACGCAAACAACCGCGTCGATTCATTGATGAAAAGTGATGAAGCGTACGCAGCAACGGTGAACAAACTTAAGCGTGAATTGACCTCTTCCTAGGGTGTATACCTTTGGGATAACCCCTTACCAAGTTGTGGATAACTTTTTTTTCTTGGGGATGGCTGTTAATACGCTGTGGATACAATGGGGAGTTCTTTTAAAGCTATCCACAAGCTAGAAAAAAATAATCAGTTCTTTTACAATGAATTGACTGAGTTATCCACAGTTTTTGTGCTATTATTACTATTATTACTAAAAGTATTAATTAATTAGGAGTAGTAAGATGAAGTTCATCTCAACCAAAGAAGCAATCCTCTCCGAAATCGTATACACGATGGATTTCACCACCCAAAAGAACAATCTCGCTATAACGAGCAACGTCTATCTTCACGCTACGGGTAGTCAGTTACTTATTAAAGCTACCGATAGCAAAGTTGGATTTTCAACAACTGTTACGGTTGACGTCCAGGAGGAAGGAAAAGCCCTCGTCCTCCAAGAGAAGCTTTTAGAGATTCTTCGACTTCTTCCCGATGGTGATATTCAATTCTCCACCAGTGATGGGTATTTTAAGATTGTTCCCATCGGCCAAGGAATTGATTTTAAGATTCGCATGATTGAAGCAACGCAATTTCCGACGCTTGAAACGATCGAAGATGATACATTCTTCACCCTCCCTCAAAGCTCATTTGTTGAAATGAGTGACCAAGTTGTCTTTGCCGTCAGTGATGATACCTCCCGCTTCTTTCTCTGTGGAATTTACATTGAGCGTAGCGAAGGGGGCCTGACAATGGTTGCCACCGATGGGCGGCGCCTTTCAATCGTTGAGCGAGTCTTTGAAGAGAGCCTGCCAACGTTTGCCCCGATCATCGTTTTACCGAAGTTCTTCCACATTCTTAAAAAGATTGGAACAGGGGAAGGAATGGTTGAGCTGGCGATTACCGAATCAATTCTCTTTGCAAAGATTGGAGAGCGAACGTTCTATATCAACTTAATTCGCGAACAGTATCCCAACTTCCGTCGTGTTATTCCTGAAAGTCAGAGCTACCAGTGCACGATGAAGATTCAAGACATGGAAAATGCGCTGCGTCGCGTCTCGCTCTTAATCGAATCCAAAGCAAAGCGCCTTTTCTTGGATATCAGTGAAGGGGGAGTCCTCTTAACGAGTGATGTCAGCGAAAGTGGGGAAGCGAAAGAGATCGTTCCGTGTCAGTATGAAGGCCCTGATTGCAAAATCTCTTTAAACTACACGTACCTGCTTACTCCGCTTAAGGCGATGGATGGCGAGTACTTCTCGATTAACTTCACTGAGGCAACTCGATCATTGACGGTAAAGCCAGAGAGTGGGCGAGATTACATGCACATCATCATGCCGATGCAGCTTAATGCGTAATGCGCTTTTGTACGATTAAAAGTTATCAATTTAGAAACCTCCAAGAAGAACCCTTAGAAGTGAACGCTTCTAAGGTTCTCCTTATTGGGCCCAACGGCCAAGGAAAGACCAACCTCTTAGAGGCTATTTATACCCTCTGCTACGGGTCGAGCTTTCGAACAAGCCAAATCAAAGAGCTCGCCACCTTTGGATCAAAAGAGTTTCGAGTGGAGGGTACGTACTGCGATGAGCGCGAACTTCAGCACACCCTCACAATCACGTTCAAGGATAATAAGCGTATCATCACCCTCGATGGGAACACCGTCCGTGATCGAAAGGAGTTGATCTACAACATCCCCACTATCGTCTTCAGTCACGATGATATTCTCTTCATCAAAGGCGAACCTGAGGCACGGCGAAGATTCTTCGATCAAACGATGAGTATGTACAACCCCCTCTTCTTTGACGATCACCGTCGCTACCGCCAAGTACTCCGTCAGCGGAACAAGGCGATTAAAGAGAGTCAGTACAAGTTACTACCGATCTACGATCAGCAGCTCGCCCACTACGGAATCGCCATCCAAAAAGAACGGGTTCGCTCGGTCTACGAGTTTCTTCAAATCTTTCCCGAGACGTACCAAATCGTTTCTCAAAGTGACCTCATCCTCGATATCGAGTATAAACCCTCGTGGGATGAGTGTGCTACCGAAGAAGAAGTGGTTCGCTACTTAGAAGCACACCGCAGTCGGGATATCAAACTTCAAACAACCACCAGCGGCATTCACCGCGATCAATTCATCATCAAAGCGGATGAGTGCCCCTTCGCCCTCAGTGGCTCAACGGGCCAACTTCGCCTCGCTTCCTTGGCGCTGCGAGTTGCCCAAATGGCGTACTTTACGAAGAAAACTGGCAAAGATGTGATCATCCTTGTCGATGATGTGCTCTTAGAGTTGGATATTCCCAAGCGCGAGCGCTTTTTACAGACCCTCAGTGGCTACAGCCAGGCATTCTTCACCTTCCTCCCCGAGGAGCGCTACATCGAGGGCTTTGATGAGAATGATGTATGCGTGTACACTGTGAAGGAAGGAGCGTTTACTCGTGACTCGTGATAAGAAACCACGCTTGAGCAAAAGCGAAGATCCCCTCGCCGTAAAGGATGTCTTAGATGTCGTGTTGAAGAACTTGAAGATCGACATCACTGAAGAGCGCTTTCAGCTAAACAGCGCGTGGGCGGAGATCGCTGGAACGGACATCGCCCTCCACGTACGGGTTGTCGATATTCACCATAAAAGCTTGGTCTTACGCGCTGACCACCCTTCGTGGGCAAACGTTGTAATGTTGAAGAAAAAGCAGTTGATTAAGGCGGTTCAAAACCGCTATCCTACTCTGGGGATAACGACGTTGCACATCCTTGGCGCTTGACGCAAAAGAGTGCACTCGATATACTGCACCACTCGGAGGAGTGTCCTCCCTACTACTGAATTAATCCGCGTTAAGCGATGTAAATTGGAGATTTCCCATGAGTTACAAAGGAAAGAGAACCTACCAGCCCAGTCGGGTGAAGCGAAACAGAAAGTTCGGGTTCCGTGCTCGTATGGCTACCAAGGGTGGACGCCTCGTCCTTGCCCGCCGCCGGGCGAAGGGTCGCCACAAGCTTTCTGTCGCAGATGAGAAAAAGCCTTTCTAAGAGTGAAATTGTAAAACGTAGGTCGGAGATCGATCGAATCTTTAAGACCGGCAAGAAGATACCAAGCCGGGGAATGAACTTGATTGTGGCAACGAACACCCTTTCCTATAGTCGGATTGTGGTTATTCCTACCCGGGGCTACGGCTCATCGGTGAGACGCAACAAGATTCGGCGCCAGATCAAAGAGATTTGGCGTACTGAAAAAGAACGACTGCTTCCCGGCTACGATTTTGCATTTGTCGTATATCCAGGAAGTGATGTAGACCATGCTCTTCAAAGGCAACACGTTCTCAATCTCTGCCATCAAGCTGGGGTGATTGCCACACCCTGAGTTTGATTTGTCTACCTATTCCTGAACACACCTTCTTCCGATTGCAGGAGTAGTTATGGACCGAAACACCATATTAGCGATAGTTCTCAGTGTGCTTGTCATTACGGTGGGGATGACGATTCAATCGACGTTTTTTGCCCCACCACCGATGGAAGAAGTCACTCAAGAAGTCGTAAACGTTGAGGATGTCTATCTTCAACCTGAAGCGTACAGCAAGCTACCGAGTAACTTGGCGTGGGGAACCGACCTTCCCGGCTCACTCATAGCTACAAAGAGTGCTGGCAGTACTCCGTTTACCTATGAGACGGATATTTTCCTCATCACCTTTGATCCTAACGGCGGTTCAATTAGCTCCTTTAGATTAAAGAACCACTTAGATAGTGGCGAGCCTGTTGAGCTGCTCTTCGGCGATGAGAATGCGAACAACGCCTTCCTTCTGTACGCCGGTAATGATCGCAGTCGCCCGATCGACGCCCCCTTTGAATATGAAATTCGCGATAACCAAGTAATCTTTACTCAAGAGTTCGTCCTCAAAGGGGAGGACGCTCCCTTTACCCTTACCAAGACCTTCACCTTTGGAAAGAGTGAGTACCTCTTCCAACTCGATGTTGAGCTGCAAAACAGTGAAAACAAAGCGATTCCTCTCGCCTTTGATAACACCGCGTACACGATCGGCTTTGAGCCGCAGATCGGCCCGTCGTTCACTTCAATTGATAACCGCTACTCCTATCGCCGCTTCTACATCAAGGAAGATGGGGCGAAGAAGAAAACAACATTGACGATTAAGAATGGAATCTACACCACCGAAAAGCCCCTCTCCTGGGTTGCCCTCACCGGTAAGTACTTCTCGATGATCGCGATTCCCGATGCAACGAACTACAAAGTTACCCTAACCGAAGACTCGAATACGAACATTCCGCTTGAGTCGAAGATGTTCCTAAGCCGCCCAGCGATTCGCTCCGCCCACCAAGTGGATACGTATCGCTTCTACATCGGCCCTCAGCTTAAAGCGGACATGATTCCCTACAACGACCGAGCAAGTAACAGCTTCGGCCTTTCCAACCTCTTCTTAGAGGATGCCCTCGACGCCTCCTCGTGGCTTGGCTGGCTTGAGACGTTCTTGAAGGTCGTCCTTAACTTCCTCTATAAGATTATTCCTAACTACGGTGTTGGCATTATCATTCTTACCTTCCTCCTTAAATTGGTCCTTCACCCGATCACAAAGAAAGGAATGGAATCAACAGCGAAGATGAGCGCCCTTGGTCCTCAGATGGAGGAGATTAAAGCGCGCTACCCCGATAACCCCACGAAGCAAAATGAAGAGATGGCGGAGCTCTACAAGCGGGAGAAGATCAACCCAATGGGTGGATGTCTGCCGATGCTCCTCCAATTCCCCATCCTTATCGCCTTCTACGGCTTGCTCAATAAACACTTTGAGCTCCGTGGTGCGATGTTTATCCCGGGGTGGATCCCCGACCTCTCCATTCCCGAGACGGTGGCGACCCTGCCCTTTAATATTCCCTTCTTAGGAAATGAGATTCACTTACTGCCGATTTTCTACACGGTGAGTATGATCTTCTCGATGAAGATCACCCAAAGCTCCTCCGGTGCAGCGGGCGGGCAGCAGGGAATGATGAAGATGATGACGTACGGTATGCCGATCATGTTCTTCTTTGTTCTCTACAGCGCACCCTCTGGCTTAATTCTTTACTGGTCGGTGATGAACGCAATCTCAATCGTTCAGCAGATCTACACCAATAAGAAGAAGCAGAAGGAAGAAGCTGCGCCAAAGGTTGTTCAATTTCAACCGAAGGCGAAGAAGAAATAAAAGATTAAGACCATAGAGGTACTGTTATGATACGAGAGTTCGAAGGACGAACAGAGCAGGAAGCGATCGCTAAAGCGATTGAGGAACTGCACATTGAGCGGGAAGATTTCGATGTTGAAATCGTAGAACCAGCCCGCAAAGGGCTGTTCAAAAAGAACAGCGTGAAAATTAGAATTCACTTTGACGATGGAATGGATAGCGACGAAGAAACGAATGAAGAGGGTGAGGAGCTTGCCGAGCCATTTGACAGCGAGTTAGAAGACAAAGTTCTTACCTTTGTTGCCACCGTTCTTGAGAAGATGGGGTACGCTGGAAACGTCGCCATCGCCTTCCGCAAAGAGCGGAAGATAGGCCTAAGAATCGACAGCGAAAACTCCAACATCATCATTGGCCGAAAGGGAAAGAACCTCGACGCACTTCAGCTGCTCACCAACGTCTTTGTTGGTCAGCACAACCCCGATGTAAAAGTCATCGTTGATAGTGAAAACTACCGAATCCGCCACGAAGAGCAATTAATCCGCCTCGCCTTCCGCACCGCTGAGCAAGTTACCCGCTCCGGGCGCAGTCGCCTCCTCGAGCCGATGAACCCGTACGAACGACGCTTAGTCCACACCGCCTTAAATGATTTTGGCGGGGTTGAGACCAAGAGCGAAGGCGACGGGCTCTACAAGCAAGTGCGCATTATCGCAACGCACTAAAACCAACGGCCACCTCCTAATCAGAAGGTGGCTCTTTTTTAATCATCTTGACAGAGTTATTGATGAACTCTACTATGCCTAGCGTACCGTATGGTACAAAACACTAGATATTGCGTGTATAGGAAAAGGGAAGTTGGGTGTAACGCCCACGCGGTCCCGCCGCTGTGATGGGGAGTCCTTGGAGTAGAACCACTGGAGAAATCCGGGAAGGGTCCAAGGGTGATGAACCTAAGCCAGAAGACCTTGCCTATATGACCACGCTGCCACGGAGTATGGCAGGAGCGTGAGACCAAATAGGGTCTTTCTCTCGTTGCCGCTTCAGGTAAGGAGAGTCCATGATTACCATTATCAAACGTGATGGGCGAACAGTCTTCTGCGAGGCACAGAAGATTACAAATGCTATCTCTAAGGCTGCCCACGCCGCTAGAGAGCTCGTCGATTCTGTTGCCTTAACTGATCAAGTCCTTGGGCACGTCAGCAACCACATGAGTGTTGAGGAAATCCAGGATCTTGTTGAAGAGACCCTCATCAAGGCGAACCACCCCAAAAGTGCCAAAGCGTACATCCTCTACCGTCAAAAGCGCCAAGAGATCCGTGAAGGCAAGGCGTTGATTAACGCAACGCAAAACCTCTTCGACTCGTACTTAGAGGATAAGACGTGGCAAATCAAAGAGAACGCCAACACCCGTAAATCCGTTAATGGGATGAACAACTTCATCCGTGAGCGATTAACGGAGAGCTACTGGCTTAATGATATCTACCCACCTGAAATTAAAAACGCCCACCAAGAGGGAAGTCTCCACCTTCACGACCTTGGCTTCTTTGGCCCGTACTGCTGTGGGTGGGACCTTCGCCAGCTCCTTACCCTGGGTTTTGGTGGAGTAGAAGGCAAAGTCTCCTCCAAGCCTGCGAAGCACCTACGCTCCTTCTTAGGGCAAATCGTTAATGCTACGTTTACCCTCCAAGGTGAGTGCGCTGGAGCGCAAGCGTGGTCGTCGTTTGATACGTACTGCGCCCCTTTTGTTCGGAGGGACAAGCTCGGCTTTACTGAAGTGAAGCAGGCGTTGCAGGAGTTTATCTTCAACCTCAACGTTCCCACTCGAGTGGGCTTTCAATGCCCGTTCTCCAACCTTACCTTCGATATCACTCCACCGAAGAGCCTCTGTGATCAGCCGGTGATCATCGGCGGAGAGCTTCAGAAAGAGACGTACGGTGAATTCCAAGAGGAGATGGATCTCATTAATAAAGCGTTTTGTAGTGTGATGGAGGAGGGGGACGCCTCTTCACGGGTCTTCACCTTTCCAATTCCCACCTACAACGTTACCAAGGATTTTCCTTGGGAGCGCGAAAGCGTTGATGCAATCTTCTCGATGACGGCGAAGTACGGTATTCCCTACTTCTCCAACTACGTAAACAGTGACCTCAGCCCGGAGGATGCCCTTTCGATGTGCTGTCGCCTCCGTCTTGATACGAGTGAACTCCGTAAGCGCGGCGGTGGCCTTTTTGGCTCCAACCCCCTCACTGGTTCGATCGGGGTAGTGACGATTAACCTCAGTCGCCTCGCCTATGAAAGTACGAGTGAAGAAGAGTTTCAAGAAAAGATCCTTTTAAGCGCCCGCTTAGCAAAAGAAAGTTTGGCAATCAAGCGAAAGATTATTGAAGGG
>Ga0265293_10009033_pt1 | contig 14489 bp, 14 predicted proteins | sample Munlanlewell138R_FD_192505 | JGI IMG/M metagenome (GOLD analysis project Ga0265293, IMG submission 192505) | Leachate microbial communities from a municipal landfill in Southern Ontario, Canada - Leachate well 138R | ecosystem: Engineered > Solid waste > Landfill > Unclassified | place: Canada...
AAATTAAAGATGCCTTTGGTTTAAGTAACATTGAACCCGCAGCCAACTATGTCGAACAAATCGGCGCGCTAGCGCATGCCATGCCGAGCATTCAACTGGGTGACACGCTGGTTGCCGCGATCACACTATTGATTCTAATTATCTGGCCACGTTTTGTGCCAAAAATCCCCGGACACTTAGTGGCTTTAGCAATAGGCAGCTTTATTGGCCTAGCCTTAAACAATGCTGATATTTCTGTCGCCACCATAGGCGACCGCTTCAGTTATGACGTTGACGGTGTCAGCCACCCAGGCATTCCACCATTTTTGCCCTCGTTTATGTGGCCTTGGGAGTTTTCCGGCCCCAATGGCGCACCACTGGTTCTGTCCTTTGAATTGATTCGCCAACTACTCGCCCCTGCTTTTGCCATTGCCATGCTAGGCGCGATTGAATCATTGCTCTGCGCAGTAGTAGCAGACGGTATGGCGGGTACTAAGCATGATCCAAACGGTGAGCTATTAGGCCAAGGTATTGGTAATATTCTTGCACCTATGTTTGGCGGGATTACCGCCACAGCTGCTATCGCTCGAAGCGCAGCTAACGTTCGTGCCGGTGCTTTCTCACCGATTGCCGCCATTATTCATGCGGGTGTTGTTTTACTAGCGGTGGTGTTTTTAGCCCCGATGTTTAGCCACTTACCGATGGCCGCGCTCGCCGCGCTACTATTAATGGTGGCTTGGAATATGAGCGAGCCCAAGCATGTCATCCATACCCTGCGTATTTCGCCACGTAATGACGTACTCATTTTACTGACCTGCCTATCACTGACGGTACTCTTTGATATGGTACTGGCCGTTGGGGTTGGCTTATTATTAGCTGCTGGCTTATTTATTAAAAGCATGAGCGACTTAACTGATACAACCAGCGTCTCACGTGATGATCAGGATATTCCTGACCTGCCAGACTCGGTCACCGTTTACGCGATTCGTGGGCCTTTATTTTTTGGCGCAGCAGAAAAAGCGTTAAGTGTACTGCGCAAATTCAACCCTGAGATACGTGTCGCCATTATTGATTTGCGCGCAGTACCCATGCTGGATATGACCGCGCTCGCAGCACTGAGTAATGTGCTAAACGACTATCAAAAAAATAATATCGGCATTATATTTGTTGGTGCTTCCGCTCGAGTCCGCCATAAAATGCGCCGTGCGGGTATCAGCTTAGAGCACAACAAGCTGACTTATGTTAGTAACTATACAATGGCGCAAATACGCGCGCAAAGCTGGCTGGACGCTGAAGCTCAGCTACCAGATGAAACGCCTAACGTATCACCTTAATTCACAGAGCAGAGCGCTCGCCGCACAACTGCAGCGCTCTGGACATTCATGGTAAACTTGAGCTTATGAATACATACACCTCCCGCCCTTCTGTACTGTGCTTATCAGGTCACGACCCTGTCGGCGGTGCTGGTTTGCAAGCTGATATTGAAGCGCTGATCGCACAAGGCTGTCACGCTACCCCTGTGATTACTGCGCTGACCATTCAAGACACTGTCAATGTCAGTGATTTTAAAATTCTTGAGCATGACTGGGTTATCGCGCAAGCTCAGGCAATTCTGCAAGATATGCCTGTATCAGCAATTAAGCTGGGCATGCTCGGCTCTCTTGAAATGGTTGATACAGTCGTAGAAATCATTCAGCAATTGCCTAGCACACCTTTTGTTTGCGACCCCGTGTTGCGTGCCGGTGGTGGTGGCGCTTTAGGTAAAGATGAAGTTGGTTACGCCCTGCGTAGTAAGTTGATGCCGCTGGCGACGATTGTTACACCCAACCTACCTGAAGCGCAGATTCTCGCTGAATTACCTAAGGGTAGCGCGGATGAATGTGCTCAGGTGTTACTCAAGCATTGTGATAATTTACTGATTACCGGTGGCCACGGCGATGAAAACCAAGTGCATAACCGCCTGTATTGCGCAGATGGCAGCACCCACACCTTCACCTGCGCACGTCTACCCGGCGAATATCATGGCTCAGGCTGCACCCTAGCCAGCACATTAGCAGGTCGCCTAGCGTTAGGCGAAGAGTTAGTCAGCGCTGTCGAGTCCGCGCTGAACTATACATGGCGCACCCTGCGTGACGCTGAGGCCCCCGGTCGTGGTCAGTATATTCCACGCCGTCTACCCTTAGATTTCTGCCGTCCATGAGTCAAAAAACCAAGTTCTTACATGGCTTATATGCCATCACCGACTCTGCGCTCTTAGCAGATGGGCGCTTGTTGCCCTATTGTGAAGCAGCGTTACGCGGCGGTGCAAAAGTTTTACAATACCGTGATAAATCTGACGATCCAGCGCGTCGCTTCAGTGAAGCACAGGCCTTGCAGGCACTGTGTAAGCGCTATGCTGCACGGCTGATTATTAACGATGATGTCAGCTTGGCCGCTGAACTCGGAGCAGATTTACATCTTGGCCAAACAGATGGCAGTCTACTCAGTGCACGCCAGCAACTCGGCGCAGAGGCTATTATCGGTGCCACCTGCCACGCGCAGCTTGAGTTAGCTGAACACGCCGTTGCTCAGCACGCTGATTATATTGCTTTTGGTCGTTTTTATGACTCACAGACCAAACCCGGTGATGTTTTAGCCAGCACTGAACTACTTGAGCAGGCACAACACCTCAATCGTCCAATCGTTGCCATTGGTGGTATCACCTTAAACAATGGTAGTGAACTGATTAAACATGGCGCAGCAATGCTCGCCGTAATCCATGGATTATTTGCCGCAGACTCTCCTGCTGCCGTTGAACAACGTGCACGTGCGTTTAGTGCGCTCTTTACTGATTGATTTTTGCAGCGACAGGCTCACTGCTTTTCTTAGATGAGGTTTTTAATGTCACGTTCAGCATCTCTTTTTGAACAAGCCCAGAAGCATATTCCAGGTGGCGTCAACTCACCGGTACGCGCCTTCGCTGGCGTTGGCGGTACACCATTATTCTTTAAACATGCCGCCGGCGCTTATATTGTCGATGAGGACGATAAGCGCTATGTGGATTATGTCGGCTCATGGGGTCCAATGATTCTTGGTCACGGTCATCCGGACGTATTGGCTGCGGTGCGCGCGCAAATAGATCACGGTTTATCCTACGGCGCACCTACTGCGCTAGAAGTAGAAATGGCCGATTTGGTCTGCAGCTTAGTACCCTCTATGGATATGGTACGCATGGTCAGCTCCGGCACTGAAGCGACCATGAGTGCGATTCGCTTGGCACGCGGCTACACCGCACGCGACAGCATTATCAAATTTGAAGGTTGCTACCATGGTCACTCTGACAGTTTATTGGTTAAAGCAGGTTCTGGTGCTCTGACCTTAGGCGTACCCAGCTCACCGGGTGTTCCTGCAGCCTTTGCCCAGCACACCATCACTCTGCCATTTAACGATATTGATGCAGTCACTGCATGCTTGGCTGAGCAAGGCCAAGACATCGCTTGCATTATTGTTGAGCCGGTTGCCGGCAATATGAACTGTGTGCCACCTGTGCCAGGTTTCCTCGAGGGTCTGCGCGAGCAATGCGATAAGCATGGCGTGGTATTGATCTTTGATGAAGTGATGACCGGTTTCCGTGTTGCTCTGGGCGGCGCACAAGCGCACTTCGGTATCACACCAGATTTATCCACATTCGGTAAAGTGATTGGTGGTGGTATGCCAGTGGCCTGCTTCGGTGGTAAGAAAGAAATCATGTCGCAGATTGCACCGCTGGGCCCAGTTTACCAAGCAGGTACATTGTCAGGTAACCCGCTGGCAATGGCTGCAGGTTTAGCGACGCTGAAACTGATCAGTCGTCCAGGCTTTCATGATGAACTGAGCGACTACACTGCACGCTTGCTGCAAGGCTTGCAGGAGCGCGCAGATGCTGCTGGCATTCCATTTACCACCACGCAAGCGGGCGGTATGTTTGGCATTTACTTTACTGATCGCAAAAACATCAGCAGCTTTGAGGATGCCACCAGCTGTAACCTTGAGCACTTTAAGCAGTTCTTCCATCTGATGCTTGAAGGTGGCGTGTATCTGGCGCCAAGTGCTTTTGAAGCGGGCTTTAGCTCCATTGCGCTGGGTGATACTGAGTTGCAAATCACGTTAGACGCAGCTGAAAAAGCTTTTGCCAAAATGAAAGGATAAGTTTTCTCGCTGGATAACAAAAACGCCCGTTAATTCGGGCGTTTTTAATTGTTTAATATAGAATTTATGACTTATCGTTTTTGGTCGCGCTCGTGACTTTCCTGCAACAGTTAATTGCATAACGCTTGTTACAGATATTTGCGTCGGGCGTACTGCATTATAGCTGTTGTTAATCATCGATTCCGCCAGCACGTTCGCGCTAGGCTCGACAAGCAACATTCGCGTGAATCTCAACGCCAACTAAGCACAGCCAAATACCCTGCTTGATCACAAGCAAGTGCAGTAAACAGAGCCCTACTCAAAACATGCAAAGCACACCAATGCTCAGAAGTGCCTCGCTGGTGGCGCGACAAGCGCAGCCATGGATGGCGCAGCGCCCGAATAAGGTCAGGATGACCTTTTGAGGGAAAAGCGACACCAACGAGACACGCCCACACACGGATTTTGACTATCGTTCGAACAACTCTCCAACCCACACAATCAAACCAAAACAACCATACAAAGCTGAGCCTCACTCAAAACATGCAAAGCACACCAATGCTCAGAAGTGCCTCGATGGTGACTCGGCAAGCGCAGTCATGGATGGCGTAGCGCCCGAATAAGGTCAGGATGACCTTTTGAGGGAAAAGCGCCACTAGCGAGGCACGCCAACACAGATAGCGTGCTCTAGCTTTACATGTTTATCAACAACGAACGCTCTCAGCTAAAAAACAAACTACTCACCCAACCGCTTAATCACATCAGGCAACTGCGAAATCCGACTCACCTGCGCATCCGGCTCACGCTCACCAGTCCAAACGCTCTGTTGTGGATTAAACCAAATGGTACGCATGCCTACTTGCTGCGCACCAAAAATATCGTCCTGCGGATGATCACCAATATGAATACTGTGTGCAGGTTCTACTTGCGCGCGAGCCAAAGCGGCTAAAAACACTTGAGGTTCAGGCTTAGCGACACCCAACATATCGGCATTGAGAGCAAAGGAAAAATAGCCACCAAGACCAATCCGTCGCACATCAGCATTACCATTACTCAGCGCCGCTAACATATAATGACGGCGCAATTGCTCTAAGGTGGGTAACACATCGGCAAACAACTCAACATTTTGTCGCGCCGCCAAGAACACCTGAAACGCTTGCTCAGCAAGCTCTTGCGCCTCACGCTGAGCATAACCTGATTGCAATAAAGCACGTAATAGCACCTGATAGCGAAGCTCGCTAACGCGACGATCCAACTCAGGCTGCTGCTGCACCACCTCACCCCGTAACTGCTGCAAACGCTCTGGGGTTAATACCTCTAAGTCTGCGGCATGCTCCGCCAGCCAAGTGCACAAGGCCTTATCAGCGGCGATAATAACGGGTTGCACTGACCACAAAGTGTCATCTAAATCAAAAGTGATTAAACGAATACTCATTCTGTTGGTTTACGCCTCGCCCGCGGGTGTGCTTGGTCATACACTTGCGCCAAGTGTTGAAAATCAAGATGGGTATAGATCTGTGTGGTACTGATATCCGCATGCCCAAGCAACTCTTGTACCGCACGTAAATCGTGGGATGACTCCAGCATATGGCTGGCAAAAGAATGCCTGAGCATATGCGGGTGCAAGTGCTGGCCCAGCTCGCGCGCACCCGCTTGACGTACGCGCTCACGCACCAGCTGCGGACTCATACGGCGACCACGTACACCAATAAACAAGGCCTGATCCTGCGGACTCACCTGTTCACGCACGAACAACCACTGCTGCACTGCGGCAACGGCCTTACTGCCTACTGGTAACATACGCTGTTTATTACCTTTACCTAACACCAAGGCCAAGCCTTGCTGCAGATCGATATCGGCTAGGTTTAAACCCACCAATTCTGATAAGCGTAAACCCGATGAATACAATAACTCTAAAATAGCGTGATCACGGCAGGCAGCAAAATCATCGGCAACAGGACTGTCCAATAATTGCTGGGCGCGATCCACATCCAGCACCTTAGGTAGTTTACGTGCACCTTTGGGAGGGCGAATACCTGCTGTTGGATCGTGTTGACACAGGCCCTCTCGGACTAAATACGCATAGAGTCCACGCAGCGCTGACAACAAACGCGCAATGCTGCGCCCAACTAGACCACCCGCATGCAACTCAGCAACCAATTGGCGCACATCCGCGACTTGCACATCATTCCAACTGTCTAGATGCTGGCGCTTAGAAAAATCTAACACCTTAACCAAGTCACTACGGTAAGCACTCAAGGTGTGCACCGAGACCTGTCGTTGAGTCTTTAGGTACTCAAGAAAAGCAGCGAACTGAACATGCATAGAGCGCCTCGCGTAACAGGTATTTATTTAACCGCACGCAATGACGCCAGCATTGGCGCTAAGACCCGCGCTAGCACATCGGCAAGGTAGGTTAAAAATAGTGTATCCACAGAATTACTGTAGTGCTGCTGATCACTACTACCCACTGCTAACACGCCCTGTATGCCTTGGTAGTCTAAGGCCACCACCGCCGCCGACTTAACCTGGGCCGCGTGCTCCTCACCAAATAAGAACTCAAGCTGTTTAGGACGCAATACGCCGCAAAAAGCCTTACCACCAACCAGCAATCCACTGATCTGTTGCTGCGCAGTCTTCAGGCTTGTGCTGCGCCCAACACTGATCTGTTTATCACTAAATAATATCAGTGCGGAAAACGGCACCTTAAATGAATGACGCAAACTGTCATCCACCACGCCCACCAGCTCATCCAAGGTTTGCGCATCCAACACCTCTAACACTAAGCGTCTGACTTTAGCAAAGAGGCGATCATTATCGCGCGCGACATCCATTAAGTGCGCCAAGCGATTGTGCATATCTGTATTACGATCACGTAATACCATCATCTGACGCTCAACAAGAGAAATTGAACTGCCGCGCGCATGCGGAATTCTCATCTGCGCGAGCAAGTCATCCTGACCAATAAAAAACTCAGGATGACTCTTTAGGTAAGCGATGACCTGCTCTTCAGTCATTATTTGCGACTGCTGTGGATTACTCATAAACGAATTTGCCCTTCATAAATACGGCTCGCAGAGCCAGTAAAATGCACCTGCGTAGCATTCTCCAGCCACTCTAAGCGCGCTCTAGCTTTGCCATTGGCAAATTCAATCTGCGCTTGCCGATTGACCCAACCCTGCTGCATTGCTGACACAGTCAAAGCACAGAGGCCAGGGTTGAAATAGTCAATAAAGCCAACCCCCAATTGCCACATCAGCACACTTAAATTAACTCGATCACGCACGTGGACAACACTGATTATAGTGCCGCGCGGCAAGCAAGCATATTTTTCTAAATACTCGATTAAATCAGCCATCGGTACCTGAGTCACATCTGCCACGCGCAGCACAGCATGCAAGCCACTGGCCGTCAACATCGAAAAGCTGCTATCGAGTAGCCATGATGCATGTGCGCGCTGCTCAATAAAGCTAAGAGGCAAGGTCATACGGTCAGTCAATATCTCTGGCCGCTCAAGCGGCACAGTCACCGAGCCATCTGCATGCACCTGCACATCCAGCACAGCATGACGCACTTCGACGCGCATCTGCGCTTTGGAAATTAACCGCTTATCCGCAACCAGGCGCGCCACGCAACACAAGTCACTGGCCAACCAATCCACCTCCGCACCATCGTTATCAAAGACACGACAACTGAAATCAACATCAGGGTGCTGCGGCACTTCAATCAAAGCCAAGCGCTGAAATCCAACGCCACAGCGACGATCACTCCAAGCACGCATATGCTGCGGTTGGATATAGGCATACTGGCTGATTAAGTCGATGACCATCAGATCAGAGCCTAAGCCGTGCATTTTGCTAAAACGCAGCAGCATGCTATGACTCCGGCAGTAAACTTTCGTGAGCAAATAACTCTTTTATGCTTTCACGTCGGCGTACTTGATAAGCCTGCTCGCCATCAACCACCACTTCAGCTGCACGGCCACGGCTATTGTAATTTGAACTCATAACAAAGCCATAAGCGCCGGCCGAGCACACCGCCAGTAAGTCGCCTGCAACTAACGTCAAGTCGCGCTCTTTAGCAAGAAAGTCTCCAGTTTCGCACACCGGCCCAACAACATCATAACAACGCGGCATGCCTGTGCGTGGTTTAACTGGCTGCACATCCATCCAAGCTTGGTAGAGTGCTGGACGCAGCATGTCATTCATCGCCGCATCGACAATGGCAAAGTCTTTATGCTCAGTGTGCTTAAGGTATTCAACCCGAGTCAGTAACACACCAGCGTTCGCTACGATGTAACGACCGGGCTCAAACACTAAGGCTAAATCCCGGCCCGCCACGCGCTCACGCACCGCGGCCATGTACTCTCCGGCACACGGCGGCCGCTCATCTTGATAGCGTACACCTAAGCCACCACCCAAATCTAAATGACGAATCATGATGCCGTGCTTGGCTAATCGATCCACCAGCAATAACACTCGATCGAGCGCATCTAAAAACGGCTCAAGGGTCGTCAACTGCGAACCGATATGGCAATCAACGCCTTTGATAGAAATATTACTGAGAACCGCCGCACGCAGATAAACCGATTCAGCAATATCAATATCAATACCGAACTTATTATCTTTCAATCCGGTTGAAATATAGGGATGGGTACCTGCATCCACATCTGGATTAACTCGCAGGGAGACTGGCGCAATAACGCCCAAATGTGCAGCAACCTCTTGCAGTCGATCCAGTTCATCCACCGACTCAACATTAAAACAATGCACACCCACTTCTAAAGCACGCTGCATTTCTTCACGAGTTTTACCCACACCCGAAAACACCACACGCTCTGGCAATCCGCCAGCAGCGAGCACACGCTCTAACTCGCCAATCGAGACAATGTCAAAACCAGCACCAAGGCGCGCGAGAATATTTAACACAGCAATATTGGAGTTCGCTTTCACCGCAAAACACACTAAGTGCTCAACACCTTGCAAGGCATCAGCGTAGCTGCGGTATTGCGCTTCAATATGAGCACGCGAGTAGACGTAAGTGGGCGTACCAAACTGCTCAGCAATGCTGGATAACGCAATATTTTCTGCGTACAGCTCACCCTTTTGATAAGTAAACGCTTGCATGCTAGCCCCTATTAAAGTTCGTAACGGTCTTTACGGTGCTCGTGAGCAGCTTTTTCATCATCCGGATGATACAAGGGGCCTTTTTGACCACAGGCAGTTAAACCCATAAACATAACTGCCAATACAATAAATGGAAGCACAATACGCTTCATAATAAATCCTTCGTAAAAATCATTAATGCCTTGAGTATACCGACCCCTCATAATCTTGCCTATGCGCAGATCGACTCACAGCACTAGGATAGTCGTGAAAAAGACGTATTATTGCCTATCTATGCAACTTGTTAGATAAACACGCCTTGTTTCACCATTAAAAATATAAAGGAGCTCGTAATGAGCCTAACCGACAGCCAGTTCCACGACCTTGTTGATGCCACCCAGAGAAACCTCGAAGACATTATTGACGCTAACGATGTCGACATTGATCTTGAGAGCAGCGCCGGCATTTTGACCTTGACCTTTGAAAACCAACACCAACTGATTCTCAGTCGCCAAGAACCACTAAAACAATTATGGCTGGCTGATCGTAGCGGCGGCTTTCACTTCGACTATGACAACGAACAAAAACAATGGCATTGTGCAAGTACGCAAGAGACTTTAGCGCAAATGCTGAATGGCATCCTCTTGGCACACACTCAACACAACTTCGACTTAAGCAGTCTGTAACTGCCCCTTTAGTATCGCTGCACTTGCATATTTAGATGGCTGTGATACGTTGCATACACTTGCTGTAAAGAATAAACAGCATCTAAAAACCTCGTCATTCGGCGGGGTTTTGTGTTTTTAATTGCTATTTTAAGCCCTAGGAGCATCTCAGACATTATGAGCAACAATCCAGCGATCACTGTCACTCGTTTAGATATGCAGCGCCTAGAGCAGATGCTCGATCATCTAGACGACTATGATGCAGCAGCCGAAGCCTTAGAAGCAGAACTTGCCCGTGCAAACTTAGTTGGTCACACGGAAATTGCCAATGACATTGTTACCATGAACTCCAAAGCGCATTTTTATGAAGAAAACAGCGACACTGAGTATCAGTTGACTTTAGTCTATCCCCAGCAAGCTGGCGTTGAAGGCAATGTATCCATTTTAGCGCCTATTGGTACAGCACTGCTGGGCTTGAGCGTTGGCCAAAGCATTGACTGGCACACACCCAAAGGCAAAGTTTTAAAACTAACGCTAAAACATATTGAGTACCAACCCGAGGCAGCGCAGCAGTACACCCTCTAAGCGCTACTACAGCGCAGCATATGCAGAGCAACATAGGTGTCATACTGCGCTGAATTTGAACTTACAAAGTCTGTAAAGCCTCATTAAGGCGTTTTTCTAAAATCGTTTTACGTTGCAAGAAATGCATAGTTTGTACACTATTACTTGCTTGCACTTTTGACAGATCAATATCCGTGATGTAACAAGGATAACGCTGTGCAGTGCGCCGCATACTGAGGATATAACGTGCAACATAATGATAAAGTCGCGCACCATACTCCAACTCAGAAAACTCTTGATGATTGCAATACAGGGTCAAGCTAGCGTCGGCTTCATAGATCACCTGCACAGCATAAAAGGTATGTTCGCGCTCACGTTCGACTAACTGACAGCGCTCAATACGCTGTGGACTATCTTGGCCATCGGGATAAATACGATGGTAATTGACTGTAAGCGGAGTCGCATAAGCCTGCTGCTCGACAAAAGACTCTGTGGTTGCTTGCCGATACAGTAATGAACTTAAAAATCGCTGCAGTGGCATAAGCAATGTTTGCTGATCGATAAAGTCCTGAGTGTGCTGCCAAAAACCATTGCGTTCATCAAGCACATAAATCTGCGCTTGCGCACCATGCACGCGGTAGAAAACCTGTATGGTATCAGCACGACCTACCGGCAGAATAAACTTCAGGACATGCCCCTGCAAAGCGTATTCATCGACCCGCCAGCGCACATACTGCGCCTGTTCGTGCGACAAGTATTCCAGAAAATCGGGTATATCCGTAAATGACATATAACCAGCACGCCCAGCACGCCATTCCAGCACATGCAGCTGTTGCTCGATTTGTAATACATAACGACTGTCACAGTTTTCTTGACTGTTAGCAAACGCTTGGGTGACGACCTGCTCAACGCGCTTCACAATCGACGCCGCTCGATTTTGACAGAAGCAACCCACATGGATTTGTACTTCGTCGCTGTGCCTCGAACAGTCATTGAGTAAATCGCTTAAGCATTGCAGCAAAGCATTATCGCCGCTAAAACGGCTGACGATCAGCTCATTCCAACTGTTTAAAACAACTTGATCAATGCTTAGCACAAGGTTCTCACGCAGGCCTGAAAAACCTAAAGCATCGACCTGTTCACTGGCCATATGTACATTGGCTTGACTATGCTGCGGCAGCGGATCAATGCCGATATTCACCAGCAAGACCACAGTGGTCGGGTAGCTACTGGCTAACAGCGCTGCTTCTGTAATCGACACCAAGGGTAATGGTAGAGCGCGACGCAGCGTTCTTAAAACACCCTGCAACTCAAGCTCACTTAAAGCACTGTCCTCAATGACTAAACTGAGTCTTGTCGCCTCATCAATAACACCATTTAAATGCGCCCACACCAGCACAGCGAGCAATTCTTTGGCTCGTTTGAGCGGTGAGTGACTCTGCCACTCTTGTCCCGCCAAGCTGCCGCTAAACAGTCCCCAATAAGATAACTCAGACTCAACATTACTACATTGCACCAAGGTCAAGGTGTCTTCTGATAAGTCCGGTGCAATACCTGGATTAAGATACTCAACTTTACCGGCCTTGCGTTCAAACGCAGCATACAAACGGCGGCCAAGCACAGCCAGATCGCGGGGGTTGACTGCCTGTTCGGCATGCATGTTCTGCGCAAGCTGGCTTAAAAAGCGGTAGCTGTGGATCAACTCATTGACCAACAAACGTCGCTCTTGTTGAGCTTGGACGATCTTCCATTGATTACGCCGGTCTAAGTGACCCAGCAAGGTTTCGTTCCAGCCCCAAGCTTCTGTCAGTCGCTCTAAAATCAGACGCTGCCAACTTTTTTCACGCTGCAAGCGGCTTTGCGTTAAGCTCTTGCCGACTTTTAGATAAAAACAGCGACGTACTAACTCTAAGCGCTCTAACTCGTTGCGTTCCAGCAAATAAGCTTCCAAGCGCCGATAAAGCAACACATAAGCATCCAACTCATCAATATTGAGCCGGTTGGCATAAATAGCCTGCTTATAACTCAAACTTAAGCAGTGTACTTGCGGGTGCTCCGAAGCATAGACTTCAATCAATAACAGCTTCAACAAGGACTTGTAGGGCGAATCAATGCCCTTGTACAACTGCCACATACCTGCGCCAATAAACTCACTGGCGGGAATGTGCGCTAAGCAGCCCAAATCCAGCACTTCTTCACTGCGAACAAAACGTTTGGCTAACAAAATAGCGCAGTATTCATCATAACGGTGCTCTTCATACACCGGCACCAACCACCAGATAGGTATCCGCCCCGCAAGCCACAGAGCTGTACGATAAAACTCATCTAACAATAAGTAATGCTGGGTTGTGCCACAGTCATCTAAAGACAACTGGCGATCATTGTCTTGGCCGCTGGCAAACCGCTTGGGCTCAATTAAAAACAGATAGATTTTTGCGCCTAAAGTCGCTGCCCACGCCTGCAGCAAATCGCATTTTTTACGTAACTCGTGTAACTGTGTCGGCGTTAAGTCAGCGCTATGGCATAACCAAAAATCCATATCACTGTCTTCGGCATAGGCCACAGAGCCTAGGCTGCCCATCAAAAAAAGCGCATACAACGGCTGTTCAACACGATAGCCGCGCGCTGCTTTGTAGGTAAAAGACCGAGCAAAGGCTTGCGCTTCTTGGACTAAGTCAACACTGGGTTCATAGTCGCTTAAACCAAAAGGCGTTGCACTCGAGACAAAACCTGGTAGCAATGGATGATTGACATGCAACAGCAGGGGCAACAAGCGCAACACCAACTGCTGACGAGAAGAAAGTATTAAATTGGCACGTTGCAACCGGTCATGATTGATAGATAAAAAACGCTTACGCAAACGGGTCAGATCTTGTCGATCAATCCCATCATCAATATCTAAGCGTATATCAACCACGACCTAGCAAACCGTTCTAGTCCGTCGCCAAAACAGTCAACACCGCTTGTGCGTGTGCTGCTGTTTCAAGACCAAGACTGGTCAGATAACCACCGTCATCTTGACTGATCAGGCCTTTTTCAAACAAACGTTGCGCCGCAGCTACACGCTCGGCACCAGCACTGCTGCGCACCTTGATGCCCTCTTGGGTGCTGTCTAAATTGTATAAGCATAAAACTTCAAGTTCCGCGACAATCTCAGGGGTCCAAGACATAATTTACTCCACCTATTCGTTAGGTAATAAAGGACTTGCGTAGCAATGTCTGTACGCTTTAAGGCGTTTCAGGCAATTGCGGTAATGCTCGTAACGCGCGCTCATAAGCTGTCATATCAAAAGGACGATCAGCCTTTAACATTTCGCTAACTTGCCATGCTAAAATCTGCGCCATCATCTGCACAGCCTCTTCACGTGTATGCCCGACTAACGTCAGCTTATTCAGGACCGCTTGGGTTGCTGCTGGCTGCTGGGCTGACAGTTGGTTTTCAATCGCCTGAATCAGCTCATCTTCCACCAACTGATCTTCAGCCTCTTCATCAACAACGGCAGGCTCGGTAACATTTTGCTGCTGCGCCGGCAGCGGTATTTCTGTATCACCTACCAGCACGCTACCCTCATCAAGCTGACACAGCATACAATCATCTGCATCACCTTGATTAGTTTCCACATAGCGTACCTTGCGACTGGCTGAAGTGCGATCCGCCGATACTTGAAAACGTACATCTCTCGGTTTATCCGTCACGCTAACCTCCAAAAACAGTTGATCCATTCAGTCGCAAACACGCTGCACTTAGCGACTGGCCAATAATTCACGACCACGTTGCACTGCCGCACGCACTTGTGCCGGCGCAGTACCACCAATATGGTTACGCGCATTGACTGAGCCTTCCAAGGTCAGCACCTCAAACACATCGTCACCAATTTCAGTGCTGAACTGCTGCAACTCAGGCAAACTCATTTGTGCTAAATCTTTACCCTGTTTAACACCGTAACCCACCGCATGACCAACAATTTCATGGCAATCACGAAAAGGTAAACCCTTACCCACCAAGTAATCCGCCAAGTCCGTTGCGGTA
>Ga0265293_10009035_pt1 | contig 14485 bp, 12 predicted proteins | sample Munlanlewell138R_FD_192505 | JGI IMG/M metagenome (GOLD analysis project Ga0265293, IMG submission 192505) | Leachate microbial communities from a municipal landfill in Southern Ontario, Canada - Leachate well 138R | ecosystem: Engineered > Solid waste > Landfill > Unclassified | place: Canada...
ATAGAGCGGCTAACGACGATCAGGAACGGGAGGCATTGTACGGAACGGGTCGACTCCTGCTGTTTCAGATTATCCGGGCCCTCATGGAAATTAAGAGGACCGGAAACCCTTTGAACTACTATAGAGACTTCGCATTTTTGACCAGTGAAGAAAGCAAAAAATACGACAGCGCACTGGAGTACCAAAGGCTGTTAAATCTTAAGGAAGATTTGTATATACATGAATTTATGTGTATCGGTGCGGAAATAACCCCTTATAACACCCTTGGTCATATTGCGGGGGTTCACCATCTATGCATGTTCATAGGTCGGCAATTGGAAAAAGCCGGCGTGCCCATCGATTTGGCCCTCCTTTCGGGAGCAGGTTTTTCCCACGACTTGGGAAAATACGGAGGAACGGAAGACGAGAGCCTTCGAATACCCTATCTTCATTACTACTACACCGACCAATTTCTGTCGGGCAATCATATGCCCACCATTGCTCACATTGCCACCAATCACTCTACTTGGGATTTGGAATTAGAGAACTTGTCAGTGGAGTCTCTTGTATTGATTTATTCCGATTTTCGTGTAAAGAGCATGCGAAACGGACAGAACCGGGAAGAAGTGAATTTTTATACCCTGAAAGAATCCTTTGATGTGATTTTGAATAAGCTGGACAATGTGGACGAGACCAAGCGCGACCGCTACATTAAGGTCTATTCCAAGTTGAAGGACTTCGAGGAGTATATAAAGTCCCTGGGAGTCCATACCAATCTGGCAGATAGCTTTGTGGAGCCCCCTCCCCAAAAGGATGTGGCATTGATGAGGTCTGCGGAAGTTATCGATACCTTTAAGGGACTTGCGATCCAGCACAACATCTCCTTGATGAGCAAGTTCAATAATGAAACTGCGTTTGGCAATCTATTGGAAGCGGCCAGGAGCGAAAAGAACTGGAAGAATATACGGGCGTACGTCAATATTTTCGAAGAGTACTACACGTATATGACTCAAAAGCAGAAGTATATAACCCTACATTTTATTTATGAGCTGCTGATGCATAGGGAAGGGGATATTCGTCGTCAAGCCGGGAGCCTGATGGGAAAGATAATTGCTCATTTCGATGAGGAATACCGGAAGGAAATCCCCCAAGGCGCATTGCCTGGGAAACAGGATCTGACGGGGATTGAGCTTTGGGATCGATACCTTCACGATATTATATTTCCGGATTACAAGGTGACAGACCAGCATCGGCGCTGGGTTGGGTATGCACTGAGGAGTGTAATTATCTCTCTGTTCAGGGGCCTCGACGTAAAGGAAAGAAAACGGTACCTTGGAGTTCTTCTGCAGTACTGTGATAAGCCAATGGAGGCAGACCACGAGATCTTTGTGGTTTTGGATGCCCTTCTGTTCATTCCTATGGCAGAGACAGAGCCGGAAGAACGTCTTAAGGTCATAGCCTTTGCAGCTGAGGTCTCCGGGAGGGAGTCACCGGAAATCAAGATGTGTGCTCTGCGAGTGGCGAAATACATGGCAGAATCAGATCCCTCTCCTCAAGTTGTGAAGTTCGTGGAGCAAGTAGTCAAGAACAATGAGAAAAACAACATCATCAGCGCAACCTACTTAAAGTGGAATATTCTTAAAAGAATTGGGGGGCATGAAAAGAGAGTTGCCGAGTGTGAACTCGCTTTAAGCCGTTATTCTGATGGTATTTCCAATGTGTTTTTGGAAAATCTGAAGGTGGATACGCCCTGGGTGGTGAAGGCGGTTAACATCGAACTTCTTCTGGACAGCCTGAAGCGTGGAAAGACTACGGAATTGCTTCACATCACTACCCATCTGTCCAACCTGCTCAAGGTCAGCGAAAAGGTGACTGTTCGGCACAGCGCCGGCCGTGCCTTACTGAAAGTAATCGAGATGCTTCCCCTAGACGAACGAAACGAAGTCGTCATTGAACTGACCCGGGGGCTGGAGATCGGTGAATATCAGTTTTCAAAATATATACCCGAATATTTGGGTCAGCTGAGCCTTTATCTCCATCCCAACGAGCTGGACGAATTTATTAAGGAATTAGTAAAGCAAACCGAAAGCACAAACGATCGGATTAGTTCGGTAGCTCTTGATACCGTGGGTATTATGATCAGTAAGTATGCAGAATACGGGCAGCGTTTCCCGGAGGAACCGGAGATAAACCGCCAACGCTTGGAACGGCTGCTGGGCATTCTTATGAAAGGCTTGTCCAATTACCGGGAGGTAGTCAGCCAGGAGGCCTTCGAAGTGATAGGTCGGCATATATTTGGACACAGGGAACTGACTCTTGAAGACAAGGCTCATATTTTCACAACGATTAATAAGAAAATGCTGACTTTGCTCATGGATCAGCAAGAGTCTGAATTGACCTTCTATAACAATGCCGCCTCTTTGAACGATATTTACCGCTTTATCAAAGAGTACCATTTCCACTATGGAGAGTTCCCATCACAGCCCATGAATAAGGCTGCATTTTTCCCCGGGACCTTCGATCCCTTTTCCCTCAGTCATAAGGCCATCGTTCGAGAGATTCGTGATATGGGCTTTGAAGTCTATATGGCATTGGACGAGTTTTCCTGGTCCAAAAAAACACAACCCAGAATGGTGCGGCGGAAAATTATGTCCATGTCGGTAGCGGATGAACGGCATGTGTATCTTTTCCCGGACTCGGTGCCGGTTAACCTCTCCAATGAAAGGGATTTAAAGAGGCTCCGAGAGCTGCTTCCCCACGATGACCTCTATGTGGTAGTGGGAAGCGATGTGGTAGTGAGTGCCTCTTCTTATAAAGGGCCGCCTTCGAATGAATCCATTCATACATTCAATCACATTGTATTTAGGAGGGAGAGCGCCTCGGAAGGAAAATGGGAGGAAGAGAAACTCAAGGAGGCTTATGGTAGTATAAAAGGCCGGGTGGTGGAATTGAAACTGCCTGTTCACCTTGAGGATATCAGCTCCACCCGAATCAGGGAAAACATCGACTATAACCGGGACATATCAAACCTCATTGATAATGTGGCGCAAAACTATATTTATGATAACAGCCTGTATCTTCGGGAACCTCAATACAAGCTAATCATGCAGACCAAGGGCATATATATGGAGGAGGATACGGGAGAAAACAGACTTCTATTAAAAGAAGTGGATGACGTGCTGTTTCATAACAGTCCGGGCTTGACAGCCCTGAGGGAATACCTGGATAACAAGAAGACGCAAATCTTCGTGATAAGAGACGGACAGCAGGGCGGCCGTATGGTGGCGGCAGGGGCCTATCGGAGTATTCACAGAACCGATTTATACAGCGAATTTAAAGATCTGGAAATCACTGCATATCTGAGAGAACACGCTTCGGGTAAAATTGCGGTGATCAGCTGTTTATACTTTGCAGAGGATAGCCAAATACGCGACTTACCCCAGCTTCTTCTTACCGAAGTACTTGCTGCCTGCCTTCGGGATGATTACAGCTATGCGGTTTACCATCGCCGGCAAAGGGGGCCTTTGAACAACAAGGTCTTGGAAGTATTGGAGCGACAGGGCTTTATAAAAGCTCCTGCTGAGGAAGATATGAATATCTACACAGTAGATATGAAAGCTCCTATCACTTTGCTGCAAAATATGGAGACCACCATTAAAGATCCCTTAAACCGGGACGAGCGGGTACTTGCGGTTATGGATAAAGCCCACCGGAACCTCCAGATGGCGTTGACCAATCTTTATCCGGGAAACCTGGTGATATCCTTTAATGCCGGGGTGATGCATCATAAAATAGTGAAAATTGTTACTGTAGAAAACCAGGTCCCCGCAGAGCCCACGCCGGAGCGGCATCTGGGACCCTACATGTGTGTTCCCTTCGGCAAAATCCTTCGTGTTGCGGCGGTTCCCAATACTGTAACAAAAACCTTCCATACGGACAAGGTGTTTGAGCCGGACATAAAGAGCTTTCACATTGCCGAGTACCCCAATTATTCACCTTTGATCAATCAGATCAGAACTATAAAATCCTTCAATCGAAGCGTTATCCTGGTGGATGAATTGCTTCATAAAGGATATCGGATTCGCGGATTGGAGCCCCTGTTTAAAGAGGAAGGTGTAGAAATACGGAAGTTGGTGGTGGGAATTTTGTCCGACCGTGGAAAGGACCTGATGACTATTCAAAAGTTAAAGGTTGACAGTGCCTATTTCATCCCCAATTTAAGAGCATGGTTTATGGAGTCCTCCATATATCCCTTCATCGGGGGAGACAGCGTGGCTCGTAAAAATAGGGAAAATGTAAGCATGATTCCTTCCATAAATCTGATTCAGCCCTACGTTGCTCCCGCTTTTCTAAAGGGCGCCGACAAGAAATCCATTTACAACTTGTCTCTGACCTGTTTGGAAAACGCAAAGGAGATCCTCAAGGTACTTGAAGAGGAATACCAGGTGCATTATGAGAAAAACCTGACTCTGAAGCGCTTGGGAGAGGTGGTTATTTCTTCCCGTTCGCCGGATCAGGGGGATTGCCTGTATTATGACTTGAATTTGGCCCCTTCCGTGTACGTGGCCAATGACATTGAGAAATTAAAGCGGCTTCGCAACAGCTTGGTATAGAAAGGAACGGTCTATGGCACGTGTAACGGATTTAGTCCAGAATAGAGTTTCGCTGAACCAGCTAAGAAAACCCGTTGACAAGCAACAGGTTAATGTCTTTGCTATGGGGGATGTGGGAAGCACTTTGTTGTCCGGGTTATTCCTACTTGGGGGAGAGTGGATTCACACCATTGGAATCTGGGATCTTGATCCCAGGCAGGTGGAAAGGCTGGAAACCGAGTACGGGCAGATTGCAGGCTGTGGTTCCCGGCACAGCTTCCCCAAGGTGGTGGGGCTTGAGAGAGAGGATTTCTTTCATGGAGATGTAGCTGTGTTTTGTGCCTCAGCGGGAGTCCCGCCTGTGGGCCAAACCGGTGGTGATGTTCGGATGATGCAATGGGAAAGGAATAGAGTACTGGTTGCGGAATGGGTGAGGCAAGGGGTGGAATCCGGCTTCCCGGGGTGGATGGCCATTGTTTCCGATCCCGTTGATCTGCTGTGTAAGGAAGCGCTTTTAACGGCGCAAGGCATGGACCCCGACTGGGCACCTGACCGGATTCGAGGCTATGGCCTGGGGGTCATGCATGGAAGAGGGTGCTACTACAGCCGCCGGGACAAAGGGTTTGCTTCCTATGAAGAGGAAGGTCGGGCCTTTGGACCTCACGGGAAAGGCCTTGTGTTGGCTAACAGCATCACGCATTACGATGATGAAGTATCGAAAGCTCTGACACGTAAGGTTGTGGGGGCAAATATAGAGGCGCGGGAAAAAGGGTATAAGCCCTTCATTGCTCCCGCAATCGCATCCGGAGCCCTCTCGATCCTGGCTACCATAACGGGAGATTGGCATTACAGTGCCGTGTATATGGGCGACGAAGAAAAAGGGGCCTACCTGGGGCTTCGCAACCGTCTGACGGAAGAGGGAACAGAGCTGGAACTCCTGGAGTTACCGGACGCGCTGTACTCTCGGATTGAGCAGTCCTACCAAGAACTTTGTCTGTTTTGATAAAAAGTGACAAGGGGATAGCAAGTAGTATGATTATAAAACTCGAAATAACGTCCGCGAAATGTGCAAAATTTGCGGTTGTATGCAGATTGTAAGGTAATTTATGTAAAATACCTACATACAAACGAAAATTTTGCTCAGATTTGCTAGAAATACAGGTAACGGAACGAGAAATCTGCATACAAACGAAAAATTTGCACAAATACGCAAAAATCGGAATGAAGCTATTTGAAATCTACAGTGACAGAGAAAAGGAGGAAGTGTCTTTGGCAAATCAACCTTTGATTTTAATTTATCCCCGTTGCCAGGAGCCGGTCAAGGCCAAGAGGATACAGGGGGTTTTAGAAACGGCTCTGGAAGGGGTCAGTTATCAGGCAGTAGAAGAAACTAAAGAGCTGGAAGCCATGGATCTTCGGCACAAGAGGATTCTTTTTGCTGTCTCCCTGGGGGAGTCGGGAATCAACCTGGAATGGTACCACATGCTCAAGTCCATCCGCCTTCGGAAAGACTGTCTGAAGGGATCGGTGGCCGGTGTTTTAGTAGACAGCAATAGCGAATGGTATACTAAGGACTTGGCCCGGCATCTGGTATTCAGTGCGAATATGGCCGGCTGTACCTTCATTGGACGACCTCTGGTGGAAGGCACCAGGACTCTTTACAACTTTAATATTATTGCGAGAAATTTGGAAATGAGCAATGAGGAGGCTTACCGGGCGCAGGGAAAAGACCTGGTTCGCCGAATCCTGGACTTCAAAATAGAAAGCAGAAACTCTCCCAGACTCTTGATGCTTCATGCCGGGAATCCCAGGAGGTCAAACAGCCTGATGCTTTGGGAGATGGTCAAGAAGCAACTGGAAGGAATTGCTGTAGAAGAGATTTCCCTTCGTAACGGGGAAATTACGGACTGTATTGGGTGTGCCTATCACACCTGCCTTCATTACGGGGAGAAAGGCAGTTGTTTTTATGGCGGGGTTATGGTGGAACAGGTATATCCTGCTATTATTGGATGTGATGCATTAATGATGGTTTGCGCCAATTACAACGATGCGCTTACAGCAAATATGGCTGCTTTTATTAACCGATTGACCTCCCCTTTTCGGGTCCATGACTTTAGCAAAAAGATGGTGTTTTCGATTGTGGTTTCGGGCTACAGTGGGGGGGATCTGGTAGCGCACCAGATCATCAGCGGAATCAATATGAACAAGAGCTTTATTCTGCCTGCGCCCTTTGCTTTGTTGGCTACGGCCAGCGATCCCGGCAGTGTTTGGCAAGCTGAGGGTATCGAGGACAAGGCCGAGGCTTTCGGGCGGAGCATGAGGGACTATCTTTGTCATGGAATTGCTATCTAACAAACAGATGTCTGGCACTTTAACGCTACTATTCTCATACTATAAATAAAATATTAGTAGAGGTAGTTAAAATGCCGGATGACGTAACTTTTAACTTTCAGCAGGTAAGCACAATCAGTGCATTCCAAAGATTATGGACTGAGTTAGCCATGTTTATGAGAGCATATATAAATACGGCTATCGAAGAATCGCCCAGAGCCGAAATAAACGCTCAAAGATTGTCTAATGATTTTCGTAATGCATTTTTCGTATTTTATGGTCCGGAATTCGCAGACCATTTTAATAACCTATTAACAAACTTTATAGCCAAATCAACAAACGTAATTCAGGGATTTTTAGCGAATGATCAAGAACTGGTCAATGCCAGTGTTAGAAGCTGGTATTACGATGCGGAAGCACTTGCCAGCTTTTTAGCAAGTATCAATACGGGCTGGGATCAATTTCAATGGAGAAGTTTATTAACCCAGTATATACAACTGAAGATTCAGATGATTACTTCAATGGTAGCTGGAGAGTACCGAAGAGAAATGCAAATATATGATCGTGTAATTGATCTTATGAGCACGATAGGCTCCTATATGGCAAGTGGGCTGATTGGCCAAGAGTGGCCCGCGCAGCAGGGTATTAATATGTAGCCGGAATCCTATCACATTTTTCTTTAATGATCTTTTATTGTCGATGACCAAATTAAATCTTTTCGTTTTGTATTCCCATATAACAATCTTCTGCCGTTAAAAGGGACGCTCTAGTCTCTGTCCTGCTACGATTATATCATTGTGACAATCGATATGGCACTATTGGTAAAACCCGGATCATCGGGGTTGTGTAGAATTAGTATAGGTCGCACGTCTCCTTACTCGTAGCATTCTGAAGCAGGGGCCGGAAGCGACCTGGAAGCAATATCCGGAAGCAATGGTTGACACCAAGTGTCTTTTCGTGTATCCTCAGAAACGAGGATTGTGAACGATGTCTAATAGTAGACTAGGTCAAATACCAATAGTCAATGACCGGGACGATTCGATTCATAGCCTTGAGGATTCAAAAATCCAGTTGAGATAAGTATGAAAATGTTAATAATGGACAACCGGAGGAAAGACAAGATGAGAGAACTCGAATTAATAAATAAAGCGAAAGAGAGCGCGCTCCGCGGGGATCTGTTGGATCGGGACGGTATCATTGCGCTGTTGGAGATCGATCCGGAATCGCAAGCTTGCCAGGCATTGGGGAAAGCCGCCAGAGAAGTGGCGTCTGTCGTTTGTAAAGACAGAGCATATCTTTGGGCTGCGATCGGGCTAGATTATAGAGCCTGCGATATGAGCTGCAACTATTGCTCATTAGGTGAGGAATGGGGCCTGGTCACAGAGGAAACAGAGTTCACAGACGAAGAAATTCTGGAGCTCGTTAAGCAGTTTGTCGATCAGGGCGTTCGCTGGATCGTCCTTCGAACGACGCAGTATTATAGCTTGGACAAGGCGATTGAGCTGTCAAAAAAGATTAAGGAAAATGTGAAGGGAGAATACGAGCTTGGTCTGAACGTGGGTGAATTTGATAATGTTCTCGCCAAAAAAATGATCGACGTAGGCCTGGAATTCGTTTACCATACCTTGAGACTGCGAGAGGGCGTCGACACCAAATTTGATCCCGCCGAAAGGCTTGCCACGCTGGATGCGATTAGCAAATCAACCCTTAACCTGGTATCCCTGGTGGAACCTCTCGGTGTCGAGCATACAAATGAAGAAATTGCGGATGCTTTTCTGACAGCAATGAAATACGGTGCCACCGTAACGGGATGCATGGAGAGAATACCCGTTGAGGGGACACCCCTGGGGAAGTATCCCGCCATTACAGAAAAGAGACTTGCTCAAGTAATTGCCGTTACGCGGCTTGCCGCAGGGACGCTTGCCCCGGATATCTGTGTCCACCGCGCATCGGAGCTTTCTATGGAATGGGGGGCCAATGTCACTGTGGTGGAGACAGGGGCGATTCCCAGAGACACCTGCTGTAGCTCGAAGGCCGAATGGAGGGGATTTGATCCGGCCACGGCAAAAAAATGGTTTCAATCACAAGGCTACGAGGTTTTTTCTAAGGAGAAGTAACCCATGAAGAGATTCATGACAATTATATTGAGTGTAACGCTAGTCTTTGGGCTTGCGGCTTGTGGAAGGTCAGAAAGTCCAAGTGCCGGCAGCGATGCAAAAGTGGGGACGTGGAAAACCGCGCAAACGATACAGCCTTTCTTTTATCAAGAATTTGCAGGCGCTGATGATACGGTTGAGGTGCTTCCTTTCACCAATCCCGGTGACATGAAGACTGCGCTCCTGGCAGGCAGCCTGGACATGTGCGGAACCACCATTGTGACTGCCATCACTGCCGCATCCAAGGGAGAGCCCGTTGTGCTCGTGGGCGGACTCTCCAACAAATGTTCTGCGCTGGCTGTTGCCAAGGATTCCGATATTCAATCCGCTGCGGACTTAAAGGGGAAAAAGATTGCATACGTACCGGGAACTATGCATCATTTGCTTCTGCTGGAGGTCTTGACCAACAACGGTATCGATCCGGAAACGGATGTGGTGTTAATTCGAATCGATTTCTTTGACATGGGGCAGGCTCTTGCCCAAGGAACCGTGGATGCATTCTACAGCGGAGAACCCTATCCCTCCATGGCCGTTGCGGGAGGTTATGGGAGAATCCTTCTCTACCCCGACGACAACGAAGGCTTTGGAATCATAAATAGCGCTATGATGACGACGAAGCAACAGGTAGAAGAGAATCCGGAGCTGATACAAAAGCTTGTAACTGCGCACGTGAAAGCAACCGAAGCCCTCAATGCAGACAGGGAGAAATGGATGGAAAAATCCATTGAGTTTGGCACGGAAAGACAAGTCATGGAAGTGGCTCTTGATAATATACAGCTATTTTGGGACATTGATGAAGCCTATATCAACAGCGTTAAAAACCTTGCCCAGCGGATGCTTGAACAAGGACTGATCACAGAGATTCCCGATGTGGAGGCTATGTTTGACTTGCACTTCATCGAGAATGCGGGAAGAGGACTCTAAAGATGCGTCAAAATCGGAAAAAGATTGATCCGGTTGGATTTGCGCTCCCTGTACTGCTTTTACTTGGCTGGTATGGGATGGTAGAAGGCGGAGCCATCCCTTCCTATTTATTACCGGGACCCCTAAGCATATTGCAGGTGATGGTTGACTTTGCAAACGGAGTTGGGAAACTTACGCCATATTCAGGCAAGCTGATTGCGAACTTGTCAGCCAGTTTGTTGCGCGTAATTGTGGGGTTTGCAATTGCAATGGCCTTTGGTCTTCTCCTAGGATTCCTCACCGGGAGAATCGCGGTGGTAAAGCGAATTTTGGATCCTACTGTACATGCCATCCGAACCGTTCCGGGAATCGGCTGGCTGCCCATTGCCATGGTATGGTTTGGCGTAGGAGAAGGCACGACGGTATTCCTCATCGCCCTTGCGGCATTTTTTCCCATTTACATCAACACCGCTCATGGAGCGTCGGAAGTGCCTGTTCTTCTGATCCGGGCCGGGAGAATGCTCGGGGCGGACAAGGTGTCTTTGTTTCAAACAGTGATTCTCCCCTCGGCATTTCCTTCTGTGGTGGTGGGGCTTCGCCTTGGGTTGGGGGTCTCCTGGGCCTATCTCGTACTGGGCGAACTAACCGGAGTTACCACAGGGCTGGGTGCCGTGATGATGGACTCCAGAATGATGGGCCAAGTCGAGATGATTCTTGTTTCAATGGTTTGCATCGCAATCATGGGTATTCTGACCGACCGACTTCTGCTACGAATCTGCGGGTGGATTCTTCCATACCCGGGAGGTGAAGTGAAGTGAGTAAAGATAGTGTGTTGCGCGTGCAAAATGTGTGGAAAAGCTTTCCTTCGCCGACAGGGGGCGCACCTCTAGACGTTCTGGAAGATATCACCTTTGAAATTGGGAAAGGTGATATCGTAACGCTCATCGGACCTAGCGGATGCGGGAAGTCAACGGTTCTCAATCTTGCGGCAGGATTTGAAATCCCCGACGAGGGTTCATTGTTATTTGACGATGAACCGATTACAGCGCCTTCTGCAAAGAGAGGTGTGGTTTTTCAGTCCCCTGTTCTGTTTCCCTGGCTCACGGTGAAGCAGAATATCGCTTATGGATTGAAACTTCGTAAGTCAGATCGCAACTTGATAGATGAAAAATGCAAAGAATATATTGGCATGGTGGGGCTGGATGGCTTCGACCACTACTATCCCCATCAACTATCCGGAGGTATGCAGCAACGGGTTTCCCTTGCAAGGGTGCTGATTATGGAACCGAAAATGTTGTTAATGGATGAGCCCTTCGCATCCCTGGATGCGCAGACACGATTTTCCATGCAACAGCTTCTCCTGTCCATTTCTGAGCAGTTGAATCCATCGATTCTTTTCATCACCCACGATGTGGAGGAAGCCCTCCTCTTATCCGATCGAATCTATGTAATGAGCAGGCTGCCGGGTCGTATCAGGCACGAAATTCCCATTTCCTTTTCAATACCGAGGGATATCTCGCTGTTTTCGGACCCCGGTTTCGCTGAGTTAAAACGACAGATCCTTCAGCGTCTCTTTCTGTAACGGTAGGGACGTTCCTTAATTGTCACGCCCGTTTAATCATGATGACCGGCAGTTCAATATTAATGAAGTGTAAAAAACTAATTAGCTTACTAATTCCCACCATGAATGATTAATATCTAAGGTAGCATGTCCTTTTTACCGATCAAAATAAGGATTCTTACCTGAGACCGATAATGGAATTCCAAATGCTATTTTTATGTCTTTACTGAAATAACTTAAGTTAAGTGCCGCCCTCCCTGCCGAAAATATTACCCTATTGTCGCAACGATGGTTTGCTGCTACAGAAACCGCCGAACCTATTGCAATTCCTAAATCGCCGGGATTAAAAACACAAACCCCCTTATTCTCACGGTTTTCAGAGCAATCCTTATAGCCGCAATAGCCACAATTGGGGCAATCAATAGGAGAAATGCGGGTACCCAAAAGCACAACTGCATGTGAGCTATCTACATTTCCCCCATCCCTTCCAAAAAAATCAATGCCCTTTTCACTAGCTATTCTTCTCATTTCATCAGCCAATCTATCTTTTTCATCACCGGTTACTATCAGTAGCTCAAGGTTGTCCTTGCCATGACCCTTCGGTGCAGTTCTGGCTGCTGTAACCATAAGCTCCGCCACAAGCAAAGCTGTTTTTTTCTCCGCGTCCAAACTTTTTATAATCATAGTAAACCTCCTGGTACCTCAATTGTTAAATTAAAATGTACTTACATTTTAGCAGATTTCCGATTAATATGCGAATTTTCCACCGGGACAATAAAATCCTTTTCAGTTCACAGACAAATAGTAATGAGGGTGCGGATCAAAAGGGTAAGGATTCTTAATGTTTAAGACTGATTATTCATGTTTATATTTTTTTATAAATGCCGGCAATAGATTGACAACTATCAATATGTATGCATATAATAATACATCGATGATTGTCGATGTTACAGATAAGGAGATGAGAGTTTTGAATAAGGATTATAAGGACTTTGCTTTGATAATGAAGGCTTTAGGAGACGAAAATAGGATAAAAATATTTGACATGCTATCCCAAGGCGAAAGATGCGCATGCAAGATTTTAGAGGAATTTTCCATAACCCAGTCGACTCTTTCCTATCATATGAAGATTCTATGTGACAGCGGGCTGGTCAAAGGCAGACGAGACGGGATCTGGATGCACTATACGATTAATCCGGATACCCTTGAACTTGTGAAGGATTTCTTTGATCGGATAGATCCTTCCGTCATTGCTATTGCTGCTGATGCAGGCTGCTGTAAAGGAGATTAAAATAAAATGTTTCAATGGCTTAATAATCACCTGCTAAAAATGGAATGGCTCTATAATCTGGTTGAAAAATTGGTGGGCCAGGTCTTCCGCCTCAATCTTCAGGACAGATTAGGGGGAAGTATCCATTTTTTTATCTATGATGTAAGCAAAATATTTTATTTAAGGAGACAAAGATATGCTTATTAAAGTTTTAGGATCTGGGTGCAAAAATTGCACTGCACTGGCTGAGAACACAAAGAAAGCTTTGGGGGAAACAGGGATTGATGCGGAAGTGATTAAAGTAGGGGATTTTGCTGAGATGGCAAGATATGGCATCATGAAGACGCCCGGACTAGTTATTGACGACAAGGTTGTATCTTCAGGGAAAGTACTAAAAGCCAATGAGATTGCTGAGATTCTTAAAAAGACAGTTGCAAAGTAAAAAGGAGGTTGCGCATTTTGAAAGGTAAAGAAGAGATTAGAGATTTTATTAGAAACAATTATTCCCAGGTAGCCCTAAGAGGTTCTGGCGGAGGATGCTGCAGCGGGGGTTGCAGTTGCAACGGTCCACAACTGGATATCAAAGAGACATCAATTCAGTTAGGGTATTCGGAGAGCGAACTGAATGCTGTACCGATTGAATCAAATATGGGTTTAGGTTGCGGCAACCCAATTGCGATTGCTGCACTAAAAGAGGGTGAGATAGTACTTGATTTGGGTAGCGGTGGCGGGTTTGACGCTTTCTTAGCCAGGGAGCAGGTAGGGAGCCCCGGCTATGTCATTGGAGTGGATATGACACCGGAAATGATCAAACTGGCCAGAAAAAATGCAGAAGAAAGCGGTTACGAAAATGTTGAGTTCCGTTTGGGCGAAATCGAGCACTTGCCGGTAGCAGATGGGGCGGTAGACGTCATAATATCCAATTGCGTCATTAACTTAGCTTTAGAGAAGCAACGGGTTTTTCGTGAGGCTTACCGGGTACTGAAACAGGGCGGCCGAATTTCTATATCCGACGTAGTCGCCACGGCAGAAATACCGGAATCCGTAAAAAATGATCTAGCAAGCATGGCGGGGTGTATCGCAGGAGCCGAGTATGTGGGTAACATAGAAAATATGCTTAGGAACGCTGGCTTTGTAAACATTCGAATGGTTCCAAAGGATAACAGCAAGGAGATCATTAGAAGCTGGGTTCCGGGAAAAAACGCAGAAGAGTATGTCGCTTCCTATACCATTGAAGCTGATAAATAAGATATAGGGAGGGAAAACATTATGAGGCAATAATAATCATTTGGACTCCGATTCACTACAAATATCCCACATTTCTATTTCTTTTCCCGGAGCAACAACTTGAAAGTTATCATCCCACTTCATTACCAATATTAAGGTCTTTATAGAATTTGTTTTCTGGCTTGGAGGTACCCATATAGGCTTTTCCCTGTAAAAAGGAGAAGCACAAAAAGAAGTGCAATCGCACACCATGAAAGCACAATATAGGAATTTATCGGTTCCTCTGTATGGCGAAATGCAATGGGAATGAATCCATAAATTTGGGAAAAGACTGCCCAGCCGCAGAACAGGAAGGGATGGTTTTTCATCCTTGTGTTCTTAATTGTAATAAAAACCAGCATGAATAGGACTGCCCAAAATCCATAGGAAATCGAAAGCTGCATAGTCCAGCTGCCGATATTTTCAT
>Ga0265293_10009036_pt1 | contig 14481 bp, 10 predicted proteins | sample Munlanlewell138R_FD_192505 | JGI IMG/M metagenome (GOLD analysis project Ga0265293, IMG submission 192505) | Leachate microbial communities from a municipal landfill in Southern Ontario, Canada - Leachate well 138R | ecosystem: Engineered > Solid waste > Landfill > Unclassified | place: Canada...
AACAGGAGGGGCTGGTACCTTCAAGTGATTGGAAAAAGAAGACCATTAACCAATCATGGTTTCCTGGCGATACGGTCAATCTTTCTATTGGACAGGGTTTTTTGTTAGTAACACCTTTGCAAATTCATAATATGCTCTGTCTTATCGCTAATGATGGTTTTTATTTTAGACCATACCATGTAGAAAAAATTGTTTCCCAGTCAGGAGAAATTGTAAAAGAATTAAAACCTGAATTAATTAAAAAGATAGAGGTATCCCAGGAGACTTTTCGAATTATAAAAGAGGGTATGAAAAAAGTGGTGGAGAATGGTACCGGGCATCTGGCAAATATCGAAGAGGTAAAGGTGGCTGGAAAGACTGGTACTGCGCAGAATCCGCAGGGAGAAAATCATGCCTGGTTTATTGGTTTTGCCCCATATGATAAGCCTGAAATTTGTGTTACTGTGCTGGTAGAAAATGGAGGAGACGGGAGTGCCGCGGCTGCCCCCATAGCAGCTGATATTATTCGTAAATATTTTCAATCAAAATACAACGAAATGGTTAAGGCAGAACATTTTTAATATTATTTAAAGAGGCATTTTATGTCTGTAGAATTGAAGTCATCAAATATTTTATCGGGGAAATCTTTTTTTAATCAGCATCTTCGTTTATTTAAGCATGTTGATTTTACCTTGATTTTTTTAGTTACAGGTCTTTGCATTTTGGGTTTATTGGTTATCTATAGTACTACCCATCAGGAAAATATTAATGAAGGAGTAATGCAAATTACACGAAGGCAGCTCATACATATACTTACAGGACTCTTTTTTTGTCTTTTAGTAACAATAATCGATTATCATGATATTGTAAAAATAGCTATTCCTCTTTTTTCTCTCTCTCTGATAATGTTAGTTTATGTGATTTTTTTTGGGAAAAATGTTGGAGGTTCACGGCGTTGGATACAATTAGCAGGTTTTGAATTTCAGCCCGCAGAGTTTGCCAAAATTACTTTAATTATCTTTTTAGCCGATTTTTTAAATAAACAAAAAGAGGAGATTCCCAATTTTCTTTATTTCTCTTTACCTTTCTTTTTTACTGGAATTTTAATGCTATTAATTTATAAACAGCCCGATTTGGGTACCGCAATAGTCTTTTTTGCCATAACTTTGCTTATGATTTTTATTGCCGGAATTAGCTGGAAATATATCATTGCAGTATTTATTATATTAGTGTCCTTATTTCCAATCGGCTGGTCTTTTTTAAAAGATTATCAGAAAAGCAGATTACTGCTATTTTTGAATCCAGAGATGGACCCTTTAGGTGCGGGGTATAATATTATTCAATCAAAAGTCGCTATTGGTTCCGGAGGATTGTTTGGACAGGGATTATTTAGCGGTATTCAGAGTCAGTTAAAATTCTTGCCAGCACAGCATACTGATTTTGTTTTTGCAGTAATTGGGGAAGAATTGGGGTTTATGGGTGCTTTATTATTAATATCCCTGTTTATCTTGGTATTATGGAAAGGTATTCGCATTGCCCAGGAAGCCCCTGATATATTAGGGACTTTGATAGCTACCGGAGTGACTTCCTTTATGTTCATCCACATTCTGATTAATGTTGGTATGTCTATGGGTTTAATGCCGGCAACAGGTTTGCCTCTGCCCTTTATCAGCCATGGCGGTACTTTTATGATTACCAATTTCATTGGAATTGGATTATTGCTCAATATCCATTTGAGAAGCATCTTTGTATAATGTTGGAAAAGCAGAAAAGGTGAAATGATAATAGATAGAAACCATAAAAACAATAATAGAAACATGATAATAATTAATAAAATGTTAGGTGAAGTTGAAAAACCAGGTCGTTATACAGGGGAAGAATATAATGAAATAAAAAAAGAAAATGACCAACAATTGATTAACATAGCCCTGGCTTTTCCAGATTTATATGAAATTGGAATGAGTTATCTGGGATTTAAAATTCTCTATGATATTATTAATAAACGTGAAGATTCATGGGCAGAAAGGGTTTTTTCCCCAGCCCTTGATTTCGAAAAGAGTCTAATTAAGAATGATATTCCACTTTTTTCCTTAGAAAGCTTCAGACCATTATCTGAATTCAATATCATCGGTTTTAGCTTGCAATATGAGATGAGCTACACCAATATTTTGAATATACTGCATTTGGGAAGAATTCCTTTACGAGCCAGGAACAGGGATAAGGAAAATCCTTTAATAATAGCCGGAGGACCAGTTGCATTTAACCCCGAACCTTTAGCGGAGTTTATAGATTTATTTGTAATCGGTGATGGAGAAGAGGTTATCAATGAAATTATAGACATATATAAAGATTGGTACGGGAAAAGTGAAAATAGTAGTAAAAAAGAACTTCTGAACAATCTGGTAAGACTCCCTGGTATCTACATACCCAGTTTTTATCAAGTCAATTACCATACTGATGGCAGGATAAGTTTTTTTCAGAAAAATGAAAAACATGCCCCCTTTAAAATAAGAAAGAGAATAGTAAAAAATTTAGACAAAACACCTTTTCCCATTGCACCGATTGTGCCCAATATTGATGTTGTTCACAATAGAATTACTTTAGAAGTATTTAGGGGCTGCACCCGCGGTTGCCGATTTTGCCAGGCTGGCATTATTTATAGACCGGTTAGAGAACGCTCGGTAGGTTGTTTATTAGAATTAGCAGAAAATAGCTTTATCAATACCGGCTATGAGGAAATATCCCTATCTTCCCTGAGTTCCAGTGATTACAGCCAGATTGATAGTTTGACAAAAAAGTTAGTTGACTGTTATCAAAATAGAGGTGTTGGAATCTCTTTGCCATCATTGAGGATAGATAATTTTTCAGTACATCTTGCAAATCAGACTCAAAGGGTAAGAAAAACCGGTTTAACTTTTGCTCCAGAAGTTGGCACTGAACGAATGAACAAAATAATTAACAAGAATGTTAGTGAAGAGGATCTATTTCGTACTGTTCAGTATGCTTTTAAAATGGGCTGGAGAAGGATAAAACTATATTTTATGGTAGGTTTGCCGGCTGAAACTCAGGAAGACATTGAAGGGATTATCAGGCTGATTAAAAAAGTTGAAATGATGGGCAGGGAAAAAGTAGGGAAAAAATTTTCATTAAATATCAGTATCAATGCACTTATTCCAAAACCCCATACCCCGTTTCAGTGGGTAGCACAAGAGACAGAAGAGGAACTAAATAAAAAGTTCCGATATATTATACAAAAGATTAGAAGTAATAGTATCTCGTTAAGTTTCTCAGATACAAAGTTAGCATTACTGGAAGCTGTCTTCTCTCGCGGTGATCGTAGATTGGGGGATGTTTTAGAGGAAGCTTTCCATAGAGGGTGTAAATTTGATTCCTGGAGGGAACATTTTAATTTCAAGAGCTGGCAGGAGTCTTTTCAGAAATTCGGTCTGGACATGGCTTTTTATGCCCATCGAGAGAGGGGAAAAGATGAGATAATGCCCTGGGATTTGATAGATTGTGGTGTTAGTAAACAATATTTGTGGAGTGAATGGGAAAAGGCTATTCAGGAAGCCAACACCGATGATTGCCGCCAATCTATATGCAATAGTTGTGGATTAGAGGATATCTGTCAGGAAATAGGTATAAATAGGAATAACAGCTAATGGTAGAAGTTATTGATAATCTGAACTGGAAAGAAATGTGAGATTTATGTCATACCTTTATCGTATGAAATACCAAAAGAATGGGCCTTTAAGATTTATCTCTCATCTCGATTTAAACCAATTATTTAGAAGAGTATTGTTAAGGGCTGATATACCTGTTGAATTAACCGAAGGTTATAATCCCAGAATAAAAGTATCTTTTGGTCCGGCACTGCCTCTTGGTATAGAAGGATGGCAGGAGATAACGGAAATTGTATTAAAAGAACCACTTGCTGAAGAAGAGTTAAAAGGTAAAATCAATAAAGTAGCTCCATCTGGCTTTAAAATACTGGAAGTAGAAGAGGTTTCAAATAAGAGAATACCTTTAAGTAAACTATTGAGGCAAGCTTCTTATCTGTTCTATCTAATACCTGTTGATGCCATAGATGCAAATAAAATGGTATACTATCACAATAAGATTGAACAGTATGTAAAATGTTTGTTGGACCGGAAAGATATTAAAATTAAAAAGGAAAGTAAAAAAGGATTAAAGGAAGTAGATTTACGTCCCTATATCAGTAAAATTAATATTTTTTCAAAAAATAATGATAGAATAATCATCTGTTTAATTTTGAATATTGAAGCAGGAGTATGTATCAACCCCAACCCAATTATACAGATGTTAGCTGATGTAGTTAAGGATTATTTTTTAATTGGAAAAATTATCAGGGAAAAGTTCATTTCTGAATCATTGATTTAATATTTTATCTGTATAATAACAAATATTTATGTTATCATTGCAAGGATATTTCATTAATATCTGGTTTTGACTAAAAAATCTAAGGTGACTTAATCTTATTAAGTCAATTTAAAAAATTTTAAGAGAAAGGTATCTCCTGAAGTTATGGAGTATAGAGCTAAGCAAGTAATAATTGATAGCAGTCTGAGTGAGAAACGTATTGCTATCTTAGAAAATAATAAGTTAGTAGAGATTTATATTGAGAGATTAGAAGAAAAAAAGATTATCGGCAATATCTATAAAGGTAAAGTAATGAATGTCTTACCCGGAATAGAGGCAGCTTTTATTGACATAGGAATTGATAGAAATGCCTTTTTACATTTGAATGATGTTATACAATCTTTTGGCAAGAAAAGTGATAAAGATGTTGATATAAATAAATTGATTAAGGTTGGTCAGGAAATTGATGTTCAGGTGGTAAAAGAAGCTATTATACCGAAAGGCGCCAAGGTTACCACCAATATCAGTCTACCGGGCCGTTATCTTGTCTTGATGCCCAATAATAATACCGTTGCTGTTTCCAGAAGAATTGAGCAGGAAGAAGAAAGAGAAAGACTAAAAAAAATTGTTCAAAAAATCAAAAAAAATGAATTTGGTTTTATCATTAGAACAGCAGCCACCGGTAAAGAGGAAGAAGATTTATTGCCAGATATGGATTTCCTTGTCCGTTTATGGAATAAAATCCAAAAGAGGAGCAGAAGAGCAAAAGCTCCTTTGTTGCTGCACGAGGACCTGAGTCTCACCTACAGAGTAATTCGAGATTTATTTACTGAAGAGATAGATGAATTTTTAGTAAATTCCAAAGAAGAATATGAGGAAATAATCAATTATCTCGATAATCTGTTTTTGTTAGAATTAAAACCAAGGGTTTCTTATTATGACGGTGATAAGCCCATATTTGAAGCTTTTAATATAGAAAAAGAGATAAACAAGGCATTAGAGAAAAAAGTATGGTTAAAATGTGGGGGGTATCTTGTTTTCGACGAAGTAGAAGCCTTAACTGTAATAGATGTAAATACCGGGAAATATGTTGGCGGTAAAAAAATGAGAGATACTATTTTAAAGACTAATTTACAGGCAGCCGAGGAGATTGCCAGACAATTACGGCTAAGGTATATTGGCGGAATAATTATTATTGACTTTATTGATATGGATAACAAAGAAGACCAGGAAAAAGTAATAAATAAATTGGAAAATGAGTTGAAAAAGGATAGAATCAAATCAAATATTGTACAGACTACAGAATTGGGCTTAGTAGAGATGACCAGAAAACGTTCTAAACGGGATTTAGATTCATTATTACGTACAGCATGCCCCTATTGCACAGGTAGTGGTCGGATTATGTCACCGGAAACAATCAGTAATCAGGTATTGCATAAGCTGGAAGATTTAGGAAAGCATTCTAAAGCTGAGGCAATTTTATTGGGTGTAAATCCTGAGGTAGAGAAAGAGCTATCTGGTGGGAAAATGTTATTAATAAAACAGTTAGAGAGAGATTATAAAAAAAGTATCTATATCAAAGCATTACCCTATCTTCATATAGAAAAGATTAAAGTGATTGCGGTAGGAAAGAGAAGAGATGTAAAGAAGATTTTAAAGGTATTGCAAGATTAATATTTTTATCGATATATCAAGGCTGTGGCTAATTAATTTCAAAATAATTTGACAGGTTAACACATATATGATAAATTTTATACGCTATATACGCACTGGCAAGGTCTAAAAGCAACAGCTACCTTTTCAGGCGATTTATTTAAGCAGGAGGAGTTAACAAAGATGCATGCCATTATTGCAACGGGAGGGAAACAGTATCTGATCAAAGAAGGAGATATAATAAAGGTTGAAAAACTGGAACTAAATGAAGGGGACAGGGTAAAGTTTGATGAGGTATTGATGTTGGAAAAAGATGGTAAATATAGTTTTGGTCAACCCCTGGTTGAGAATAGTTATGCAGAAGGTAAAATACTGAGACATGGAAAAGCAAAAAAAATAGTAGTCTTAAAATATAAGCCCAAAAAGAGATATGAGAAAAAGATTGGGCATCGGCAATTATTTACAGAAGTAAAAATAGAAAAGATAAATATTTAAAAAAATTAAATTGAAACGGTTGAATCTTGAAAAGCAAGTAAGTGAGGTGAAATTATATGGCTCATAAAAAAGGACAGGGCTCAGCAAAAAATGGCCGTGATAGCAATTCCAAACGTCTTGGTGTGAAAAGATTTGATGGACAGTTTGTACGCAGCGGCAATATACTTGTTCGACAAAGGGGCACTAGAATATTACCGGGAAAGAATGTTGGCCGCGGAGGGGATGACACTCTCTTCGCACTTATAGATGGTTATGTGACCTTCAGGACAACGGGCAAAAAAAGAAAACAGGTATCTATTGCTGCATATGATGCAGAAGTAGTATAACAAGGATTTTAAACCCCTGAGTCATATTTAAACTCAGGGGTTTTTTTATTAGCAACGAAGAGGAAAAAAGAGAGCAGTTGTCATGTTAATCGCAAGGGATTACAAAGAAATATATAAAGAGTCAGCTGATAGCTTTTAAAGAGATTAGATAAGGATAAAACTTGAAAAGGCAAAAAATGTTTATTGACGAAGTAGTTATATTTGTTAAAGCAGGAAAAGGTGGGGATGGCTGTGTTAGTTTTCGAAGAGAACGATTTGTTCCCAAAGGTGGTCCCGATGGTGGGGATGGAGGAAGAGGTGGAAATGTTTACATACAGGCCGACTCACAAATAAAGACTTTAATTGAATATTATAGAAATCCACATCGCAAAGCAGAAAATGGAGGAAATGGAAGTGGAAGTAAAAAAAATGGTAAGAATGGCAGTGATTTGTGGTTAAAGGTTCCAGTAGGAACTATCGTGGAAGAAATGAAGGATGGTAATACTTTTGCTGATTTATTTCAACCAGAGAAAAAAATATGTGTTGCCTGCGGGGGATTGGGTGGAAAAGGCAACTATCGTTTTAAAAGTTCAATTCGCCGTTCACCAAGGTTCGCCCAAAGAGGAGAGCCGGGAGAAGAAAGGGTTATTAAATTAAATTTGAAACTAATCGCAGATGCTGCTTTAATAGGATTCCCTAATGCCGGTAAATCAACATTATTATCCAAAATGACTGCTGCTAAACCCAAAATAGCAGATTATCCCTTTACCACTCTTGAACCCCATTTAGGCGTCGTATATGTTGATGATGAAAATCAATTCATTCTTTCTGATATTCCGGGACTCATAGAAGGTGCCAGCAGTGGTGCAGGATTGGGAATTCGTTTTCTAAAACATATTGAAAGAACAAAAGTTATTGTCCATATTATTGATGGATTAGAGATATCTATTGATAATGATAATATAATGGGAAACTATCAAATACTTAGAAATGAATTAAATCAATTTTCATCATCACTCGAGAAAAAAGAGGAAATAATTGTTGTTAATAAATGTGATTTGCCAGAAGTTCAAAAAAAGACGGAAAAGATAAAAAAGGCTTTTTTAAAAGAGAGTAAAGATATTTATTTTGTTTCCGCTATTACCCGAAAAGGATTGCCAGAGCTGATTTTTCAGATTTTCAAAACCATAAAACTTGTGGAAAAAAAAGAAGTGCCTGTTCCTTTACCTTCTGAGCATAAGATAGTTCACTATGAATACAAACCACCATTTGTAATTAAAAAAGAAGGAGAAGAGTTCAGGATAGAGGGAGAAAAAATAGAAAAATTAGTATGCCAGTATGACTTAGAAAATCCACAGGCTTTAAAATATTTTCAAGAAAAAATAAAAGCTTTAGGAGTTGAAAAAGCACTTGTAAAACAAGGGATTCAAGAGGGAGATATAGTAAGAATTGGTAAAAAAGAATTTTATTTTTATTCTTAGCCAAATATGATATTATGTAAAATAAGATTATAGCAAGAATCTTTTATTAAAGGTTTTTAGATTAACATATTATATTTAAGACAATTGTATAATTATAATAAAAGATAAAGAAAAGAAATTTCAATATTAAGATTAGATTGGTGAAGCCAAATATGGTTTTTATAAAAATAAATAGAAACTCTTTATATTATCGCAAAGATCTTTTTAGAAGGCTGTCAAAATCCTGCCTGCTACATCTCGCCTTAATGTTAATTCTGTTTTCTGCTGTTTTTAATTCTATTTCAGCTGCAACAGATAATCAAAAATTTGCAGTTTATTATTTCCGTAATCTAACCGGAGAAGATAAGTGGCAGTGGTTGGAAAAGGGATTTCCGGATATGTTGAATCATGCTTTCTCCCATTCAGATAAGATTAACTATATGTCAGCAGAAGAGATTGAAAAATTAACAAACATTGAAGTTTATGGGGCTTTAGCAGAGGGAAAAGATGTCAGTCTTTTCCGCTCCTTGAATGAGCTGCTGAAAGTCGACCTAATATTTACCGGATATTTTTCTTTGGAACAGAAAGAACTCCTGAGATTCAATCTAATTATGTATCAAGCTCAACTGGAACAGTTTTTTGAATTTCGTGAGATGACGGTAATGGCGGAAGATTTACTTTATTTTAAAGAAGATATCGCTAAGACTATTTTAGAAGAAGCTGGTGTATATATCGATGAAGAATTAGCTTACAACCTGAAGAAAAATATTTCTACATCTTTGACAGCTTTAAAAAATTATTATCAAAGTATTGAATTTAAAGATCAGGCTATCACAGAATACCAGGGAGCTGACTATCCGAGCAAACCCCTCTGGACCAAAGCAATAGACTTTGCTGAAAAAGCTGTAGAAGAAGACCCATCTTTTGCCGAAGCTTATTATCTATTATCCCAAATATATGAAAGAACTAAATGGACCTTTCGGGAAATCGCCAGTCTTGAAAAATATTTAGAAACTGCCAGAAGCAATAGTGATTTCAAAGTAAGTTATCACAGATTAGCAGATGCTCTCTATCGCCTTGCCTATTCAAAGTATTCTCAGGATGATATTGCATCTACAATAGACAATTTAGAGGATTCAATTTTATATCAGCCAGATAATGTTAAAGCCAGAATACTCTTAATGCAAGCATATTATGATACCGGTCAGGTTTCTAAAGCCCTGGAACAAGCTGAGCAAATTGAAAAGCTCAAACCTGATAATAAAGAAGTTGAATGGGTTTTTCGACAGTATCAACAGGCTGAAATTTATGGTAAAGAAGCTTATGAATTGTATGTTACCGGTTACAACGCCTATAGCTCTAAAAAATATTTTGATTCTATTAAATTATTGACACAAGCGATAGGCCTGAGCAAAGATTTCAAAGAAGCTTATTATTTTTTAGGGTTAAGCTATTATCAGGTGGGTGATCTTGATAGTTCAATTAAATATTTGGAAGAAGCCGTTCGGTTAGACCCTTTTAATACCAATGCCAGAATCTATCTAAATAAAGCAAACGAAGAAAAGGAGTTTGGCAGAGAAGTAGTCTGGATATTCAATCAAGGATATCAAAACTATGTTTCAGGTGATTATGAGGCAGCATTGCTTAAATTTAAGGAGTCTGCTCAGAAAAATCCAAATTATGAAAAGACACGGATTTATCTAATGCGTACCTACTACCATCTAAATCAGATGGATGAATACCTGGTAGAGAGAGAAAAAATTGGTGGGGACAGCTACTTTGATATTGATTGGGAAAAGGAATATTATCAGCTGGCTTATAATTTCTATTCTTTAGGTGACTATGAAGCTGCATTAGAGAAATTAAGGGATGTTCTGGAAGATAGTCCAGACTTTTTAGAAGCCAGATTTCTTATAGCTGAAACACTATACCAGTTAAGGAATTATGCTGAAGCAAATCAGCACTATCAATATATTGTAAATAATTATATAGATAGTGAATATTATGAAAATGCTTTATTAGGAAATGGCTGGTGTGCCTACTTATTGGGGGATTATTCCAACGCTGAAATTGTACTGGAATTGTTAGTAAAGAATTATCCCAGAAGCACTCTTCATCAAGAGGGGATGTATAAATTAGGGATGGTATATTTTAAACAGAAGAAATATGCCCAGACTATTAAACTTTATGAAAATTTAATTACAGCAGATCCTTTACAATTTGATAAATATGAGATTAAATTTATTTTAGGACAATCCTATTTCTGGGAAGAAATCTATGACAAAGCCAAGATCTACTTTACCGATATCAAAAATAATAAACCTGATTTTGAATTATTAAATGAAACCGTATATTACTATAGTTTCGTACTATTTAAAGAAGGTAATTATCCGGAAGCAAGGACAAATTTAGAAGAATTAGTACAAAAAGATAGTCTGGTTAAATATGAATCACTCTACCTGCTGGCAAGAGTTTTCTTAGAGCAAAAAGAATATGATAAGGTAATTGATATTAATAGTGCTTTGGTTGAAAAAGTTGATGATAACAATATGCTGGCCAGAATATTGTTCGATTTGGGTTTAGCATATTCTAAAAAAGGAGAAGATAAGGAAGCCATATCTTATTATGAAAAAGTGCTAAATCAGTCTCTTGATAGAGAATTATCTAAAATAACATCCCTGGAATTAGCAAGAAGTTATTACAGGTTAGATCGCTATCAGGATGTGGTAATAGTATTAAAAGATTTTGATAGCAAAGAAGCTTTGGAGCTAAAGATAGATGCAGCAAACAAAATAAATAATGAAGAAGAACTCATTACGCTTTATGAAGAAATTTCTAATAGATATCCGGAAGACCCACTGGCTATAGAGGGGTATTTTGTTCTGGCAAAATCAAAATATGAGAAGGGCGAATTTCAGGAAGCAATTAATATTTTTCAAGAAATAGAAGACATGACCATAACGGATAAGATGAGACAGGAAATTAATTACTGGCAAGGATTGAGCTTCTATCGTTTAGGTGATTATGCTCAAGCAGAAGACTATTTTTATAGCATTAATCATGTTGACGGAGATGAAATTGCTATAAGAGCATTGTATATGTTGGGGGAAACCTGCTATAAACAGGAAAAATACTCTGAGGCAATTAAACATTATCAAGAGTTTTTAAAGAATTTTCATTACCATTCTTTAGCAGATCACGTACAATATAGTGTATGTTGGAGTTATCTAAACCTTGGTGATTATAATATGGCTATAGATATGTTTGATAAGCTTCTTAAGGATTATCCGGAAAGCCAATTTGTGGAAGAAAGTAATTTTTTAATTGGAAAGATATATTTTTTAGCCAAAGACAATGATGAGGCGAGAGTAAAATTGCAGCATTTCATCCAATCTTTTGCTAAAAGCAGTTTTGTTGAAGAGGCGCTTTATATCTTAGCCCAAATTAATTTGGAAGAAGAAAAATGGATTGATAGTATTTTAAATTTTGAAAAATTGATTGCTCATGCTCCCAACAGCCAATATTTACCCGGAGCTTTATATGGATTAAGTCTGAGCTATTTTAAAAAAGGAGAATATGAGAAAGCTTTACAGGTTGGAGATAGATATTTAAGTGGGTATCCCTCTGGTACATTGGTATGTGATATTTTGTATATTACGGCAATTTGTGAAGAAGAATTAGGTTATCAGGAACAGGCAAAAGAAAAATATGAGATGATTTTACAAAAATGCCCGGAGACCACTTATGCTGATAGTGTTAGAAGACTATTAGAACGATAGATTTAAAATAAAAGCTATTTAAACTTTAGAATAAAGATTCATTATATTATTCAAAAATTGTAAATCAATGATGTATTCAAAAGATTAAAATATCCTATAACATTTGAGGAGGCAACTAATTAATGTTTGATTTATTTTACAAAGGCGGTTTTTTAATGTATCCCATTTTCTTCTGTTCCTTGCTGGCCATTGCTATTTTTTTTGAAAGAATGTTCTTTTTAAAGAGTATTAAAACTTCTACCAGAAAATTTGGCAATCGTATCAGCGATTTGATTAGAAAAGGAAATATTAATTTTGCAATTACTGCCTGTCGCAAAAACTATTCTCCCATCTCGCAGATAATTTTAGCTGCATTATTAAAATATGGAAGCTCTCGGGAAGAAATTAGAGAAGCAATTGAAGATACTGCTCACCAGGAAGTAGCAGTTTTAGAGAAAAATTTGCCGATACTGGCTACTGTTGGAAATATTGCTCCATTACTGGGTTTGTTAGGAACAGTTTTCGGTATGATAAAAGGATTCCAGGTCATATCGGCAATTGGTGTGGGAAACCCAGAAGCCCTGGCGGGAGCAATATCAGAGGCTTTGTTGACTACTGCCTTTGGTCTTTCTGTGGCGATTCCTACCATTGTTGCCTATAATTATCTGGTAAATAGAGTAGAAAGACAGATAAAAGAAATGGAAGCTACCAGTACTGAGATTTTAGAACTCTTATCGGTTACAAGAGGAATAAGTGAGGAGGATATAAAAGTAGATGAAATTTTATCAGCCCAATAGTAAAACTCTTAAATTCGACTTAACTCCATTAATCGATGTAGTATTTCAGTTGCTTATTTTTTTTATGCTGACTACTACCTTTATAAATGTGGAAAGTGGTGTAAAAGTTGATTTACCCAGTGGAGATTTTGCTGCTGTAAGTGAAAAGAGGAATGTGGTAGTAACTATAACTGAAAATAATGTGCTCTATCTCAATAATCACCTGGTTGATCCAAATTATTTAACTGAAAAGCTGAGAGATGAGACTAAGGATAATCCTAATCCTTTAGTTGTTTTAGAAGCCGATCAAAATGTTACCCATGGTAAAGTAGTTAGAGTTATGGATCTTATCAAAAAAAGCGGGATAGAGAGGATTGCCATAGCCACTAAGCCGAGAGATGAGAGCCCTTAAAGAAGTAAAGATTACTAAATAAAAGTGAGTAAGAAAAATAATGGCAGGATATAGAGCAAAAAGAAGAAAAATTCGTTCAAAAAGTTTTTTAGGTCGTTCATTTTTAATTTCCCTAATTTTAAATATAATATTTATTCTATTTTTTAATAATTTAATCTCTTTTGATTTTATAAATATCCCTGAAATTGAAGAACTAATTATGGTTACTCTCGTTGAGCTGCCTTCTGTTCAAAAACCAACTACTGTTAGACCTGAAATTGTCAGAGAAGAACCGATAGCAGAGGTAAGTGTAAGACCAAGGGTGGAACCTGCCTTGCCTGAGCCAGCAAAAACACAGGAAATTGAGACTCAGCCAAAGGTAGAAAAAGAAGAGGTACAGCTGGAAAGCGGCCCCAGGGTTGAGGTAAAAATGCCGGAAATTGATATTCCAGCTACAGTAGATATGGCACCGGTTAAAGAAGAGGTGTCAATACGAAGCGATGTACAGGTTGCAACCAGAGAATTAAGTCCTAGTATTGCCAGTAGAAGGGAAATTGAGGGGGAAGTATTAGAAAAAGGGGAATATGAAATTCAAGCAAGGTTAGGGATGGAAGGAAGAGAGCGCACCGAATCCACTTATGGTACAGTTGTAACCCCTGGTGAGCTGAGTACACTACCAAGGCAGGCGGAAAAAGAGTCACCATTTGGCAAAAGGCCTCTGGCTATAATGATAGACAATGCCCGAGATTCTCGACCACAAAGTGGATTGGAAAAAGCAAATGTTGTATACGAGGTACTGGCAGAAGGTGGAATCACCCGCTTTTTGGCTATTTTTGCCACACAAGAGGCAGACAAGGTTGGCCCCGTTCGCAGTGCCAGACCATATTTTATTACCAAAACATTAGAACACAATGCCATCTATGTGCATGCCGGAGAAAGCCCGGATGCAGCAATCTTTATTAAAGAAGAAAGAATAGATGATATAAACGAATTAGTTCACTTTCAACCTTTCTGGAGAACATCAGATCGCAAGCCACCGCATAACCTTTATACCTCAACTGAAAGATTAAGAGATGAGGCGAGGAGGTTGGGCTATATTGAAATGGTTAATAAAGATGATTATCAATTTGAAATTGATTCCAATGAGGTTCTTACTGGAAAGGAAATTAATAAGATAAATATAAAATATAATGTCAACTATGAGGTTAGCTATCAATATATGCCTGAAATTCAAAGATATGTTCGTTTTTTGAATGGGAATCCCCATATTGATGCTGAAACAGG
>Ga0265293_10009037_pt1 | contig 14480 bp, 17 predicted proteins | sample Munlanlewell138R_FD_192505 | JGI IMG/M metagenome (GOLD analysis project Ga0265293, IMG submission 192505) | Leachate microbial communities from a municipal landfill in Southern Ontario, Canada - Leachate well 138R | ecosystem: Engineered > Solid waste > Landfill > Unclassified | place: Canada...
GTCATGCAATAAACGGAAGCGGAGAGAGCTATGGCCGTTCAGGACCTGTTGTCACAGGACGAAATTGATGCACTCTTGCATGGTGTGGATGACGGGCTGGTTGATACCGAAGAAGACATCAGTGTCGGTGGTATCAAAAGCTATGACCTGACTAGCCAGGATCGGATTGTGCGCGGGCGCATGCCCACGCTGGAAATGATCAACGAGCGTTTTGCCCGTTACACCCGCATCAGCATGTTTAATCTGCTGCGGCGCACGGCTGACGTATCGGTTGGCGGTGTGCAGGTGATGAAGTTTGGCGAGTATGTACACACTCTGTATGTGCCCACCAGCCTGAATCTGGTTCGCATGAAACCGCTGCGTGGTACCTGCCTGTTTGTCCTGGACTCGCGTCTGGTGTTCAAGCTGGTGGACAACTTCTTTGGCGGGGACGGTCGTCACGCCAAAATTGAAGGACGTGAGTTCACTCCAACCGAGCTGCGAGTTGTACGCATGGTGCTGGAGCAAGCCTTTGTTGATCTGAAAGAAGCCTGGCATGCAGTGCTGGACGTGGACTTCGAGTACATGAACTCCGAGGTGAACCCGGCACTGGCCAACATCGTTAACCCCAGTGAAGTAGTAGTCGTGTCCAGTTTCCATATTGAACTGGATGGCGGCGGTGGCGAAATGCAGATTACTTTCCCGTATTCGATGATCGAGCCCATCCGTGAAATGCTCGATGCTGGTTTTCAGTCTGATCTGGACGGTCATGATGAGCGCTGGACCAAGTCGATTCGTGAAGACATTCTGGATGTACAGGTGCCCATCCAGTCAACGGTTGTACGTTGCGAGCTGCGCTTGCGCGATATTCTGGCGATGCAGCCGGGCGATGTAATTCCGGTGGAAATGCCGGAGCGCATGCTGCTGCGGGCCAACGGTGTACCCACATTTAAAGTGCAGCTGGGTTCCCATCAGGGCAATCTGGCTTTGCAAGTACTTGGACCGGTTGAGCGGTCACGCTGATTTAGGACAGGCAGATAGACATGACTGAAGAAAACGAAGAAATTTCCAGCGAAGAACAATCCCTCGCGGACGAGTGGGCTGCGGCACTGGCGGAGACCGGAGATGCCGGGCAGGACGATATTGATGCCATGCTGGCGCAGGCCGCCGGCCCGGCCAAGGCACCGATCCGCGAGTTTGACCACGGACCGGAAAGCTCCGATGCACCTGTCAGCATGGACGGGCCGAATCTCGATGTGATTCTGGATATTCCGGTAGCCATTTCCATGGAGGTCGGCAGTACCGACATTACCATTCGCAACCTGCTGCAGCTTAACCAGGGTTCAGTGGTCGAGCTGGACCGTTTGGCGGGCGAGCCACTGGACGTGTTGGTCAATGGCACATTGATTGCTCATGGCGAGGTAGTAGTCGTCAATGAAAAGTTTGGCATCCGCCTGACTGATGTCATCAGCCCGAGCGAGCGCATCAAACGCTTGCGCTAACAGGAAGTTGCCCATGAAAAAGCGCAATTGGCTGCTTGTACTGTTGTCGACTGTGGCAGCAGTGCCGTTGGCGTATGCTGAAGAAGCAGCTTCTACAGCAGTTGCTCCGGTAGCAGGGATGGTACGTGCAACCAGCACGACAGACGTGGGCGGACAAATTGTGCAACTGTTGCTGGGTTTGTTGCTGGTCATTGGCCTGATTTTTATCCTCGCCTGGCTCGCGCGCAGATTGCAGCAGCAACTGCCTAGCGGCAGTCGTGATGATGTGATTCAGCTGTTGGCAACCCGTCCACTGGGGCAGCGTGAACGACTGTTGCTGGTGCAGGTAGGGAGCGAGCAAGTGTTGCTGGGATTGACGCCGGGCAGTATTAAAACCCTGCATGTGATGCAGGAGCCGGTCGCAACTGACAGCAAGAAAGATACGCAAAGCGTTGGCGAGTTCGCCAAGCGCTTGAAACAGGTATTACGTCAAACCGATAGTCAGGACAAGGAATCATGATGGCCCGCTGGTTACATATAGTTGTCCTGCTGGGCGGGTTGCTGTTCAGCCACTGGGTCAGTGCAGCTGAAACCAATCCGTTGTCCATATCGGCCATCACAATGACCACCGACCCCGAGGGTCAGCAAGAGTACTCGGTCAGCCTGCAAATTTTGCTGATCATGACGGCTCTGGGCTTTATCCCGGCGTTTGTCATGCTGATGACCAGTTTTACCCGCATCATCATTGTCTTTTCGATTCTGCGCCAGGCGCTGGGTCTACAACAGACGCCTTCAAACCAGATTTTGCTCGGGTTGGCGATGTTCCTGACCATTTTTGTCATGGCTCCAGTATTTGATCGTATTAACCAGGATGCGCTGCAGCCTTATATTAATGAAGAAATTACAGCGCAAGATGCCCTGATCCGGGCCGAGGGGCCGATCAAGGAATTCATGCTGGCGCAAACCAGAGAGACGGATCTGGAGCTGTTCATCCGCATTGCCAAGCGCACTGATATTGAGTCGGCTGAAGCCACACCACTTACGATCCTGATCCCGGCGTTTGTTACTTCGGAACTGAAAACCGCTTTCCAGATTGGTTTCATGATTTTTATTCCGTTTTTGATTGTTGATGTGGTGGTGGCCAGTATCCTGATGTCGATGGGTATGATGATGCTGTCGCCGTTGATTATTTCCTTGCCATTCAAGATCATGCTGTTTGTACTGGTTGACGGCTGGACCTTGATTATTGGCACATTGGCCAACAGCTTTGGTACGCTCTAGGAGGTCAAAATGACACCCGAAGTTGCTGTAGACCTGTTTCGCGAAGGCTTGTGGCTGATGGCCATGGCGGTGGCGGTGATTATTACACCGAGTCTGATTATTGGCCTGATTGTGGCCATGTTTCAGGCCGCCACACAAATCAACGAACAAACCCTGAGCTTTTTGCCACGACTGCTGGTCAGTTTTACCACCCTGATGGTGATGGGCCCCTGGTTGGTCGCACGCTGGCTGGACTTCACCCAGAAAATCATGGAAAACATTCCTTACCTGATCGGGTAATGGCAGCACCATGGTAGAGCTCAGTGCGGCAGAGATAGGCGGATGGATTAGCAGTTTTTTGCTGCCACTGTTTCGCATCGCCAGTTTGTTGATGGTCATGCCGATTATCGGTACGCAAATGGTGCCGGGACGGATACGCCTGTATTTGGCGCTGGCCATTACCATGGCGCTGGCACCGGTGTTGCCGGTCATGCCGGAAGTTGAAGCACTCAGCCTGCGAATGATTTTGCTGATTGGCGAGCAAATTCTGATTGGCGCCTTGATGGGCTTTGCCTTGCAGTTGCTGCTGCATGTATTCGTGTTTACCGGTCAGCTGGTTTCCATGCAGATGGGGCTGGGCTTTGCCTCCATGGCGGACCCCGCCACTGGCGTGTCTGTTCCTGTACTTGGACAGTTTTTGCTGATGCTGGTAACACTGCTATTTCTCAGCATGAATGGCCACCTGGTGACATTTGAAGTGTTGGCAGAAAGCTTTGTGACCCTTCCTGTAGGAGAAGGATTGCCACTGGATAACTTTGCCTTAATGGCTGGCCGCCTGACCTGGGTCATTGGCGCAGCGCTATTGCTGGCCCTGCCAGCGATCAGTGCCTTGCTGGTGATCAACATTGCCTTCGGCGTCATGACTCGGGCAGCACCGCAACTGAATATTTTTACCATCGGTTTTCCGATGACCCTGATTTTGGGTATGGTGATTTTCTGGATTTCCACCGCCGACATACTGGCCCACTTTGAACGCATGACCAGCGAAACCCTGATGCTCATGCGAGCGCTGGTACGGGCCTGAGTCCGGCTCGCCCCAAACGGTAAAAGCTCATGGCAGAAAACGAAAACGGAGCCGAAAAAAGCGAAGAACCCACGGCCAAACGCAAACAGCAGGCCAGGGACAAAGGGGAGATTGCCCGTTCGCGCGAGCTGAATACACTGGCCATCCTGCTCGGTGGAACCGCTGGCATGCTGATGTTCGGAGCGGTGCTGGGCGACAAGATATTGCAAATCATGCAACAAAATTTTGATTTGCCGCGAGAACTGCTATACAGCGACAGGCATATGGCCTTGCACTTGCTGTATGCCGCCAAAACCGCAGCAGAAGGGTTGTGGCCGCTGTTTTTGATTTTGCTGATTGCTGCGATTGTCGGGCCGGTGGCACTGGGCGGTTTTTTGTTTACCATGGAGCCGTTAACACCCAAATTTAGCCGTTTGAACCCGCTATCCGGATTAAAGCGGATGTTTTCGGTGAAGTCACTGGTCGAGCTGGTTAAAGCTCTGGCCAAATTTCTGGTGGTTCTGATGATAGCACTACTGGTGTTGTCCAGAGCGCAGGATGGTTTGTTTGCTTTGGCGCACCAGCCGCTGGAGCATGCCATTCTGGCGGCGATCCAGACGATTGGCTGGTGTGCCTTGTGGCTGGCTTGCGCCATGATCCTGATTGCTGCGGTGGATGTACCTTTCCAGATGTGGGATAGCAAACAAAAGCTGAAAATGACCAAGCAGGAAGTCAAGGATGAGCACAAAGACAGTGAAGGCAAGCCCGAAGTAAAGGGCCGTATCCGTCGTCTGCAAATGGAAATGGCGCAGCGCCGCATGATGGAATCAGTGCCGGATGCCGATGTGGTCATCACTAACCCGACGCACTTTTCGGTCGCGCTCAAATATGACGAAAACGGCCACCGGGCGCCAGTATTGCTGGCCAAAGGAGGCGACAACCTTGCCCTCAAAATTCGCGAAATTGCCAATCAGCACGAGATTGTCATTCTTGAATCGCCGCCATTGGCACGGGCACTGTATTACTCGGCGGAGCTGGATGAGGAAATTCCCGGCGGCCTGTATATGGCTGTTGCACAGGTGCTGGCTTATGTCTATCAGTTGCGCCAGTTTCATGCGGGTAAAGGCAAGCGGCCGAAACCGCCGGGAGATAATCTGCCAATTCCTGAAGAACTCAGGCGCGATGAGTAAAGGCTGGCGGTTCAGCACGGGTTCAGTCGGTTTTTGGCACAATATTGCATTGATTCATATCAGGTAGCGCTATGTGCGTGCATATTTGTCTGGGATGCTCGGCCAGTCGACACTGGTCGGTATCCGTCTGATCTAAAAGGGAAACATACATGAAACTGCTGGTGGTTGAAGATGAGGCCCTGTTACGCCATCACCTGCATACACGCCTGACCGAGGCTGGACACGTTGTGGATGCTGCAGCGGATGCTGAAGAAGCGCTGTTTCGGGTCAAGGAGTTCAACCACGATCTGGCAATTGTAGATTTGGGTTTGCCTGGCATGGACGGAATGGAGCTCATTCGTGAACTGCGTAGCCAGGGGCATACGTTTCCGGTGCTAATTTTGACCGCACGTGGTAACTGGCAGCACAAGGTCGAAGGGCTCGCAGCTGGCGCTGACGACTATGTCGTCAAGCCGTTTCAGTTTGAAGAGCTTGAGGCCAGGCTTAATGCCTTGCTGCGCCGTTCATCAGGCTTTGTTCAGTCCACCATCGAAGCCGATATTCTTTCTCTTGACCTTAACCGCAAGCAGGCCAGCATCGAAGGTGAAATGTTGCAGCTGACAGCCTATGAGTACCGGATTCTCGAATACCTGATGCGTAATCACCAGCAGGTGATTGCCAAAGAGCGACTGATGGAACAGCTGTATCCGAACGATGAGGAGCGGGATGCCAATGTCATCGAGGTGTTGGTCGGGCGGTTGCGCCGTAAGCTGGAGGCGGGCAGCGGCTTTAAACCTATCGAAACGGTACGGGGTCAGGGCTATATCTTCAACGAGCCGTGCCGATGAGCAAAGGTAACAACAAAAGCTTTTCCTTGCGCGCCCGGCTGATGCTGGGCGCGACCGTTATGGTGTTTGTTTTTTTGCTGGGCTTGTATCCGGCGCTCCAGCAGATTTTTACCCGCGCTCTGGAGCAGGCTGTTGAGCAGCGACTGGCCTCGGATGCCAGTGCGCTGATTTCGGCAGCGCAGGTGGTGGACGGGCGGTTGCAGATGCCGGCGAAACTGCCCGATGAAGAGTTTCCAGTCTTGCCTGCCCGGCAACTGGGTTTTATTTATGACAGCCAGGGACAGCTGGTCTGGCGCTCTCGCTCAGCTGCCGAACACCAGGTCGATTACCAGCCCCGTTACGACGGCAAGGGGCATGAATTTACCCGTGCCTGGGACCAGCAGGGGCAGGCTTTTTTTGTCTATGACGTGGAAATAGACCTGCTGCGTGGCAGTGATGCAGCCTACAGCATTATTACCATGCAACCTGTGCGTGATTATCGGCCAATGTATAAAAGCCTGAAACGCCAGTTGTATATCTGGCTGGCAGGCTCGCTGGTATTTTTGCTTGGTTTTCTCTGGCTTGGACTGGGCTGGGGTACTCGCAGTTTGCGTCATCTGGGGCGTGAGCTGGACGAAGTGGAAAATGGTCAGCGCAAAGCGCTTAGTGATGATCACCCCAATGAGCTGTTGCGCCTGACCCGCTCGCTGAACCGCTTGCTGGACAGCGAGCGCCAGCAAAGCCAAAAATACATGCACTCGCTGGATGACCTGGCCCATAGCCTGAAAACACCTTTGGCCGTGTTGCAGGGTGTCGGCGAGGTGCTGGCCCGCACTCCGGACAATGCAGAGCAGGCAAGCACATTGCAAACCCAGGTCGGACGCATGAGCCAGCAGATCGGCTATCAGTTGCAGCGTGCCAGCTTGCGTAAAAGCGGACTGCTGCGTCACCGGGTCAGACTTGAGCCTGTTGTGCAGACACTGCTGGATGCCCTCAACAAGGTTTACCACAACAAACAGGTCAAAGTAGAACAGCTATATCCGGGCGAATTGCGCATGCCGATTGAGCAGGGTGCCCTTTATGAAATGCTGGGTAACTTGCTGGAAAATGCTTATCGTCTATGCCTGGGCCATATTCGCATCAGTGCGGGTAACAACAAAGGCTTTTGTGAGCTGTTGATTGAGGATGACGGCCCGGGTGTTCCTGTCAGTCAGCGTGAACGCATTTTGCAACGGGGCGCACGGCTTGATACCCAGAATCCGGGGCAGGGCATCGGCACAGCTGTGGTCAAGGACATTATCGAGAGCTATGACGGCCAGCTGCTGATCGAAGAGTCTGAGCTGGGTGGTGCGAAGTTTCGGGTCCTGTTACCGCTGAACTAACTTGCGTTCAACCTGGCCGGTAAATGCCAACGGCTGCCGGCATGTCTTGCACAAATAGCCTTGTCCACGGTTGACGCGGGAATGCCTTTGCGCACTGAACTGATGCTGCCGGCAGCTGCAGGCGTAGGCATACAGGGTTTTCCAGCCAGGTGGCAACTGGTAGTTATGACAGCGGTCTGCCGGCAAGCCAAATACATCCAGCATAATCGCCTGCCATTGAGGACCATGTGGACGGATCCGGCGGCCATACAATGTATAGGCCAGCAAATGAGCTACTTCGTGCGCTACCGTTTGTCGTAAAAAATGCGCACTGTTGCCACGATACAGCGTCATGTTAAAACGCAACAGGTTACGTTGGGGATAAGCCGCACCGGCTGATTGTCCACGCAGGCAGGTGCCGATGTCAGGGCGGGTAAAGGTACGTGTGAAATACTGCTCGGCATGCCGGTAGTAGTTTTCTACGTGTTGTCTGATCTGCTCCGGCATTTAATCTTCTCTTTTGCTCCGCCTGCTTATTGGCGTCAAGAATTGTAAAGTCTTGACGCTATATGCTTCAACATCAATACTTTGGCGCACATTTGTAATACTGTGTAGACTAACGTTTCAGGCCTGCTTGATCGGCTTGAGAAATGGTCCCGGTCATATACAGCCTGAATGTTTTGAATCAAACCTGTCAGGTTGGTTGAGTATACTGTGTTTGCAACGGTTTTGGAGCGGTCAGTGAAAGAGCGTGCATTGCAATTGCTGAAAGTTATTGAGGCCGATATTGCTGCCAACCGCCTGATTCTGCCTTCGTTGCCGGAGGTTGCGGTGCGTGTCCGCCAGCTGGTGGCAAACCCTGATTGCAGCATTGCTATGCTGGAACAGCAGGTCAGTAAAGATGCGGCCATGGCTGCCCGGTTGCTCAAGGTGGCCAACAGCTCGGTGATGTCGCGTGGATATAAAGTCGAGTCGTTGCATCATGCCATTGTCAATCTCGGGTTTGGGCTGGTCGGTTCACTGATTACCCAGATGGCGATTTTGCAGACCATGAGCAAAAGCCGTGATGTCAACCGTCTGGAAGGCTTTGTTGCCGGCAGCTTGCGCGTTAGTTCGCTGTCTTTTTCCATTGCCAGCCAGTTTCCACATCTCGATGCCGAATTGGCTTCACTGGGTGGTTTACTACACGATATTGGCAAGCTTCCGCTGCGCGAGTATCTGTATAACAACCCCAGTTTTACTGTTGATGAGCGTTTGCAGTTTGAGCTTATTTTGCATCCTTATGTGGGGGCTATTTTGCTCAAACACTGGGGCATGCCGGAGACTTTGACCGAAATTTCTTTTTTTCATGAGCGAATTATGCGCGATAGCCCCGGCAAGCTGCCTGATTATGTGGATGTGATCATTGCAGCCAACCTGATGCACTATGGTGTCGATCAAGGTCGCTATCGTATGCATAAAAATGAAATGATTCCGGCATTACAAAAATGTGTTCCTCAAGAAAATTTGTCCTGGCTGGAATGTTCAATTGAAGAGCGGATGGAAATGGCGTTGGTACTGATCCAAAGATGAAGCGTGCTCTGAACTAAAGTGGCTGATTGTCACAACAGAAGGATATGACGTAAGATTGCGTTCAAACAAATGTTTGAAACATCTTTGGGGTCTACATATGGCACAACCCGATACAGTTGAGCGCATTCTCGATGCGGCAGAAACCCTGTTTGCCGAAAAAGGATTTGCTGAAACCTCATTGCGGCAAATTACCGGCAAAGCACAGGTTAACCTGGCTGCGGTGAATTATCACTTTGGCTCGAAAAAATCACTGATCCAGGCAGTGTTTGCCCGTTTCCTTGATCCCTTTTGTGAAAGCCTGGTGAGCAAGCTTGAGCAGCGACAAGGAGCAGGTATGCCCCCTCTGACACTGGAGGCATTATTGCAACTGCTGGTCGAGCAGACGCTGGTACTGAAACCGCGCAGCGGACAGGACTTGTCGATTTTCATGCGTTTGCTGGGGTTGGCATTTACCCAAAGCCAGGGGCATTTGCGCCGCTTTCTGAATGAGCGTTATGGCCACATATGGCGTGATTATATGGGGTTGTTACAGCAGACCGGCCCACAGATTTCTCCGGTCGAGCTGTTCTGGCGCGTGCACTTCATGATTGGCACCGTGGCATTCAGTATGTCCGGCATCAAGGCGCTGCGGGCGATCAGTGAGTCCGACTTTGCTACCCGGGTATCTACCGAGCAGGTCATGCGGCTGATGCTGCCGTTTCTGGCTGCTGGCATGCAAGCTCCCGGAGCAGGGCTAGAGCTGGCACGCCAACCGGCGCTCACTGTGGATGATAGTCATGAGTTGTAAAGACAGCCCATTTGACGGCAGGGGAGTGGATGCCCTGTTTGTATCGGTCAGCCAGCAACGGATGACTGCATATCGCGGCGATCAACTGGTGAGTCATCACATTATTTCTACTGCCCTTGCTGGCCCTGGCGAGTTAAAAGACTCCGGCTGCACACCTCGTGGCAAGCATTATATTCGTGCCAAAATTGGCCATGGGCTGCCAGAGCGGGCGGTACTCAAAGGCCGGCGCTGGACCGGAGAGGTTTGCACACCAGAGTTATATGCGGAAAATCCGCAGCGGGACTGGATTTTAACCCGCATCCTCTGGTTAAGCGGCTGTGAACTGGGTCATAATCGGCTCGGCAGCGTTGATACCTTTCAACGCTATATTTATATCCATGGCACACCCGAACTGGAACAACTGGGCCAGCCGGTGTCTCATGGCTGTATTCGCATGGATAACCACGAGCTGATTGAGCTCTTTAATCAAGTGACTGCAGGCACCCTGGTTCATATCAGCGAGTAACCCCGGGCCTGCAGTACAGCGCCAGGAAACAGATGTTATGCAGGGTTCCCTTATGCTGGATGTTGACGGTTTACTGCTGACAGCCGAAGACCGCGACATTCTGCGCCAGCCCCAGGTGGGCGGTGTTATTTTATTTAGCCGCAACATAGAGCATCCGCTGCAGGTAACGGAGTTATCCCGCAGCATTCGGCAGATACGTCCCGACATGCTGATTGCGGTTGACCAGGAAGGAGGGCGGGTGCAGCGCTTGCGTCGCGGCTTCACCAGATTGCCTTCGATGCACGCAATAGCCAATAGTGATGACCCGCAGGAAAACGCCAGGCTGGCCGGCTGGCTGATGGCACAAGAGGTGCTCGCCGTCGGTATCGACTTCAGCTTTGCTCCGGTACTGGATCTGGATTACGGCAACAACACGGTGATTGGTCATCGCGCTTTTGGTAAGGAGCCGCAGCAAGTTATCGAGCTGGGCGGCGCTTTCATGGCTGGCATGCAGCAAGCCGGCATGGCCACAGTGGGCAAACACTTTCCCGGACATGGCTGGGTTGCAGCAGACTCGCATTTTGAAATTCCGGTTGATGAACGCAGCCTGGACCTGATCAGGGACAGCGATTTGCGCACTTTTGCCGCATTGAGCACTGCCATGGACGGAGTCATGCCAGCCCACGTGATTTACTCTGCGGTTGACCCGCAGCCAGCAGGTTTTTCCCGTCTCTGGCTGCAACAGATACTGCGTGACGAGCTGGGCTTTTCCGGCATTATTTTCAGCGACGACCTGTCTATGGCCGGAGCGCATGTCGCAGGTGACATGCGCCAGCGAACCATGGCTGCGATTAACGCTGGTTGTGACATGATACTGGTGTGTAATGATCGTGACGGTGCTGAGCAATCCCTCGTCTGTTTACAGGAACAGAGGATAGAACCGGCCAGCAATCTTTCTGTAATGCGTGGCCGGCAGCTATACGCCTGCATACAGGAGCTGGCCGATTGGCAACTAGCGCGCCGAGCGGTGCTCGCACTCAACACTGACTGACCACGGACAAGGAAAATAACAAGATGGCAACCTATGCAATTATTGGTGGTACCGGCCTGACCCAGCTTGACGGGCTGGTGATTCGTAACGTTGAACAGATGGATACGCCCTATGGGCCGACATCCTCGGCCATTTTATATGGCAAGTATGCCGGACGTGATGTGATGTTTTTGGCACGGCACGGTCACCCGCACCGTATTCCGCCCAATCAGGTCAATTATCGCGCCAATATCTGGGCCCTGCGTCAGGCCGGTGCAGACCAGATTATTGCGGTCAATGCGGTAGGAGGAATCTCGGCAGGACTGGTCACTGGGGATTTCTGTGTGCCAGACCAGATTATTGATTACACCTGGGGGCGCGACCACACGTTTTTTGATCAGGACCTGGAACACGTCACTCACGTTGACTTTACCCACCCCTATGATGCGCGGTTACGCAAGCAGCTGATCGCAGCCATTGCGGCACAAGGGTTTGCCTGCAAAAACCACGGTGTTTACGGCTGTACTCAAGGGCCGCGACTGGAAACCATTGCCGAGATCCGGCGCATGGAGCGTGACGGTTGCGATATTGTCGGCATGACAGGTATGCCCGAGGCGGCATTGGCGCGCGAGCTGGGGCTGCGTTACGCCTCGTTGTCGATGGTGGTCAATCCCGCTGCCGGGAAGTCGGCAGAAATGATTACCATGCATCAAATTGAACAGGCTCTGGCCAAGGGAATGGATAAAATCCGCAAAGTGCTGGCTCGCGTCCTCAGTGTTTAGTCGCTGAAGTCAGTCCTGCAGTTCCTCCAGCGCCTGCTGTAATGTCTGGACGACATCATCAATGTCCTCCAGATTCAGGTTGGCTGTATCCAGCTGCATGGAAAAGCCCGGCAGTTCCCGGGCCAGATAGCTGCGTCCGGGGCCAAGGTCGCGCCGGTAGTCCATTACCTGATAAATGGATACCGGCCGGGAAAACCCCTTGACCTGAATTTGGCCCTTGTCACGTCCCATGATCTCGTCCTTGATCAATGTGTAGGTTTCGCCGGAAATCAGGATCTCATCTGCACTAGCCGCGCTTTCCAGTCTGCTGGCAAGATTCACTTCACGGCCAATCACGGTGTAGTCCATGCGTGATTCCGCGCCAAAGGTGCCTACTGTGCAATAACCCGTATTGATGCCCATGCGGACTTCCAGCCGTTTGTGTACGCCCATGCCTTCCCAGCGCTGACGTAACGTACGCATGTGTTTCCGCATTTCAATCGCCATGGATACCGCAGCGATGGCATCCTGCCTGGCCCCACGGGATTGTGGATCGCCAAAAAACACCATCACGCTATCGCCGATAAACTTGTCAACTGTGCCGCCATGCCTGAGGGCAATAATGGTCATTTCACTGAGATAGCCATTCAGGATTGCTGCCAGGTCTTCTGGCTCCATTTCTTCCGATAGCTCAGTGAAGCCTTTGATGTCGGAAAAAAATATGGTCAGCTTTTTGCGCTGGGTTTTGAGTGCAGTATCAGTGGCGGTTTTCCTGAACACCATTTGCCAGACCTGTGGCGAAAGATACTTGGCAAGCTCTCTTGCCAATGCATTGTGTCGGCTTTCAGCAGCAGTCACTTCCTGTTGCAGCCTGATTCCTTTCTGGTTCTGCTGCTGCAGCTGCCACGCAAGCAGTCCCAGTTGCAGGACGAGCCCTACAAGAGTCAGAGTGGCGGTCGCAACCGGAGTGTGCAAACTGGGCGGGATGCCGAAGAGCAACCCAGCGCTGCAGCCCAGCACCAGCAGGCACAGACCGGGCAAAAGATAGCGAATGTCTTTGCGCAACACCAGATAAAATACCAGCAAGCATATGACATAAAAAGTGGGTACCAATGACAAGCCGGTCAGACCTATGGCTATGCCCAGATGCAAGCTGTCACCCAGCAATAAATTACGGCTTGCTTGCATGGTAGTTATGCGCTGGCTACATAAACGCAAACGGCACAACCATTCGCTAAAGTGCGGGTAGAGCAGCAGATAGCCGGCAAACCCGGCAGTTACCAATGGAAATGCCTGTTCAAGCCAGCCACACAACATGGCCCACGCCAAAAACAAAAAAATCAGGGCGCGCTGTAAGTACAAGCGGTTGTCGGCCTGATAAAGCCCGTCACCACGCCAGGCAGCGCTCCACTTGGCGAAAAGGTCTGCTCTTTGTTGTTTGCTATCCATCGATGCTCGAATAAATGTGATCGGACTTGGCCAGCTGCAGTGAAATGTGCAGTGGTACTTTTGTTGCATAATGTTAAGCTTTATCCAGCCGGAGCATGCTACGCTGCTTCTGCGTCCGGGCCAAGTAGGCCTCGGTTTAAATGTTTATCATTGCATATATAAACATTGATCCGTCATTCACATCCAGTCATCATGGCTATGGGCTGAGTGACGGCTCAGTCAAATCCGCTTTACCCGTTTTACAGAGTCCCCACCCGATGAACGACGCACTACAACTTCTGCTTGAACGTACCTCCAATCCCCGCTTGCAAGAGCCGGCGCCTACCAGTGAGCAGCTGGATATGCTATTCAGGGCAGCGGTGCGTGCGCCTGACCATGCTCAGTTGCGGCCCTGGCGTTTTTTGGTCGTCGAAGGGCAGGGGCTGGTGGAGCTGGGCGAGTTGTATGCTACGGCAGTGCAATATTGCACCCCGGCTTCCACTGAAGAGCAACTCAAGCGCGCCCGCAACATGCCGCTACGGGCACCGATGATTGTGGTATTGATCGCTTGTTTGCAAGAGCATCCAAAAGTGCCTGAGTTTGAGCAAATCATTGCTGCAGGCTGTGCGGGGCATGGTATTTTACTGGCCGCCCAGGCAATTGGCCTGGGCGCGTTCTGGCGTTCTGGCGAGCTGTGTGAAAACAGTATTGTTGCCAAAGGGCTTGGCCTGAAAGACACCGAGAAACTGATAGGTTTTATGTACCTGGGCACACCCACTCAGCAGGCCAAGGCCGGTGTCGGCCCTGACCCGCAACAGTTCGTCAGCCACTGGCCTCGAAGCGAATAGCTGCTATAAGCCGTTATCGATGGGCAAAATGATGCTGGCGACAAAGCCGCCCTCGGGATGATTAGCCAACTGCAAACTTCCGCCCAGCTGTTCCACGCAGCGTTGGGTAATAGTCAATCCCAGTCCATAACCATTGGCAGCTTGTCCGCTGGCTCGAACAAAGGGTTCGGCCAATTGTGTCAGCAGTTCTGCCGGAGCGCCCGGGCCATGGTCCCGTAGTTTGAACTGAACTCTACTATCAGGCTGGACTACTACACCAAACTCGATGGGCTGCCCCGTCGGATTAAACCGCAAGGCATTACGCAACAGATTGTCCAGTGCACGTTGCAAAACACGCGCATCGGTATGTAATTTCAGCTGTTCCGGGCAGCGCAGCTGAATGTGTTGCTCCGGGACCAGTAGGCTGGCATCTTCGACCAGCTCTTGCAGC
>Ga0265293_10009039_pt1 | contig 14479 bp, 12 predicted proteins | sample Munlanlewell138R_FD_192505 | JGI IMG/M metagenome (GOLD analysis project Ga0265293, IMG submission 192505) | Leachate microbial communities from a municipal landfill in Southern Ontario, Canada - Leachate well 138R | ecosystem: Engineered > Solid waste > Landfill > Unclassified | place: Canada...
GGGCTTTGGCGCGGCCCGGGATCGCCACCCGCCGATGCGGGGCTGGCTGGCGGTGCCCATCATCGGCGGTGACGGCGCCAATCTGGGCCTTTTGCAACTGTCCGACAAGGAGCGCGGCGAGTTCACCGAGGACGACCAGAGCGAGCTGACCCAGCTGGCCGGCATCGCCGCCGCGGCCATCGAGCACCTGCGGGCCAGCGCCGCCCGGGAGGAGGCCCTGCTCGCCGCCCACGCCGCCCGGGCGGAGGTGGAAACCATCTTCACCTCCATCTCCGACGCGGTCTACGCCCTCGACAACGACTGGCACTTCACCTACCTCAACGCCTAGGCGGAGCGCCTGCTCAACCGCCGCCGCGAGGACCTGGTGGGCAAGCTGGTGTGGGCGGAGTTCCCGGAGACCCTCGACACCGTGCTCTACACCGAGTACCAACGCGCCCGGGCGGAGAACACGCCGGTGACCTTCGAGTTTTTCTTCCCGCCCCTCGACACCTGGTTCGCGGTGCGGGCCTTCCCCCACGGCGGCGGTCTGACGGTCTACTTCCAGGACATCTCGCGGCGCGTCGATACCGAGGAGCGCCTGCGCCAGGCCCAGAAGATGGACGCCATCGGCCAGCTCACCGGTGGCGTGGCCCACGATTTCAACAACATCCTCACGGTGATTCTCGGCGCCGGGGAATCCCTGCTCGATCACCTCGCCGATGCCCCGTCGGCCATTCGCGGCCAGGCCGAAACCATCGTCAAGGCCAGCGAGCGCGCCGCCTCCCTCACCCATCGCCTCCTGGCCTTTGCCCGCAAGCAGCCCCTCGACCCGCGCCCCACCGCCATCAACCCCATGCTGGCGGAGGTGGAGGACATCCTGCGCCGCCTTTTGGGGGAGAACATCCATATCGAGCTGGTGCGGGGCGGGGGGCTGTGGAAGGCCATCGTCGACCCGGGGGAATTGCAGAACGCCATCCTCAACCTCGCCATCAACGCCCGCGATGCCATGCCCGAGGGGGGCAAGCTCACCATCGAGACCGCCAACATGGCGGTGGACGCCGACTACGCCGAGGCCCACGGCATCAGCCCCGGGCAGTACGTGATGGTGGCGGTGTCCGACACCGGCACCGGCATGGCGCCGGAGGTGGTGGCGCGGGCCTTCGACCCGTTCTTCACCACCAAGGAGGTGGGCAAGGGTTCGGGGCTCGGCCTGTCCATGGTCTACGGCTTTGCCCGCCAGTCCGGCGGCCACGCCAAGATCTACAGCGAGCCGGGGGAGGGCACCACGGTGAAAATCTACCTGCCGAGGGACTACGGCGGGCAGGAGGCGGTGCTCCCCGGCGAGGCGCGCTCCGCGCCCCACCAGGGCAGCGAGTCGATCCTGGTGGTGGAGGATGACGAGCTGGTGCGCCTGCACACCGTCAACTGTCTGGAGACCTTGGGTTACAGGGTCACCGCCCGGGAGGACGGCCCCAGCGCCCTGGCGCTGCTCGATCGGGAGGGGGTTCGCTTCGACCTGCTGCTCACCGATGTGGTACTGCCGGCGGGGATGTCGGGGCGGCGGGTGGCGGAGGAGGTGGTGGCGCGGCTGCCGGGCATCCGGGTGCTGTACATGTCGGGCTACACCGAGAATGCCATCGTCCACCACGGGCGCCTCGACCCCGGCGTGCACCTGCTCGGCAAGCCGTTTCGGCTCGCGGACCTGGGGCGCAAGGTACGCGAGGTGCTGGACGGGGACTGAACGGGGGCCGGGTTGAAGGCCTGGCCGCGGGGATATTCGGCGGCGCCCACTCAGCCCTCGCCTACTCAGTCATCGCCCACTCAGTCCTCGCCGACGAAGGGCGCGGTGATGGCCCAGCGCTCCAGCATGGCGTCGCGGCGCCGGGCGCCGGCGGTGACCTCTCCCGCCGGGGTAGCTTCATCCTCGGGGTGGATGAAGGTGGGGCCGTGGGGCAGCTCCCGCAGGCCGATGCGGGCCATGTCCACGGGTTTGGGCACGCCGATGTCCTCGGCGTCCCAGCCGGCGATGTTGGACTTTTTCATCTGCGCCCGCAGGGTGGGGCTGTCCACCACCGAGATCAGCAGGTTGAGCACGTCCACGCCCCTGTCCTTCCACTCGATCCACAGGGATTCGCCGAAGTTGAGCATGAACGCCTTGGTGCCGGTGTACATGGCGTACTTCTTGTTGCCGCCAAGGCCCGCCTGGGAGCCCACCAGCAGCAGGCCGCCCCGCCCCCGTTCCACCAGCCGCCCGCCGAGTCGGTGGCACAGCTGGGTGACGGTGGTGACGTTGAGGCGCACCAGATCCTCCCAGGGCTCCAGGGGGGCCTTCAGGAACTCGCTGGCGTAGGGCGGCGCCCCGGCGTTGTAGATGATGAGGCCGAGGTCGAGATCCCTGACCCCCGCCTCGATGGTGTCCACCGCGCCGTCCTTCGACAGGTCCGCGGCGATCACCCGTGTCTCGATGCCGTGATCCCGCTCCAGCTCCGCCTGGAACGCCTTGAGGGTCGCCTCGCGCCGGGACAGCAGCACGCAGTTGATGCCCTCTGCCGCCACCTGGCGGGCGAACTCCATGCCGACACCGTGGGAGGCGCCGGCGATCAGGGCCCAGGGGCCGTACTTTTCACTGAAATTGTCTGCAAGACCGCTGTGGCTGGACATTATTCCTCCTCTGGGTAGCGGTGGGGCCGGGCTGTGCCGGCAGCGGGGAGGGGCAAGCCTAGTCCCGCCGGGGGTTCTCGGTCAATACAGTTGTCTTACGAAAAGGTTGGCAACGGCGGGGGCGGCTGGCGATGGAGGGCGGTGGTTTCCAGCACCATCGGCGACAGGACGCCGCCGTCGCAGGTCTCGGGGATGTACTTGCAGCGGCGCGGGAAGCCGCCGCCCGCGACCGTTCCGGCAAGCCCCGCCATTGCGTAGTTCTCAAACCCGACTTGCCTGTAATACCGCCTCCGCCAGCACTGGCGTCAGGTCGATGCGGTTGGAACCGTGGGCAATGGCGCTGCTGCTCCACACCTCGCCGATGCCGGCGGCGGCCATGGCCTCGAGGGCGCCGGGGGCGAACAGGGCGTGGGTGCAGAGGGCGCTCACCGCCCCTGCGCCGGCGGCGCGCAACTGGCGGGCGGTTTCCGCCATGGTCTTGCCGGAGCTGATCACGTCGTCCACCAGGATGGCGTCGGCCCCCCGGTAGGGGTAAGCGGGGAGGGCGATGCGCACCTCCCGGTCCCCGAGCCGTTCCTTGGTGGCGATCACGAAGGGCAGGCCGGAGGCCAGCGCCACCTGTTCCACCCACTGGCGGGACTCTTCGTCGGGCCCCACCAGCACCCCGTCGCCGCCTCGGCCCCGGAGAAACTCACCCAACAGGGGTGCGGCGCTGGTGGCCAGGGCATTGCAGTGGGGCAGGGCCTGGTCGAGGCGGGCGATGCGGTGCAGGTGGGGATCGACGGTGATGAGGTCGTCCACCCAGCGGGAGAGGTGTTCGCCGATGATCCGCTGGCTCACCGCCTGGCCGGGGTGAAAGGCCTTGTCCTGGCGCATGTAGCACAGGTACGGGGCCACCAGAATGATGCGCCGCGCGCCGTTGGCCCGGGCGCCGTCGCAGGCCAGCAGCAGCTCCACCAGGCGGGCGTTGGCGTCCTCGAGGCCGCGGAAGAGGACGACGGTGTCCGCCAGTTGCGGCGGCAGGGTCACCAGGCTCTCGCCGTCGGGAAAGCGGTGGACATCGATGGCGCCGCAGTCGCCGCCGAGGGCGTCGGCGAGGCGTCGGGCGGGGGCGAGGCTGTCGGGAAATCCCAGTATCTGCATGGTCGTGGTCCTGGCAGCAGCCTGGCGCTGCTTGCTAATTTTTGTCTGATGTGTAAATTTATTTGAGCTGGCGCCGCGCTTCGCCGCCAGCTCATCCTGATTCGATAATAACCGAGGATCTCCCCATGGCTACCCGCGACGATTCAACGACCCCCGATACCGGCCCGATGGTGGACCGGCGCACCCTGGTGAAGGGCATGGCCGGCGCCCTGGCCATGTCCGCCGTGGGCGGCGGTGCCCTGCTCGGCGCCAGCGGCGCCGCCGCCGGGGACGATATCAGCTGGCTGCCGGCCTGGCGCATCGCGGAGCTCATCGCCAGCGGGCAGCTGACCGCGGTGCAGGTCACCGAACATTTCCTCAAGCGCATCGAGAAATTCGACCCCATCCTCAACGCCTTCCAGACCCTCGACGCCGCCGGCGCCCGGGCCCAGGCCCGCGCGGCGGACGAATGGCAGAGGAGCGGCAAGCCCCTCGGCACCCTCCACGGCATTCCCATCGCGGTGAAGGAGCACACCGCCGTCAAGGGCCTGCCGGTGGTGAACGGCCCGGGCACCTCGGTGATCGCCACCAGCGACGACATCGCGGTGGAGCGCTTGCGGGCCGCCGGCGCCATCATCTTCGGCACCACCAAGCTGCCCGGCATGGGCAACACCGCCATGACCGGCCACCGGGACGCGGATCTCTCCCGGCATCCCCGCAATCCCTGGGACCCCGCCCGGGTGCCCGGCTCCTCCAGCGCCGGCAGTGCCGCGGCGGTGGCCGCCGCCCTGGTGCCCATCGCCCTCGGCTCGGACGGCGGCGGCTCCACCCGCCTGCCGGCGGCCATCTGCGGCATCGTCGGGGTCCACACCGCCATGGGCCGCATTCCCTACGCCCACTACGACGACCCCAAGATCATGCTGATGATCACCACCGCGCCCCTCACTCGCAACGTGCGGGACGCCGCCATCGCCATGCAGGCCATCGCCGGCCCCGACGGCCGCGACTTCATCGCCCTGGAGGAGCCGGCGCCGGACTACGTGGGGGCCCTCGACCGTGGCGTCGCCGGCATGCGTTTCGCCTGGACCGACAACTACGGTTACGGCGCCATGTACCACACCCACCAGAGCGCCGGCATCGAGGCCCTGGCCCGCAAGAGCGCCCAGGGCTTCACTACCCTCGGCGCCACCGTGGCCACCACCGATGAGCAGTGGGAGGATTTTTTCATCCCCTTCATCATGATGAACAACGCCTACGACGCCGTCGCCTCCGACGGCACCATGCCGCCGCCGGATGCCCTCAAGGCGGCGAGCGAGACCCGCCACCGCAACTGGCAGCGGTTCAACAAGCTGTTCGAAACCCATGACGTGCTGCTCAGCCCCTGCGCCGGGCAACTGGCCTACACCGTGGAGGACTGGGACGCGGCCTGGAACAAGGATGGCGACAAGTACCCCCACAAGACCTTCGCCCCCACCTACACGGTCTACACCCACATGTTCAACTGGCTCGGCTGGCCGGCCCTGTCGATCCCCTGCGGCTACATCGACGGCCTGCCGGTGGGCCTCCAGCTGGTGGCCCAGCCAAGGCACGAGGCCAAGCTCTACGCCGCGGCGGAGGCCTTCCTCAAGGCCTTCCCCCGCAACGAGAAGCCGCCGGTGGGTTGAGGGGGTCGCGCTCGGAGTTCACTCCATCCAGGGATGGATGTCGCCGGCGTCCTGGCCGATCACGAACCCCGGGTGGCTGCTGGCAAAGCGCACCGCGAAATCGAAATCGGCGGGGAACTGGGCGTGGATGCGGTACAGGGGCTCCCCCGCCGTTACCCGCTCCCCGAGCTTCCTGTCGATCAGCACCCCGGCGCCCTTGTCCATGGGGGCGCCCGCCAGCCGCGCGATGCGGGACAGCACCTGGTTGTTGATGCCCACCACGATGCCGCTCTCGGCGGCAACGATGTCGTGCACCAGGGTGCCGAGGGGGTAGTCCACTGTCTGTTTGCCCTGGGCCTCGATGATGGCGAGCATCTTGGCGTGGGCGCGGCCCGATTCGAGGATGTCCCGGGCGATCTGGTAGCCGTTGCCGCCGCGCACATCGGCGTGGAATTCGATCATGCGCCCGGCGAGGCGCAGGGATTTTTCCCGCAGGTCGTGGGGTGCATCCGGGTCGTTGCCCAGTACCTGCATCACGTCGCGGGCCTCCAGCACCGGGCCGATGCCCCGCCCAACGGGCTGGCGGCCGTCGGTGATCATCACCTCGGTGACCAGCCCGATGCGATCCCCCACGTATTCGAACAGCTTGCGCAGTTGCAGCGCCTCGTTCATGGAGCGCACCTTGGCGTGCGGGCCGGTGGGGATGTCGATCAGCAGGTGGGTGGAACCGCAGGCGCTTTTCTTCGACAGGATCGAGGCCACCATCTGGGCCTGGGAATCGATGCCGAGGGGGCGTTCCACCGAGATCAGGATATCGTCGGCGGGGGCGAGGTCGGCGGTGCCGCCCCAGGCCAGGCAGCCCCGCTGCACCCGCACGATCTGGTCCAGCTGCGCCTTGGGCAGGTCCACCTTGGCCAGCACTTCCATGGTGTCGGCGGTGCCGGCGGGGGAGGTGATGGCGCGGCTCGAGGTCTTGGGGCACAGCAGGCCAAAGGCGGCGACGATGGGCACCACGATCATCGAGGTGCGGTTGCCGGGGATGCCGCCGATGCAGTGCTTGTCCACCACCCGGCTCTCCCGCCAGTCGAGTTTCTGGCCGGAATTGATCATGGCTCGGGTGAGGCAGAGGATTTCGTCCCGGTCGAGGCCCGCCTCCGACACCGCGACGATAAAGGCGGCGATCTCGGTCTTGGAATAGCGGTTGGTGGCGATGTCGCGGATGATCTCGTCGAGCTTGCCCTGGTCGAGGCGGTTGCCGGCAAGTTTCTGGCGCACATGTTCCATGGAGTGGGGCGGTTCGGCGTGGTTGACCCGCACCGGGCTCGACTCCGGCAACCCCAGGTTCTCGAACGCCTGTTCCGACAGCCCGAGTTCGTCCCGGGCGACGATGCAGTCATCGTCCACCACGTTGAGCACCGCGAGGATGCGCTGGCCGTCCTGCTGGATCTCGATCTTGTTGAGGGCCTGGAACCCCTCCGCCTTGTAGAGGGGGCAATCCCGGTGGAGGAAGGCGACGTTCTCGTGGTAGGTGTCGATGGCCACCCGCTTGAGGGTCAGGGTGGCCGGGCTGGTGTCGGTCATGGGGTTCGCTCCGTTGGGTACTGCGGGGATTATCCGCAAAACCCGTGAAAGGGTCAGGCTTTTTGTCAGCGGGGCGGTTTGCCCCCGCCCCTGTTGGCGCGGGGCTATGCCCGGCGGGCAAACCTTTCTATGCTTGCCGGCAACTTTCCAGATCGCCGGAGATCCCCATGAGCGCAGCCCTCGACACCATCCCCTTCACCCGCATGGATGGCACCACCGCCACCCTGGGGGACTACCGCGGTTCCGCCGTGCTCATCGTCAATGTCGCCTCCGCCTGCGGCCTCACACCCCAGTACGAGGGCCTGGAAAAACTCCATGAATCCCATGGCGGCAAGGGCCTGGTGGTGATCGGGTTTCCCGCCAACAATTTCGCCGGTCAGGAGCCCGGCAGCAACGAGGAGATCGCCGCCTTCTGCAGCGGCACCTTCGGGGTGCGGTTTCCCCTGGCCCAGAAAATCTCCGTGGCGGGGGATGACCGCCATCCCCTCTATACCGCCCTGATCGCGGCGCAACCGGTCGCCACCGCCAATCCCGACAACGCCCTGCGCCAGCGCCTCGAATCCCACGGCCTCGGGCCCGCCAGCGACACCGATATCCTGTGGAATTTCGAGAAGTTCCTGGTGGACAGGGCGGGTCGGGTGGTGGGCCGCTTCGCCCCGGATATCGCTCCCGAGGATCCGCGCATCCTCGCCGCCATTGAATCCGCCCTCGGCTGAGGGACTGCCCCCGTGCGCCTTGGCCTGATCCTCGGCGACCAGCTGAGTCTCGATTTGCCCACCCTCGCGGCCCTTGACCCCGCCACCGACCGGCTGGTGATGGCGGAGGTGGCGGAGGAGGCCCGCTACGTTCCCCACCACCGCCAGAAGATCGCCTTCCTGTTCAGCGCCATGCGCCATTTCGCCCGGGAGTTGGCGCAGCGTGGCTGGGAAGTCGCGTACTACCCTTTCGGCGAGCATCCCCACCACTCCCTGTGGGAGGCGCTGGCGGCGGAGGTGGACGCCCGGGGCGCCGCCGAGGTGGTGGTCACCCACGCCGGGGAATACCGCCTGCAGACCCAGATCACGGGTCTGTGGCCGGCGCGGCTCGGCGTGCCGGTGACCTGCCTGGAGGACAGCCGCTTCCTGTGCGGGCGCGGCGACTTCGCCGCCTGGGCCCAGGGCCGCAAGCAGTTGCGCATGGAATACTTCTACCGGGAGATGCGCCGCCGCACGGGTCTTCTGATGGACGGCGATCAACCCGTGGGGGGTGCCTGGAACCTCGACGCCAGCAACCGCCAGCCCTACCGGGGCCAGGTGCCCATCCCGCCCCTGCCGCGCTTCGCCCGGGACACCATCGACGCCGAGGTGCTGGCGCTGGTGGCCCGGGAATTTGCCGATCACCCTGGGCGCCTCGACGACTTTGCCTGGGCCACCACCCGGGCCGACGCCCTCCTGGCCCTCGACCACTTCATCCACCACCGCCTCGCCCATTTCGGCGACTACCAGGACGCCATGGTGAGCGGCGAGGACTGGCTGTTCCACAGCGCCCTGTCCCCCTATCTCAACTGCGGTCTCCTCGCCCCGGCGGAAGTGTGCGCCGCTGCCGAGGCCGCCTTTCGCGCCGGTCGCGCGCCCCTCAACGCCGTGGAGGGGTTCATTCGCCAGATCATCGGCTGGCGGGAATACGTGCGCGGCATCTACTGGCTGCACATGCCGGCCTACGCCGCGGGCAATGCCCTTGGCAACCGTCGCCCGCTGCCCGGTTTTTACTGGAGCGGCGACACCGCCATGCACTGCGTGAAGGAGGCCCTGCGCAACACCTTCGATCACGGCTACGCCCACCACATCCAGCGGCTGATGGTCACCGGCAACTTCGCCCTGCTGGCGGGGGTGATCCCCGAGGAAATCTGCGCCTGGTACCTGGCGGTGTACGCCGACGCCTACGACTGGGTTGAGTTGCCCAACACCCTCGGCATGGTGATGCACGCCGACGGCGGCTACCTGGGCAGCAAGCCCTACGCCGCCTCCGGCAATTACATCCATAAAATGTCCGACCATTGCCGCCATTGCGCCTACAACGTCAAGACCGCGAGCGACGCCGACAGCTGCCCGTTCAACAGCCTCTACTGGCACTTCATCGCCCGCCACCGGGCGCGCTTCGCCGCCAATCCGCGCATGGCGATGATCTACCGCACCCTCGACAAAATGCCGCTGGCGCGGCGGGAGGCGGTTCTGGCCCGCGCCGAGGCCTTGCTGGATGATCTGGAAAGCCTCTGATGACCCACCGCAAACCCCACCTGCCGCAAAAAATCTGCCCGGTGTGCGACAGACCATTCAGCTGGCGCAAAAAATGGGCGCGGGTATGGGAGCAGGTGATCTATTGCAGCGAACGCTGTCGCCGGGCCCGGGTCAGGGGTTGAGCCGGGTGGGATCGAAGTCGGCGAGCCATCGTCGATAGCCCGGGTAATCGAGGGGCCGTGCCAGGTAAAACCCTTGGGCTAGGTCGCAGTGGAGGTCCCCGAGCCGGGCCAGGGCCTCGCCACTTTCCACCCCCTCGGCCACCACCTTGAGGCCGAAGGCGTGGGCGAGGTCGATGACCAGCTGCACGATGCGGGCATCCTGGTCATCCGTCGCCATGTGGCGCACGAAGGCCTGGTCGATCTTCACCTCGTCGGCGGGAATCGTCTTGAAATAGGCGAGGGAGGAAAAGCCGGTGCCGAAGTCGTCGATGGCCACCCGTACCCCCAGCGCCCGCAGGCGGGCCAGATGCTCGAAGCACAGGGCGGGGTTTTTCATCAGCGCGCCCTCGGTGATTTCGAGGGTGAGGCGGCGGGGCGGCAGGCCCCAGATGGCGAGCCCCGATTCCACCGCCAGCACCAGATTCGGATCGTAGAGGGACGAGGCCGAGACGTTGACGCTGACGCTCAGCGCGCCGTCCGGGTCGAGCTCCATCGTCTCCCGCATGGCGGTGTTCAGCGCCCACTCGGTGAGGCCCTGGATCTTGCCGGAGGTTTCCGCCAAGGGGATGAAGTGGTCGGGGCTCACCGGATTGTCGATGCTTGGCGCCCAGCGCATCAGCGCCTCGGCGCCGGCGGGCTGGAGGGTGGCGAGGTCCACCTGTGGCTGGTAGTGGAGGGTCAGGCTGTCGTCGGCGACCGCCTTTTCCAGATCCTGGGCCATGCGTTCCGCCTGGAGCCGTTGCTGCGCCCCGGCCTTGCGGGGGATGGCGAAGGGAATGGCCATGTCCCGGGCGATGCCCAGGGCGTGCTCCGCCTCGGCGAGCAGTGCCTCGGCGCTGTTGCCGTGGTCGGGAAAGAGGGCGAGGCCCATGCCCGGGCTGATTACCAGCTCCCCCCCGCCAACGGGATAGGGCGCCGCCAGCTGGGTAAACAGCTTTTGCGCGGCGACCGGCAGCAGTTCCGGCACCGCCAGCTCCGGCAGGATCAGCGCCAGCCGGTTGGGCCCTGTGCGATTGATGGCGGTGGCCTTTTTGAGGGGTTCGGCGAGGCGGCTCAGAATCTGGCGCATCACCCCTTCCACGTCGTTGAAGCCGTGGCGCAGGTTGAGGCCGTGGAACTCCCGCACCTCCACCAGCAGTAGCGCCAGGGTGGCGCCTGAGGCCCGGGCGGCGGCGACTTCGCGGCGCAGGTCGGCGAGAAAGGCGTGCCAGCGGATCGCGGGGTTTGTCATCCGCCACCTACACGAAGATGTCGTCGGGGTCGATGCCGTATTCGTCGGGTGTCAGGCCGCGGCGAATATCCAGTGGCGCGCCGGCGCTGTCGTGGGTCACCTCGAACAGATCGACGAAGCGCCGCTCGTCGAGCCGCGCCTTGTCGGCGTCGAGCAGCATCAACAACTTCGGTCGCAGGCGCCGGCGGCGGTGTTCTGTCACCACCACGCCCACCTCGCCGTTGCTCAGCTCCACCAGGGAGCCGGCCGGGTAGATGCCCACCGCCTGGATGAATTCCTCCACCAGTTCCGCCTGGAAATCCTCGCCGCGCACCTGATAGAGAAGTTTCACCGCTTCGCTGGCGGCCATGCCCTTGCGGTAGGGCTTGTCGTTGATCAGTGCGTCGTAGGTATCGACGATGGCGGCGATGCGCCCGTAGACAGGAATCTGCGCGCCCCGGAGGCCCCGCGGGTAGCCCTTGCCGCTGTGGCGCTCGTGGTGGGTTTCGAGCATCTGGCGGGCGATGGCGTCGACGCCCCGGGTCTCCGCCAGCAGGGCGAGACCCTTGTCCACGTGGGAGCGGGCGATGGCGATTTCCTCCTCGGTGAGGGCCCCCGCCTTGTTGAGCAGGCGGTCGGAGAGGGCCACTTTGCCCACGTCCGACAGCAGGGCGCCGGTGGCGATGCTCTGGATGGTGCGCTTGGGCAGGCCCAGCTGGCGCCCCAGGGCCGCCGCCCAGATGGAGGAGCCGATGGCGTGGTTGTAGGTGTAATCCCCCTTGCGACGCAGCTTGGCGAGCCGCATACAGGCGTCCGGATTGCGGGTCACGCTGTCGACGATGTCGGCGATGGTATGGTTGATCTCGCGGATGTTGATCTTCTGGCGGCTGCGCACATCGTCGTAGAGGCGCACCACCATTTGTTCGTAGTCGTCGTAGATGTTGCGGGCGGTGGCGACTTCGTCGTTGAACGGGGCGCTGTCCCGGTAGGGCTCGACCCGGGTCCTGAACATCCGCTGGAGCCTTTCCCGGGAGAGGGGGTTGGCGCCGGCCCCCGGGGCGGGCTGGCCCGCTCCGGGGGCGAAGCGCAGGCTGCGGCCGCTGTCGATATAGACGTGGTCGCAGAGCTTTTTCAGGGTTTCGAGCTGCTCCAGGGTGCGGATGACAAAGCCCTGCACCAGAAAGGGCGTGTCGAGCCAGGGGCGGTCGAGCTCGACCACATACATGCCGATGCGCAGGTGCTGGGCGGCGATCTTGTCGTAGGCGGATGTTGTCATGGAGTGTCCGCGGGCGTTATCTGCCTCTGTGGAGATATGGGGTTGCCGGTCGCGGGGGACTATATCCCAGGCCGCCACGGGGGTATAGGAGACGCTCGCGGTCCCTGCCGTAAGGCGCCATTGGCGGCACGAGCGGTGCGGGTTGACGCCATCCGGGCAAAGGCCAACACTGCCGTCTGGATGGCCCGCCCGCCAAGGCCCGGAGAACAAGCGCCATGATCGAAACCCTGCTGCTCGCCGCCGCCCGCATCAGCACCTTTGACGGCCAGCGCCCCCTCACCGGTGCCAGTGGATTCTTTTTCGCCCGGGACGGTCGCCTCTTCCTGGTCACCAGCCGCCACGTGGTGAGCGACGAACCGAGCGGCCACTTTCCCGACCGCCTCGCCATCGAGCTTCACATCGACCGCGACAACATGGCCGGCGCCACCGGATTCTCCATTCCCCTCTACCGCCATGGCCGCGCCCTGTGGCGCCAGGGGCAGGACAGCGCCGGTGATGTCGACGTCGCCGTGATCGAGATCGAACGCCCCGCCCTGCCCGCCACGGCGGAGTACCGGGCCTTCACGCCCCGCCACCTGCTCGGCCACTTCGACCAGGTGGAGGTGGGCAGTTCGGTGCTGGTGGTGGGCTTTCCCCTCGGCTTTCACGACACCCTGCACCACATGCCGGTGGCTCGCCAGGCCGCCATCGCCTCCTCCTTCGGCCTGCGCTTTCAGGGCAACGGTTACTTTCTCACCGACGCCCGCACCCACCGGGGCACCAGCGGGGCACCGGTGGTGATGCGCATCGCCAACCCCGCGCCAGACCTCGCCGACCTGCCCTGGCTGCTGCTCGGCATCCACTCCGCCCGCCTCGACGTCGGCACCCGCGACCTGGAACTGGACGAAGCCCTGGGCCTTAACTGCGCCTGGTATGCGGATGTGTTGATGACCCTGACGGAGGGGTAGGGGCGCCGCTCCGCGGAATAGCGTCCGGCGTGGCGCCGGGCTTGGGTGTGGTGCTGCGGGTATCCTTGAGTGCCAAGGGCTGCCGTCTCGGCTGGCAGCTGGGGGTCTCAAATCTCCGGGGCCAGTTCAATTCCCAAAACGGGAATCGAACCCGCGTCCGTCGCTACAACCAAAAGGACATCCATTTACCCCTATTCCGGGGGAGAGCAGCCGCCGTGCGGCGAATGGTGTCCCCTATCACCGCATTAAATGCGGCGAATAACTTGCGCATGCGGCGCTTGCGGCTCATAATCTCCGCATGAATAGCAGCGATTACAAATACATCTGGCAGGCCAGAGACTGGCCGAACTGGCGCTTCGACCTGGCGGCGCTGGCCGGGCCGATGGCCGAGGTCAGTCTTGCCCAGGGGCTGTTGCTGGGGCGCCTTGCTGACGTCGGCGTGGCCCTGCGTGACCAGGCGGGCCTTGCGGCGCTCACCGATGACGTGGTCAAGACCAGCGAGATCGAGGGCGAGCCGCTCAACGTCGCATCCGTGCACTCGTCCATCGCCCGCAGGCTGGGCGTGGACATCGGCGCGCTTGCGCCGGTCGATCGACACGTCGAAGGCGTGGTCGAGATGGTGCTGGATGCCACGGCCAACTGCCAGGCACCGGTAACAGGAGAGCGTCTGTTCGGCTGGCATGCCGCCTTGTTTCCCACTGGTTACTCCGGACTCTCCAGGATCAAGGTCGGCGGCTGGCGCGACGATGCCAGCGGGCCGATGCAGGTGGTCTCCGGCCCCATCGGCCGCCAGCGGGTGCATTTCGAGGCGCCGCCGGCTGAGCGTCTGGAAGCGGAAACCAGCCGCTTCCTCGACTGGCTCAATAGTTCATCAAACAAGCCGCCACTGATCAAGGCGGGGCTCGGGCACCTGTGGTTCGTCACGCTGCACCCATTTGACGACGGCAACGGCCGTATCGCGAGGGCCATCGGCGATTTGCTCCTGGCACGCGCCGACGGCAGCCCGCAACGCTTCTATAGTGTGGCGGCGCAGATCCAGCGTGAACGCAAGGCCTACTACGACATCCTGGAGCGAACCCAGAAGCAGTCGATGGACGTCACCGAGTGGCTTGCCTGGTTCCTCGACACGCTCCATCGCGCCGTCGATCAGGCGCAGTACACCCTCGACTTCGTATTGGCCAAGGCGCGGTTCTGGCAGCGCTGGGCGACCACGCCACTGAACGAGCGACAGGTGAAGTTGCTGAACAAGCTGCTCGACGGCTTCGAAGGCAAGCTCACCAGCAGCAAGTGGGCGGCCATTGCCAAGTGCTCCCCCGACACAGCCCTGCGTGACATCAATGATTTGCTTGCACGGGGCGTGCTGCGGAAATCGGAGGCGGGCGGGCGCAGCACAAGCTATGTATTGGATGATGCTCCAACAAAGTAGCGCGCATGAAGAAAGAGGCGGACGACGCAGAAACTGCCATCATCGGCTCATCCGAGAAGGTCATTCTGGATCTCCTTGAGCGCGACATCTCTGCGCATCCTGACCACTTGCAATCTATCGACTACGCGGGAGCCAGCGCGATCGGGCAAGAAAAAACCCCAACCGAGAACGGTTGGGGTTTTGATATTGGTGGTGGG
>Ga0265293_10009040_pt1 | contig 14476 bp, 16 predicted proteins | sample Munlanlewell138R_FD_192505 | JGI IMG/M metagenome (GOLD analysis project Ga0265293, IMG submission 192505) | Leachate microbial communities from a municipal landfill in Southern Ontario, Canada - Leachate well 138R | ecosystem: Engineered > Solid waste > Landfill > Unclassified | place: Canada...
TTGGATGATGTCAATGACCAGCGCGCTTTTACGCTTCGCTGTCCAGCGCTTGATGTCTTCGTCCATCTTCAAACTCATGGTGATTTCCTCGATTATCACCTGAGCAGAAATTCACTGGGTCATTACAGCTTGATAGACACATCGGGCTATGTCAGGCCCCAATGACCCTGCTGCGCAGCACTGGCTTGCCCAAAAAGAGTACGGGAAAGGTTTGGAAGGTGCAATGCTAGGGTGGATGAGCGCGAAGAGCTAGAGTATGGAGCGTATTACCGCAAAAACGTGATCGATGCGGCCAGAAATAAAAGGCCGTCCCTGTTCAAAACAGAGACGGCCTTTCGAAATTGGTGCCCGGGGCCGGAATCGAACCGGCACGCCTTGCGGCGGGGGATTTTCTTACCACTTCGATTTTCACCGCCGCCATGCCTAAGCATGACGTTCGTGGTCTGGAGCACGCCTTCACCGTAGCATCGCGTGTTATCACGTTGCCTTAGGTGCCCGCCGTCTGCTCTCTACACCTTCCGAGGAGCCTTTCGGCTCCAGGGCTTGGCTCGGCATTAGCTCGGACTTGCGTCCAGGGCCTTCACCGAGTTTGACGGGCTTCACCTCTGAGGTTTCCCTCGGAGGGCTCAAATTTGGTCTGAGTCCCCTGCGTCTACCAATTTCACCACCCGGGCAAAATCGTGAAGCAGTCTACAACAACTACTACCTCTTACTACCTGTCAGGAGCCACCTGGATGACCGTTGGCTCCTATTTGGCTCCTGGACCGAAAAACTGGCTTTCTGTCCAACAGCCTAAAAATCTTCAAAACCCTTGCCTGGCGCGGCTTTGGCAGCGTTGCTAGGGTGCTACACATAGGTAGAAGTACCTATTTTTGAGTCCCCTGCGTCTACCAATTTCACCACCCGGGCTTGCAAGCAGATCGCTCCCACTTTCACGAAAACACCATCCGAAAGCCAAGGGAGCGTGGCAGAAACAAGACCGCAATTATACACATACTTGAAAAGCCCGTCATGGCCCCCATCTACCCGAATTGTCGGGGGCGCCGACGTCTGGCTTGGTTGTCTCCGCCCCCAATTTACGCAGTAAAGCACCGGCCGGAGACCCGTTCCTAGCCGGTAAACACCCGTTTACAATCGATCCCAACGTCATTTTCGTAGGTAAGCCCATGAGTCAAACCGATACTACAGCGCCCGCATCCGAAACCCTGGGGTTTCAGACCGAGGTCAAGCAGCTCTTGCATTTGATGATTCATTCCTTGTACAGCAACAAGGAGATTTTTCTGCGGGAGCTGACGTCCAACGCGTCCGACGCGTGCGACAAGCTGCGTTTCGAGGCCATCGACCATCCCGCGCTGTTCGAAGGGGATGCCGAGCTGCGTATCCGGGTCGATTACGACAAGGAAGAGCGCACCATCACGATCTCCGATAACGGGATCGGCATGTCGCGCGACGAGGCGATCGCCAATCTGGGCACGATCGCCCGTTCGGGCACCAAGGAGTTCTTCGCGCAGCTGACCGGCGACAAGCAGAAAGACGCGCAGCTGATCGGGCAGTTCGGCGTGGGCTTTTATTCGTCTTTCATCGTGGCCGACAGGGTGTCGGTATTGAGCCGCCGGGCCGGCGTGCCGGAAACCGAGGCCATCCTGTGGGAGTCGGACGGGCAGGGCGAGTTCTCGATTACGTCGGTGGAAAAGGCGGATCGCGGCACGTCCGTGACGCTGCATCTGCGCGAGGACGAGGACGATTTCCTGAACGGCTGGAAGCTGCGTGAGATTCTGCGCCGCTATTCCGACCACGTGTCGCTGCCCATCCAGATGCTGAAAGAGGAATGGGATGCGGAAAAGTCCGAGCAGGTGAAGAAGACGGAATGGGAAACGGTCAACCAGGCCAGCGCGCTGTGGACGCGCGCCAAGTCCGACATTACGGATGAGCAGTACCAGGAGTTCTATAAGCACATCGCGCATGATTTCGAGAATCCCCTGGCCTGGACGCACAATCGGGTGGAGGGCCGCAGCGAGTACACGCAGCTGCTGTATATCCCCGCGCGCGCGCCGTTCGATTTGTGGGATCGCGACGCCAAGCGCGGCGTGAAGTTGTATGTGAAGCGCGTGTTCATCATGGACGATGCGGAGCAGCTGCTGCCGACCTATTTGCGCTTCGTGCGCGGGGTCATCGATTCGGCGGATCTGCCCTTGAACGTGTCGCGCGAGATCCTGCAGGAAAGCCGGGACGTGCGGTCCATACGCGAGGGTTCGTCCAAGCGCGTGTTGGCGATGCTGGAGGATCTGGCCGAGAACAAGGCGGAGGATTACGCCAAGTTCTGGACGCAGTTCGGCCAGGTGCTGAAGGAAGGCGTGGGCGAAGACCCCGCCAACAAGGATCGGATCGCCGCCTTGCTGCGCTTTGCGTCCACCAGCGGCGAGGGTTCGGCGCAAACGGTGTCGTTTGCCGATTACGTTTCGCGCATGAAAGAAGGGCAGGACAAGATCTATTACGTGAGCGCCGAGTCGTATGCCGCGGCGTCCAACAGCCCGCATCTGGAGATCTTCCGCAAGAAGGGGCTGGAGGTGCTGCTGCTGTCGGATCGCGTGGACGAGTGGATGCTGTCTTACCTGCGCGAGTTCGAGGACAAGCCGCTGGTGTCGATCGCCAAGGGCGGGTTGGACCTGGATAAGTTGGCGGCCGAGGAAGAGAAGAAGCACCAGGCCGAGGTGGCGGAGTCGCTCAAGCCGCTGGTCGAGCGCCTGACGTCCGCGCTGGGCGAGAAGGTCAAGGAAGTGCGGGTGACGGGGCGTCTGGTGGATTCGCCGGCGTGCGTGGTCGTGGACGAGAACGAGCTGAGTCCGCATCTGCTGCGCATGCTGCAGGCGGCGGGCCAGGCGACGCCCGAGGTCAAGCCGATTCTGGAGATCAATCCGGAACACGCGCTGATCGCGCGGCTGAAGGATGCGTCGGAGGCGGATTTCCCCGATTGGGCGCTGGTGTTGCTGGATCAGGCGATGCTGGCCGAAGGGGCGAGCCTGGCCGACCCGGCCGCTTTCGTCAAGCGCTTGAATCGTCTGCTGCTGGCGTGATTCAGCAGGGCGGCAGTTGCCGCCTTGAAAAAAGCCGGGATCGACCGATCCGGTTCCAGTCGAAGGCTGGGCCCGGATCGGTTTTCCGTATGGGGGCGATGTGCTCGTGGCCGCGTGCGGCGCGCAGCGGGTGCCGGCTGCGCAGGACGGGGATCAGGGCGCTGAGCGCCTCGTACTGGTCGTCGGTGTAGGGCAGGGTATCCGTGCCTTCGAGTTCGATGCCGATGGAAAAGTCGTTGCAGCGCTCGCGCCCCTGGAAGGTCGATACGCCGGCGTGCCAGGCGCGCCGCGCGGTGGCGACGCATTGCACGATCAGGCCGTTCCTGCGTATGAAGAAGTGGGCCGAGACGCGCATGCCGCGCAGCCGCTCGAGCCACGGATGGCTGGCGTAGTCAAGTTTGTTCTGGAAGAAGTCGATGACCTCGGGGCCGCCGAACTGCGTGGGCGGCAGGCTGATGTTGTGCAGGACCAGCAGATAGGCGTCTTGGTCGGCCGGCCTTTCGTCGTGGTTGGGCGAGGGGGCGTGGACGACCCGTGAGGACGGGTGCAGCCAGCCGTGGCGGTCCAGGCGCAGGTGTGTCATGGTTTTCGGCTCAGCCGCGCGTGCTCGGCGCTGCAACCGATCCGGCCGTCCACGAGCGCGGCTTCCGAGCGCGGCAGGTGGATTCCGCAATGCTCGCACCGCACCATGGCCTCGGGCGCCTGCTTGGCCTTGGTACCCGTCGCCGGCGGCAGTTGTCCCGCGCCCTTGCCTTTGTTCTGTTGCCGGACAAGCAGCCGGGCAAACAGCAGGGCGCTGACGATGACGATGGCCCAGAAGAGGAACTTGCCCATCTCAGCCTCGCCTCAGTATGACGTCGAGCACGAAATGGCTGCCGGTGTAGGCCAGCATCAGGAAGGCGAAGCCGGCCAGGGTCCAGCGCAGGGCGATGCGGCCGCGCCAGCCGCGCAGGTGGCGTCCGATGAGCAAAATGCCGAAGATGACCCAGGAAAGCAGGGTGAAGACGGTTTTGTGATCCAGCGGAAAAAGCATGCCGCTGATGGACAGCGAGACGACGGCGCCGGATACGACGGTCAGGGTCAGGACGCTGAAGCCCAGCCACAGCAGGCGGAACAGCAGGTGCTCCTGCACCAGCAGCGGCGGCATGGATTCCAGGGCGCGGCCCAGGACGCTGCGGTTGTCCTCGGATTCGATGGGGCGGTGCAATTGCCGGTCCAGCGCGGCCATCAGCATGGCGTGCAGGGCGGCGATGGTGATCAGGCCGTAGGCGATGAGCGCGATCAGCAAGTGGATGCGCAGCCAGTCATTCTGGGGGTGCGCCACGATGTAGCCTTGGGGGAAAACCGCCCCCAGCAAGGCCGCCAGCGTGGCCGCCGGCAGCAGGATGAGCAGCAGGCCGTCCAGCCGCAGCACCAGGTTTTCCAGCCAGAAAATGATCATCCCCAGCCAGATGGCCGCCGACAGGGCGATCGCCCAGCCGATGACCAGGCTGTGGGCCGGCAGCATGATCTGGAAAAGTCCGATGGCATGCAGGATAATAGCCAGAGCCAGGCCGATGCGATTGGCTTTCAGCGGCTGGGCCTGCGCTTGGCCCTGGTCCAGGCGGCGCCACAGCATGACGGCCAGTCCGGCATAAGCCAGCGCCGCCAACAAGTGAAATACAATGCCTGCTGACATAAACCCTTCAATTCTGGTAGTAGGGGGCATTCCCTAAACGGCTTATTTTAGTCCGTATACTGCAAGATCAACTAGTGTAAGCGAAACTATCGTCATGCTCGATAACCTCACTCAACGCCTATCGCGTGTCGTCAAGACCATGCGCGGCGAAGCCCGCCTGACCGAGTCCAATACCCAGGAAATGCTGCGCGAAGTGCGCATGGCCCTGCTGGAGGCCGACGTCTCTTTGCCCGTGGTGCGCGACTTCGTCGCCAAGGTCAAGGAGCGGGCCCTGGGACAGGAGGTCGTCGGCAGCCTGAACCCGGGCCAGGCGCTGGTCGGGATCGTCCATAAAGAGCTGACAGTCCTGATGGGCGGAGACGCGGGCGACGAGGCCGGGGAGCTGTCGCTGGCGACCCAGCCCCCCGCGGTGATCTTGATGGCGGGCCTGCAGGGCGCGGGTAAGACCACGACCACCGGCAAGCTGGCCAAATGGCTGAGCGACGGCGGGCATACCCACCAGGGCCGCAAGACGGGCAAGAAAAAGGTGCTGGTCGTCAGCGCCGACGTGTATCGCCCGGCCGCCATCGAGCAATTGCGCACCGTGGCCGAGCAGGTCAAGGTGGACTGGCTGCCGTCCGACACCGCGCAAAAGCCGGAGGACATCGCCCGGGCCGCGCTGGATCACGCCAAGCGCCATCACTACGACGTGCTGATCGTCGACACGGCCGGCCGCTTGGGCATCGACGAGGCGATGATGCGCGAAATCCAGGCGCTGCACGGTCTGCTCAAGCCGGTCGAAACGCTGTTCGTGGTGGATGCCATGCAGGGCCAGGACGCCGTCAACGTCGCCAAGGCGTTCGCGGACGCCTTGCCCCTGACCGGCGTCGTCCTGACCAAGCTGGACGGCGATGCGCGCGGCGGCGCGGCGCTGTCGGTGCGCCACGTGACCGGCAAGCCCCTGAAGTTCGTCGGCGTATCGGAGAAGCTCGACGGCCTGGAGCCGTTCCACCCCGAGCGCATGGCCCAGCGCGTGCTGGGCATGGGCGACATCGTCTCCTTGGTGGAGCAGGCTCAGAAGAACATCGATATCGCCGAGGCGCAAAAGCTGGCGACCAAGCTCAAGTCGGGCGACAAATTCGATTTGAACGATTTCCGCGACCAGCTGCAGCAGGTCAAGAAAATGGGCGACATGTCGTCCTTGCTGGAAAAGCTGCCGGCCCAGTTCGCCCAGGCGGCGGGCCAACTGCAAGGCGGCCAGGCCGAGAAGCAGATGCGGCGCACCGAGGGGATCCTGAACTCCATGACGCCGCGTGAGCGGGCCAAGCCGGAACTACTCAAGGCCTCGCGCAAGCGCCGCATCGCGGCCGGGGCGGGCGTGCCGGTCCAGGAGGTCAACCGACTGCTGGCCCAGTTCGAGCAGATGCAGGGCATGATGAAGCAGATGAAGAAAGGCGGCATGGCCAAGATGATGCGGGCCATGGGCGGCATCAAGGGGCTGACCAAGGGGGGGTTCGGCGGTCTGCGCTGACAAGAAAACGCCCCGAGGTCGGATGGAGATCCAACTTTTGGGGCGGTCACTGTCGTGCCTTGAGGCTGGCTGCGCCCAAGGAGTGCTCTGATATCGGCGCGACACCTGTCGCGTGAAATCAGGCGCCTATATTCAGTCCAGCGGAGGAATACGCAGGACCTGGCCGGGATAGATCTTGTCCGGATGGGTCAGCATGGGCTTGTTGGCCTCGAAAATAACCGTGTGCTTGGCGCCCTGGCCCTTGCCATAGTGCGCTTCGGCGATTTTCCACAGATTGTCGCCCTTTTGCACCGTGTAGAAGGTGGCTTCGGCGGCGGGCGCGTCCACGGTCAATTGATTGTCCACGGAGGCGACGCCCACCGTATTGCCCAGCGCCAGCGCGATTTTCTCGGCCTCTTCCGTCGAGGTGGCTTTTCCGGAGACGGTCACCTTGTCGCCGTCCACGGAAATGTTCAATCCGTCGGCGGACAGCTGGTGCTTGGCGAGTTCTTTTTGAAGCTCATCGGCGGTGGCTGCCTGGGCTTGGCTGGCGCCAAACAGTTTTTCACCGACATCTTTGATAAAGCTGAGTAGGCTCATGAGAATTCCTCATCGTGGTCAAGACAATAGCCATTATCGTCATTAGCTGTGACAAATCGACGGGAAAATCGTCAACAATTGTTAGCCCGATCGAATCAGCCCCCGCCGACGGCCACGACGATTTCCAGCTGATCGCCTTCGTTCAGCTTGGTCTGCTCGTGCATGCTCTTGGGAACGATGTTTCCATTGTGCTCGACGGCAATGCGCTTGTTCTGGTAACCCAAAAAAACGATGAGCTCCGCGATGGAGGATACGCCGACCACTTGCTGTGGCTGGCCGTTGATCGTGATGTTCATGATGGCATGCCCCTCTACTAATTATGATTGGCCGAATTCATCCGTGGCCTGCAGCAACCTTTTCAGGATGCCGGGTTCGTCAAAAGCATGGCCCGCGTCGCCAACGACGTGAAACTGTGCCTGGGGCCAGGCTTTGTGCAGTTCCCAGGCGGTTTGCATGGGCGTACATACATCATATCTCCCCTGGATGATAATACCCGGGATGTCGCGCAGAGCATGGGCATTGGCCAGCAACTGTCCCTCTTGCATGAACCCGGCGTTCACGAAGTAATGGTTTTCGATGCGCGCAAACGCCAGGGCGGCGTGGTCCTCGGCGTGGGACTGCTGGTGCGCGGCATTGGGCAGCAGGGTGATCGTGCGGCTTTCCCATTGCGTCCAGGCATGCGCGGCCTGCAATTGAGCGACGGGATCCTTGCCGACCAGGCGCTTGTGATAGGCCGTGATCAGATCGTCCCGCTCGGATTCGGGTATGGGCGCCAGATAGGCTTCCCACAGATCGGGGAACAGCTGGCTGGCGCCTTCCTGGTAGAACCAGCGCAGTTCCTGCTTGCGCACGGTGAAGATGCCCCGCACGATCAGGCCGCTGACGTGCCGCGGATGCTGCTGAGCATACGCCAACGCCAGGGTCGATCCCCACGAGCCGCCGAAGACCAGGATCTGGTCCGCGCCCAGGATTTCCTTGCGAAAACGCTCGATGTCGTCGACGAGATGCCAGGTGGTGTTGTTCTCCAGGCAGGCATGGGGGCGGGACCGCCCGCAGCCGCGTTGGTCGAACAGCAGCACGTTGTAGCGCGCGGGGTCGAACAGACGGCGATGCTCGGGGGAGCAGCCGCCCCCGGGGCCGCCGTGTAGGAACACGGCGGGCTTGCCCTGGGGATTGCCGCAGAGTTCCCAATAAATCCGGTGCCCGTCATTGGTATCCAAGTAACCGTGGGAATAGGGCGTGATCTCTGGATACATGGGGTGCGAATCCTGTTTGAATGCCATGCGCCGCTCGGGCCGTGTCGGGCCTGGCGGACGATGCGATGGTCGGAGCTTGTGAGTATAGGCCCGATTGCGCTCAGGCTTGGCGTTTCTTGAACAGCAAGTCCCATACCCCGTGTCCCAGGCGAAGGCCCCGGGTTTCGAACTTGGTCTGGGGGCGGTAGGCCGGCCGTTCGGCGTAGCCGCTGCAGGTGTTTTCCAGAGAGGGCTCGCCGTTCAGCACTTCCAGCATTTGCTCCGCGTAGTTTTCCCAATCGGTCGCGCAGTGGATATAGCCGCCCGGCGCCAGCCGGCTGGCCAGCAGCTCGACGAACGGCGGTTGGATCAGCCGGCGCTTGTGATGGCGTTTTTTGGGCCAGGGGTCCGGAAAGAAGATATGTATGCCTTGCAGCGATGCCGGCGCCAGCATGTCGCGCACGACCTCGACGGCGTCGTGCTGGATGATGCGCAGATTGGTCAGGCCCGACTCGTCGATGCGCTTGAGCAGCGCTCCCACGCCCGCGTTGAACACTTCGACGCCCAGGAAATTATCCTGGGGCCGCGCCTGGGCGATTTTTTGGGTCGTTTCGCCCATGCCGAAGCCTATTTCCAGGATGGCGGGGGCGTGGCGCCCGAAGTTCTTGTCCAGATCCAGGGCGGCTTTGCGATAGGGAAGGGACCATAAAGGGAGCAATTGGTCCAGCGCTTCCTTTTGGCTGGGTGTGATGTGGCTGCGACGGTGTACGAAACTGCGGATGTGGCTCACGCCCGAGGGCGCCGAGGCCGTCACCACGTCGGGCAGGATACTGCCGCCGGGCCGGCTTGCAGCCGCGGATTCGGTGGCGTTCAGCAGGGCCGCCTGCGTTGGGTTCTTGGATTTTTGATTTTGTATGATGTTCATAGGCGGGATTGTAGTGGCAGATGTGAATTCTTTCATGTCGATTTGGTTAGAATTTGACACTATGGTCGTGCACAGGTGTCGACTGGTCGAACGGATCTGTTCACGTTGTAATTTGTACCGGACTTGGAGTATGCTGGCGTCCGAACGGGGTTGCGGCTCTGTTATCCATGCGGGTGTAGTTCAATGGTAGAACGGCAGCTTCCCAAGCTGCATACGAGGGTTCGATTCCCTTCACCCGCTCACTCCACTGACGTCCAAGGAAAGCCATGGACGTCCACTGAGTGATCAAGTTTTTGATCCAAAAGGGAATTTCCGTCTGAAAGATGTCCACTGACATCCAGGGAAATCCACCTACAGCTACTCCAAATAAGTACATTTTTCAGTCCATCAATACGGTGGGCTGGCGTACCGCATTGTTGCTGTCAGCGTGTCGCTGGAGCAGCCATCATGACGCATCTCCCGTCTAATCTGGGATTTGGAGTCGAAGCATGGCGCTCACTGATTTGCATGTTCGTAACGCAAAAGCAACGGGGAAAACGTATACCCTGGGTGACTACGATGGCCTGTCGCTGTTCGTGTCGGCCAAAGGCACCAAGGCGTGGCACTTTCGCTACCACTGGTTAGGCAAGCAGTCCAGGCTGTCTTTGGGCAGGTATCCCGAGCTAAGTTTGCGCGATGCGCGTGCCATGCGAGACGAGGCCTGCAGGCAGATTGCCAAGGGCACCAATCCACGAATCGCACGCAAGCAAAAGCGGCAGGCAGCCCGCTTGGCGGGTGAATACACGTTCATGACAGTGTATGAGCAGTGGTTATCCTATCGAATGCTTGCATTGTCGGAAGGGCGGCAAAGTACATTGGCGCAGATCCGCAGAGTGTTCAAGAAGGACGTTATCCCTGTTTTGCGGAGGATGACGATCTACGAGATCACGCGACATCACTTGCTGGAGGTGATTGGGCGGATCGAGAAGCGAGGTTCACTGTCGGTGGCTGAAAAGGTACGTACTTGGTTCCGGCAGTTGTTCGAATACGCCATGGTGGTTGTGCCAGCCATGGACAACAATCCGGCCAGGGATTTGCATGTGGTGGCGGTTCCCTTGCCGCCGGTTCAGCACAATCCATTCCTTCGAATGGCGGAGTTGCCTTCGTTTTTGAGAACGCTACGAACGTATCAGGGACGGCGAACCACTCAACTGGCGACTCGCCTGCTGCTGTTGACAGGTGTGCGCACCGGAGAGCTGAGGTTGGCCACACCAGATCAGTTCGATCTGGACCGAGGGTTGTGGCTTATTCCAGTGGCGTCATTAAAGCAGCACAAGATGCTGATTCGCAGGAAGCGTGTGCGGGTGGATGACCTGCCACCCTATATTGTGCCATTATCGACTCAGGCACAGGCGATCGTTCGCCAGATGCTGAGTGATTTCAAGCCTGCGCAGAAGTACCTGTTTGCAGGCGTGGTGCGATTGACGGATCGTATGAGTGAAAACACCGTCAACTTCGCGTTGAAGCGTATGGGGTATGACGGTCGGCTGACCGGGCATGGGCTGCGCGCGACGATGTCAACGGCGTTGAATGAAGTTGGGTATCCGCGAGTATGGGTGGATGCGCAGTTGTCTCATGCGGATCCTAATCGGATCAGTGCGATCTACAACCATGCGCAATACGTGGAGCAGAGAAGGGTGATGATGCAGGACTGGGCAAACCGGTTGGATTTACTTGAGCAGGGTGAGGTGGAGGCTGCGAGCCGGCATCTGATTGTGCATTTGCAGGGAGTGGCGGAGATGGCTTGGCGGGGTGATCGGACTTCACAGCGGTTGGGAGTTTATGCGTCATCTCCTATGGACGCTTGTTGGCAAAAAACCATGCAGGCTCCGACGGAGAACATGAATTCTCGAATTGCTACGCATATGGGGGCCGATATAGCTGTCACTCTCTGACGACTTCGTTTATTAGTTTGAGTAGTATGCTTAGTTCGTGAGCGGGTCTGGGTCGAGGGCGGGGCGCTCAGTAATGAGCGTCTGCTAACGGCCAAGAGCGGACAGTCCGCGGATGTGGAAATTTTCTTGGTTAGCCTAAGCACACGTAAGTGGCAACTGCCCAATGAGAATTTAGAATCAATCTGTTCAGGCGAACATTCTTAGTCTCTAGTTTGTCGTCCATTTTTAGTTGAGTACCCCACTCGGAGTAAGCATGTTCATCGGTGCCGCCAATGCCATTCTACGTGCGATTGAGCGTCTCAGCGCGGCGCAAAGTCCCGGACGACCCATTGGGTTAGCAGTAGCTTTCTGGGGCGAAGGCGCAGAGGACCTTATTCGAATGGATCGGCACTACAGGATTGTATGCAATCTCAAGACGGGCGGAACAAATCCCAAGGTAGTTAGGGAGCTTCTTCGACGGCCAAACGCGGAGGTTCGATACCTTCCAAATCTCCACGCGAAGGTTTCCGCGTTCGAGCACGGTGCTATTGTTTCATCAGCAAATTTTTCTAAAAATGGGCTCTGGCTTGACGGCGATGCAAGTGGCGGTTGGGATGAGGCCGCGTACGAGTTCTCCGATCACGACAAAGGATTCGCCGAGGTCGAGCTTTGGTTTGAAACACTTTTTTCCAGAAGTCTGCCTATCTCAGAGGAAGATTTACTTGAGGCAGATACTGCGTGGGCTGTTCGAGTGCCTTTTGCACCGCTGGTCACCGTGTCATCGGAGGTCCGCGACGCTGAAGCTGAGGAACTGCGAGCCGTGGAGCTTACCGAAGACGCCCTGTTCGAGCAATTTCTCAAGCCTAGAAATCGATTCCGTATGGCGGCATCATGGTTGGTACATGTCTTCTCGAAGATCGCGGAAGTGAACAATAACAGTCGATATGTGCCCGCTTACGTTGCAAACATGATTTGGACTCAGTCTGGGAAACCGATTGCCAGCAATATTCCGGAGTACCGCACGCTGCGGCAACCGAGCGAGGTATGGCGCTTAGCTCTAAAGAAGAGCAAGAAACATGGCCCGAGAATTCATGCGCTCTTGCAGGCGGTGATCGACGACGAGACCACACCGCCTGCCGTGAAACACTGGGCCAAAGAATGTGCGCAGGTGATACCCAACCCTCCGTTCCAGTGAACTACGTTCGGCACCCGCTGAGCCCAAACGTTGGTGTTGCGAGGCTGCTTTTCGACGAGACCAGTGACTGACCGCTTTGGGTCGGAAGCGGTCAGCCGTGACTGGCTGTTACCGACCCGAAGCCGACACTGAGGCCCGGGGAACCGAAAGTGGCAATTTCATACAGAAATACTGGCTATTAGGTTGGCACGATTTGATGTTTGCAGTATAAGTTAGTAATAAATGAAGTAAATATTCGGCGCAGTATAGGAGAAAACGTGGCCCTTCCAACAAGCTATCTGACGTCCGTCAGGAACCTTCCTGACATTTTCGCTGCTATCCAAGGTGCACAGGCACCAGAAAAGTTTACTCAGAGCTTTCTTGAATCTCTTGAATTCAAGAGCACTGCTGATCGTCTAATCATTGGCATGCTTAAGGCGCTTGGCTTTCTCGACGATGCAGGAAAACCTAAAGATCGATACTTTCGGTTTCTCGATCAATCACAAGGCGCCAAAGTCATCGCTGAAGCAGTGCGAGATACTTACCAAGACCTTTTTAAAGTCAATATAAAAGCACACGAGATGACAAAAGCGGATGTCATCAACAAGCTCAAAACATTGGGTCAGGGCCAGTTCAGCGACTCCGTCTTAGATAAAATGGCTATGACCTTTACCGCCTTAGTAAAGCTCGGAGATTTTCAATCAACTGCGCCCGCAGCGTCAGCGTCGACCGCAAACCCTGAAGACACTCAAAACAATAATCAAACTCACCATAAATCAGCGAATGATCCCGGATCATTGAAGCTCGGTGGCCTTGTTTACAACATTCAGATCGTCCTTCCCGAGAGCCGAGATCCTGCGGTCTACGATGCGCTCTTTCAAAGTCTACGCCGTCATCTTCTATGACCTCACCCGAAAGCCGTTTGTACGATTTTGTGTATCGAGCGCATCTCACTGAACAGGCGCTTGATGCAGCCGGCCGACGAAACCGTCGACTTGCCGAGTTCGAGTCGTCCGAGATCGCAAGAGTTTTGTCCCTAGATCTGCTGGATGACGAGCACATAGACAATGTGAATCACCCCGGGAATCGCGGAGGCTGTTTGGTTAAAGTAAGACAGGTTCCGCAGCGGGTGCTGCAAGTTGACGATAGTATCGTTCCTCAGCTTCTGCCGGAGGAATGTCGCCAATTGACTCCAGCAGGCGTTGATGGTTGAACCAAGACACCCACTCCAGGGTGGCCAGCTCCACGGCGGCCTTGGTTTTCCAAGGGGCTCTGCGGTGGATCACTTCTGTTTTGTACAAACCGTTGATCGTCTCGGCCAGTGCGTTATCGTAGGCGCTTCCCGTGCTGCCGACTGACGGGTTGATTCCGGCTTCGTTTAACCGGTCTGAATAGCGAATCGACACGTATTGAGAACCCCTATCGGAGTGATGAATGAGTCCGTCGGATTGCGCCGGCCGGCGGTCATAGACGGCCTGCTCCAACGCATCCAGAACAAAGTCCGTTGTCATGCTGCTGGAGGCACGCCAGCCAACGATCCGTTTCGCATAGGCATCAATCACAAAGGCGACATACAGCCATCCTTGCCAAGTGGATACATAAGTGAAGTCTGCCACCCACAAGCGATTCGGACGATCGGCCACGAACTGACGCTTGACCAGGTCTTTCGGGCACGCCGCGGCACTATCTGGCACCGTAGTACGTACCCGTTTGCCACGCCTGACGCCCTCTATACCAAGGCGACGCATTAAGCGCTCAACCGTGCAGCGAGCCAGCGTCACGCCTTCCCGATTTAGCTGCTTCCAGACCTTACGGGCCCCATAAACACGAAAGTTTTGCTCCCATACACGCTGGATATCCATGATGTGCTGTTCATCCCTCTTGGCACGCAGGCTTCGCAGTTCCGGGTTGCGACATCGAGCGGCATGTCGCCGGTAGGCTGAAGGGGCAACCTGCAAGACCTTGCAGATCGGCTCGACCCCATACAGACTCCGATGCTGATCAATATAGGCGTTTATTTCTTCAGTTCGCGGTCGAGCGCCGCCTGCGCGAAAAAAGCACTTGCCGACTTCAGGATTTCATTGGCCCGGCGCAGCTCTTTGACCTCACGCTCGAGCGCCTTGATGCGTTCTTGCTCCGCCTGCGAGACACCAGGCCGCGTGCCAGCTTCCACCTCTTGCAGCTGCACCCACTTCAACAAGGTGTGGCCTGAACAGCCGATCTTAGGCGCAATGGACTGTACCGCCGCCCATTGCGACGGATACTCACCGCGATGCTCCTGCACCAATCGAACGGCACGCTCACGGACTTCAGGGGAAAACTTGTTGTTCTTGCTCATGGCTCCATTTTCTCAAAAGTTGGAGCCTCCTCAAAACCCGGGGTGATTCA
>Ga0265293_10009041_pt1 | contig 14473 bp, 12 predicted proteins | sample Munlanlewell138R_FD_192505 | JGI IMG/M metagenome (GOLD analysis project Ga0265293, IMG submission 192505) | Leachate microbial communities from a municipal landfill in Southern Ontario, Canada - Leachate well 138R | ecosystem: Engineered > Solid waste > Landfill > Unclassified | place: Canada...
GAGCCCGCGCCCGTCGACCTCATCCGGAAGGACGTCCGTGAGCTGACCGCAAGCGATATCCCGGAGGTGGACGCGGTGGTCCACCTGGCCGCGCTCTCCAACGATGCGCTGGGCCACGTATCGCCGGACATCACCCACGAGGTCAACACCCTCTCCACGCTCCGCGTCGCCGAGCTGGCGCGGTCGCGAGGTGTCCAGCGGTTCGTGTTCGCGTCCTCCTGCAGCCTCTACGGCGCGGGCGAGGGTGACACACCGCTGGACGAGCACGCGGACATGCACCCGCAGACCGCCTATGGCCGCTCGAAGCAGGACTCCGAGGCCGGCCTCACCAAGCTCGCGTCCGAAGACTTCAGCCCGGTCTACCTCCGCAACGCGACCGCCTACGGCTACTCGCCGCGGCTGCGCGGGGACCTCGTCGTGAACGAGCTCGTCGCCCGCGCGCGCGTGGACGGCGTGGTGAAGCTCAACAGCGACGGCACCGCCTGGCGTCCCCTGGTCCACGTGGAGGACATCTGCCGCGCGGTCATCGCCGCGCTGCGCGCGCCTCGGGAGGTCGTCCACGACGAGGCGTTCAACGTGGGAGCCACGTCCGAGAACTTCACGATCCGCGAGATCGCGGAGCTGATCTGCTGGGCCGTGCCCGGCAGCCGCGTCGCCTTCGGTGATGGCGCGGGGCCGGATACGCGGTCGTATCGCGTGTCCTTCGAGAAGCTCTCCGTCGCGATGCCGGAGGCGGTCCCGAAGTGGACGCTCCGGAAGGGCATCCGCCAGCTCCTGGACGCCTACGACGAGTACGGGATCACGGTCGAGGACCTCGTGCAATCGCGCTACTCGAGGATCTCGTGGCTCCTGAAGGAGCGCGACTCCGGCCGCCTGGACCAGTCGCTGCGCATGATCCGCGCGTACGAGCGGGCGGCGTCATGACCACGGACGTCTCGCCCTCGACCGCCGCCCCGCGCCGCGCGACGTACGAGGAGCTCCAGCACACGGACGCGGCGACCTACCACTGCACCGCCTGCGGCGCGCCTCTGACGGAGGCGTTCGCGGACCTGGGGATGCAGCCACCCTGCCAGGCGTTCGTCTCGCCGGCGATCGCGGCGTCCATGGAGCCGTTCTATCCGCTGATCGCGTACGTCTGCTCGGAGTGCTTCCTCGTGCAGGCGCCCTCCAGCGTGGCGCCGGACGAGATCTTCACGGACTACGCCTACTTCTCCTCGTTCTCCACGTCGTGGCTGGATCACGCCGCGCGGTACGTCGCGATGGCCACCAGGCGTTTCGGCCTCGACGGCGACTCCTTCGTCATCGAGATGGCGAGCAACGACGGCTACCTGCTCCGCAACTTCGTGGAGCGCCAGATCCCCTGCCTCGGGATCGAGCCCGCGGTCAACGTCGCGAAAGCCGCCGCCGAGGTAGGCGTGCCGACGATGACGGAGTTCTTCACGACCGCCCTCGGGCGGAAGCTCGCGAGCGAGGGCGTCACGGCCGACCTGATGATCGGCAACAACGTGCTCGCGCAGTGCCCGGACCTGGAGGACTTCATCGGCGGCGTGGCCGAGGTCCTCAAGCCGGACGGGGTGCTCACGCTGGAGTTCCCGCACCTGGTCCGGCTGATCGAGGGCCGCCAGTTCGACACGATCTATCACGAGCACTTCTACTACTTCTCCCTGATGACGGTGGAGGCGCTCCTCGGGCGGCACGGCCTCCGTGTCTTCGACGTCGAGGAGCTGCCGACGCACGGCGGATCGATCCGCGTGTACGGCTGCCGGGTGAACGGCGCGCACGAGACCACCGAGCGTGTCCCGGTGATGCAGGCGATGGAGCGCGAGTACGGCCTCGGGTCGCTGGAGCGCTACCAGGCGTTCCAGCAGGAGGTCCTGCAGGCGAAGCGTTCCGCCCTGCGCTTCCTGATCGATGCGAAGGAAGCCGGCAAGCGGGTCGTGGGCTACGGCGCCGCGGGGAAGGGCAACACCCTCCTCAACTACTGCGGCATCCGCACGGACTTCCTCGACTACCTCGTGGACCTCAATCCAGTGAAGCAGGGGCTGCTGGCCACCGGTTCGCGCATCCCCGTGGCAGGGCCGGAACGCCTGAGGGCGGACCGGCCGGACTACGTGGTGATCATGCCGTGGAACCTGAAGGACGAGATCGCAGAGCAGCACTCCTACATCCGGGAGTGGGGCGGTCGGTTCGTCACGTTCCTCCCAGATGTCCGCGTCCTGGGTGACGATGGGGAATGGAAGCTCTTGTGAAGGTCGTGTTGTTCTGCGGCGGTTACGGCACACGGATGCGCGAGTACTCGGACCGCGTCCCGAAGCCCCTCGTCCCCATCGGTAGCCGGCCGATCATCTGGCACATCATGAAGTACTACGCCCACTTCGGGCACAAGGAGTTCATCCTGTGCCTCGGCTATCAGGGCGAGGTGATCAAGCGGTACTTCCTGGACTACGAGGAGACGCTGTCCAACGACTTCGTCATGACGAATGGCGGAGCGGACGTCCAGCTCCTCGATCGCGACATCAGCGACTGGAAGATCACCTTCATCGACACCGGCCTGCAGTCGAACGTCGGCGAGCGCCTGTGGCGCGTCCGGCACCTGCTGCAGGACGACGAGATGTTCATCGCGAACTACAGCGACGGCCTGACGGACGCCTACCTCCCGGACCTGGAGGAGCGCGTCCGGCACTCTGACGCCGTCGGCGGCTTCCTCGCGGTGCGTCCGCCGTACTCGTTCCACGCCGTGGACACGGAACTGGACGGCACCGTGCGGTCCGTCCACGACATCACGAGGACGGACCTGCGCATCAACGGCGGCTACTTCGTCTTCACGCCCGAGCTGTTCGACTACATGCGCGAGGGCGAGGAGCTCGTCGTCGAGCCGTTCCAGCGGCTCATCGACGCGGGCCGTCTGACCTCGATCCCCTACGACGGCTTCTGGATGTCCATGGACACGTTCAAGGAGAAGCAGCACCTGGACGACATGTACGCCCGCGGTGTGCGCCCGTGGCAGGTCTGGAACGCACGGCAGGACGTCGTCCTGGCAGCGGAGGGGGGCCGGCCATTCTCCGCCTGACCACGACCCACCACGACACGCTGGGAGGGATGCTGCGCCAGCCGCTGCGCATCCTCGCCATCGGCGCGCACTGCGACGATATCGAGATCGGCCTCGGCGGCACGCTGCTCGAGCTCGCCCGCTCGGAGGACGTGGAGGTGGACTGGTTCGTCCTCACCTCCACGCCGGAGCGCGCGCAGGAGACCCTCGCGAGCGCGGACAGCTTCCTCGGCCGGCACGGCGGGCAGTACGGCTCCGACCGCGTGCGCATCCACGACTTCCGGGACGGCTTCCTGCCGTACCAGGGCATCGAGGTCAAAGAGGCGTTCGAGGCCCTGAAGGCGCACGTCCAGCCGGACGTCATCTTCACCCACTCCCGGGACGACTCGCACCAGGACCACCGCTTCGTCGCGGAGCTGACCTGGAACACGTGGCGCAACCACTTGATCTTCGAATATGAGATCCCGAAGTACGACGGCGACCTGGGCCCGATGAGCGCCTACGTGGAGGTGTCCGAGGAGCACGTCCGCGAGAAGTGGGAGCTCCTCCGGCGGCACTACCCGTCTCAGCACAGCCGCCAGTGGTTCACGGAGGACACCTTCCGCGGCCTGATGCGCCTCCGCGGCGTGGAGGCGAACGCACCCAGCGGCTACGCGGAGGCGTTCCGCGCGCGGAAGCTGCTCATGGACCTCGTGCCTCGCTCCAGCTCGTCCGAGGCCGGCATCCCCGTGTTCGCCGGCGTGAGCGAGGGACTCTCGCGATGACCGACCCCGGCGCCCTCGTGCTGCCCCAGTCCTCCCGCACGGCCCGTCCGGCGGACGGCCTCGCGACTCGCGATCCGCGGCGCTGCCCGGCGTGTGGCCGGGGCGCCCTGGACGTGTTCTTCCAGCAGCATCAGGTGCCGGTGACCAGCAATGTCTCCTTCCGCTCGCGGGAGGAGGCGCTCGCGGTTCCGCGAGGCGACATCCGTCTCGCGTTCTGCCACGCCTGCGGCATGATCACGAACGTCGCGTTCGAGGATCAGCCCGTGGGTGACGAGGTGGAGACGAGCCAGGCCGGCTCGCCCCGCTTCCAGGAGTACGCGACCCACCTCGCGCGCACGTGGATCGACCGGTACGCCCTCCGCGGTGAGACCGTCCTCGAGATCGGCTGCGGGCGCGGCGAGTTCCTCGACACGATGGTGCAGCAGGGCGCCGGACACGGCGTCGGCGTCGACCCCGTGCTCGCGGGCGCGGACGCGCCGTCGAGCACCGAGCGCGTGACATACGTCGGCGAGTTCTTCCGTGCCACGCACCTCGACGCGTCCGTGCGCGCCGTGATCTGCCGTCACACGCTCGAGCACATCTACGACACCGCCGAGTTCCTCGACGCGCTGCGCGAGGCGATCGGCGATCGCGACATGGTGGTGCTGTTCGAAGTGCCAGACGTGGAGCGCATCCTGGCAGAGGCCGCGTTCCACGACATCTACTACGAGCACTGCACGTACTTCAGCGCGGGCTCCCTCGGACGGCTGTTCCGGCACTCGGGGTTCGAGGTGCTGCGCCTGGACCGGACGTACGCCGATCAGTACCTCGTGATCGAGGCGCGCCCCGCCCGAGGCGTGCCGGCAGCTCCGGCGACCGATGGCGACGACCGCTCTCGCCTCTGGCGGGGGACGCAGGACCTGCGCGCCGGCTACGTCCGCGGCGTCGCGCACATGGACCAGCTGCTCCGCACCGCCGCCGAGGAAGGCGAGCGCGTGGCGTTCTGGGGCGCCGGCTCGAAGGCGACGGCCTTCCTCACGGCGCTGTCGGAGGACGCCCCTGTCGACTGCGTCGTCGACATCAACCCCCGCAAGTGGGGGACGTACATCGCGGGGACCGGCCATGCCGTGGTGTCGCCGGAGCACCTGCGGGAGGTGCGTCCCGGCCTCGTAGTCCTGATGAACCCCGCGTATCGAGCAGAGGTGGCGCGCATGCTGGCCGACCTGGAGGTCGACGCGCGCCTGATCGGACCGGACGGCGATGAGTAGCGCGACCCTGGAACGACCTGCGGCCCCACCCGCCCCCGCGAAGCGACCGTCGCGGACCGAGGCCGGGCTCGAAGCCGAGAAGGCCTCGGTCGACCTCGATCAGCACGTCCCGCGCGTGAGCGTCGGGCTGCCCGTCTACAACGGCGCGGCCTACGTCGAGCGTGCGCTGGAGTCGCTGCTGGGACAGGACTTCGAGGACTTCGAACTCGTCATCTCGGACAACGGCTCCACAGACGGCACGGAGGCGATCTGCCGCCGGATCGCCGCCAGCGATCCGCGGGTCCGCTACTACCGCGAAGAGCAGAACCACGGCGCGGCCTGGAACTTCAACCGCGTGTTCGAGCTCGCCCGGGGCGAGTATTTCCGCTGGGCCTGCCACGACGACTCCTGTGAGCCGACCCACCTCCGCCGGTGCGTGGAAGCGATGGACGAGGCGCCCGAGTCGGTGGTGCTCGTCTACAGCCGCACGATGCTGATCGACGAGCATGACACGCCGTTCTGGACCTCGGACGAGAACCTGGACACGCAGGGGATGGCACCACACCAGCGGATGCGCCGGATCGCGGAGCGGCTGCGGTACTCGAACGTTCTGTATGGCCTCACACGGCGCGAGGCGCTGGAGCAGACGAGCCTGATCGGGCCGTACGAGTCGTCCGACTACGTGCTGCTCGTGCAGCTCGGGCTCCTCGGCGAGTTCGTGGAGATCCCGGCCTATCTCTTCCGCCGCCGCATCCACTCCGGCATGTCGAGGCAGGCGAACCGCTCCGCGGAGTCGGTGGCGGCCTGGTTCGCGGCCGGGAAGGGCCATGTGCCGCGACTCGCGCACGTGCGCCTCATGCGTGAGTACGCGAGGGCGGTCGCCCGAGCGCCGATGGGCCGCGTGGAGCGCATCCGCACCACGTTCGCCCTCTGGTACTGGTTCCGCCGCGGCGCCCGTCCGCTCGCGAAGGAGATCCTCGCCCTCCTGTCACCCCGGTACTCCGCATACCAGTGATCGAGGTCGTACTCGTGATCGAGGCAGGCCGATGACCCGAAGCGGTTGGCGGGCGCCCGGCTGGATGCCGGGGTGGGCCGAGTTCGCCTACCGCCCCGCGGCTGCGTTGGCCTCCCGGGGTCGGGCGATGGTCTATCGTCGGGCGAACCCGGACAGCCTCGGCGGGCAGGTGGTGCTCAACAGCGGCTGGCTGATGGCTGAGCGCTTCATCCGCATGGGCCTCGGCTTCGTCGTCACCATCTGGGTCATCCGCTACCTGGAGGCGGACGCCTACGGCGTCCTCGCTTACGCGCTGTCTCTCACCCTGCTCGTGGACGTCATCGCCACCATGGGCATGCGCAGCATCGTCGTGCGCGAGCTGGTCGAGGATCCCGAGCGCGAGCCGGAGATCCTCGGCACCACGCTGGGGGTGAAGTTCGGTACCGCGGTGATCGCCGCGGCGCTGATGATCGGCTTCGGCTGGCTCACGGCGTCTGGCTCAGAGGTCTTCCCGGTGCTGACCGTCCTTGCGCTCGCGCTGCCGATCAGCGCACTGTCCGCGCTGGACCTCTCGTTCCAGGCGTCGCTCCAGTCGCAGTACGCCGTGGCCGCGCGCACCTCCGGCCTCGCGCTCGCCGCGCTCGTGCGCGTAGTGCTGCTGCTCGTGGGCGCGCCGCTCATCGCGTTCGCCATCGCGAGCGCGATCGAGCTGGGTTCGGTGGGGCTGGCGTTCGCGGGGATGTACGCGTGGAAGCGGGGGCGGAGGCGCCTCTTCGCGCTGCGCTTCCGGCGTCGGCGCGCGTGGTCGCTGATCTCCGTGTCGTGGCCGCTGTTCCTGTCCGCCCTCGCCGCCAGCGTCTACCTGAAGATCGACCAGGTGATGCTGCATGCGCTGACCAGCTCACGTGAGGTCGGCCAGTACGCGGCGGCCGCGCGGCTCTCCGAGATCTGGTACTTCATCCCGGTCGCCCTCGCGAGTTCGCTGCTGCCGATGCTCGTGATCCGCCGCGCGGAGGACGCCGCGGGCTACCGCTCCACCCTGCAGCGCGCGTTCGACGTGAACGCGTGGATGGCGATCGCGCTGGCGGGCGGCATCACCGTCGTCGCGATCCCGGCGGTCGCGATCCTCTATGGGCCGGACTTCCGGGAGACCGCGAACATCCTGATGGTCCATGTCTGGGCCGCGCCGTTCATCTTCATGGGCACGGTCCTCGGGCGCGCCCTCATCGCCGAGGACCGCCGCGCGTTCGAGCTCTCGAGGCACACGGCGGGGGCGCTGCTGAACGTGACACTGAACTTCCTGCTGATCCCGGGCTACGGGGGGATGGGCGCGGCCGTGGCGACGGTCACCTCGTACGCCTTCGCCTCCTACTTCGCGTGCTTCTTCTACTCGCCCGCGCGCTTCCACATGCACCTGATGACGCGCGCCCTCCTCTGGCCCGTGCGCCTGTGGAGGCGCCCTTCCTCCCGAGGAGGGCCGGGCGGCGACGGTCCGCCGGAGATGCCGGGCCCGCGCGAGCCGGTCCTCTGGCCGGACGAGCCTCCGGCGCATCGCGCGCTCCATGACGCACCTCAGACACCACGCATCCGATCGGGGTCGGCTCGAGTCCGCAGGACAAGGAGCCGGGTATGACCAACCAACGTGCTGTCGCGCGCTCTCCGATGCGGGGCGAGCGGCCTCGTCGCGTGCTGATGATCGTGGAGAACCTGCCGGTACCGTTCGACCGGCGTGTGTGGCAGGAGGCGACCACCCTGCGGGCGAACGGATACACCGTCAGCGTGATCTGCCCGAAGGGGCGCGGCTACGAAGCCGGCCACGAGGTCATCGACGGGATCGCCGTCTATCGCCACCCCCTCCCGTTCGAGGCGGACGGAGCGCTCGGGTACCTCCTCGAGTACACCATGGCGACGTTCTTCCAGTTTCTGCTCGCGTGGCGCGTCTGGTTCGACCGGGGCTTCGACGTGATCCACGCATGCAACCCGCCCGACACGATCTTCGTGGTCGGTGGGTTCTTCAAACTGCTGTTCGGCCGCCGCTTCATCTTCGATCACCACGACCTCTCGCCGGAGCTGTATCTCGCGAAGACCGGTGGGAAGAAGGGCAGCCTGTACCGCGTTCTCGTCCTCCTCGAACGGCTCACGTATCGCACGGCCGATGTCGCCATCGCGACGAACGACTCCTACCGCGATGTCGCCATCGAGCGTGCGGGGATGTCGCCGGACCGCGTGTACGTGGTGCGCTCCGGCCCCGCGATGCGCCAGCTCCAGCCGCACGACCCGAACCCGGAGGTCAAGCACGGCCGCGACCACCTCGTCGTCTACGTCGGCATCATGGGCGCGCAGGACGGCGTCCCCCTGCTGCTCGAGGCGGCCCGGCAGGTGGTCTACGAGCATGGGCGCGACGACGTGCAGTTCGCCCTCGTCGGAGCGGGGACGGAGTTCCCGCACGTCTGCGAGTTGACCCACACGCTGGGCCTCGACAATCAGGTGACGCTCACCGGCCTCCTCCCACGCGACTCCGACCTCATGCTGGACATCCTGGCGACCGCGGAGGTGGGCGTGAGCCCGGACCCGCCGACTGAGATGAACGACAAGTCCACGATGAACAAGACGCTGGAGTACATGGCGCACGGCCTGCCCCTCGTCCAGTTCGACCTGACCGAGGGCCGCGTGTCCGCGGGTGATGCCGCCCTCTACGCCGACGGCGCGAGCGCGGACGACCTGGCCTGCAAGCTCATCGAGCTCCTCGATGACCCCGAGCGACGCGAGGCGATGGGGCGCATCGGGCGGGAGCGCATCGAGCGGATGTTCGCCTGGGAGCGGCAGGAGCCGGCGCTCCTGTCGGCGTACGACCGAGCCTTCGGCACTCCCGTGCGGCGTCGACGCTATGCCACCGAGTAGGCCGCTCGGCCGGTGGTGGCAGAGTGCGGTCGCCCCGATCAGTGGGCGCGCCACGCGGGCGCATGCGACCGGCGTGGAGGGCGCGCGTGCCCTCCACGGTCCCGTGCTGATGGTGGACGACGGGATGCGTGGCGGTGTCCGGCGCGTCTCCGAGTACCTGATGGCAGAGTGGGCACGGCAGCCGGACGCCCCCGCCGTGGAGCGCATTCCCCTCCGGGGCGAGGGCTCGCTGCGCTCCTCGGTGCCGGTCTACCTCGGCGGGCTCGCGCGCTTCGCGTGGCGGCTCGTCGCGCGGCGTCCCGCGGTGGTGCACCTGAACATCACCCAGCGAGGCAGTACGTGGCGGGCTCTCCCGGTCGTGGCGCTCGCGCGCCTCGGACGGTTGCCCGTGCTGCTGGCGCTGCACAGCAGCGAGTACCGCAGCTTCACCGGAGGCCTCCCCGCGCCGTTGCTCGGCGTCGTGCGGTGGATGTTCGGCTCGGCGGGAGTTGTCACCGTGCTGGGCGAGGGCTGGGCGGACTACGCGCGCGACGATCTCCGAGTGCGTCCCGAACGGCTCCACGTCGTCCCGAACGCCGTCCCCGGCCCGGCGCGCCTCGAACCCCGTGAGCCCGGTCCCCCGCGCCTGCTCTTCCTCGGCCAGGTCGGACGTCGGAAGGGCGTCGCGGACCTCCTCGATGCCCTCGCCACGCCGGAGGTCGCCGCGCTCGAGTGGTCGGCCACGGTCGCTGGCAACGGCGAGGTCCTGGAGTACCGCGAGCGCGCCCGCGAACTGGGGCTGGCCGGGCGTGTCCGGCTGACCGGCTGGCTCGGCCCGGACGACGTCGCCTGGGAGCTCCAGCGCGCGGACGTCTTCGTGCTGCCCTCGCACGCGGAGGGGCTGCCCCTCGCGGTGCTGGAGGCGATGGCGTACGGCCTCGCGATCGTGACCACCCCCGTCGGGGCGATCCCGGAGGTGATCGAGGACGGCGAGACCGGGCTCCTGGTGCCTCCCGGAGACCCGGAAGTCCTCGCCGTGGCGCTCCGCCTCGTCCTCGGCTCCGACGTGCTGCGTGACGCCCTCGCGACGGCGGCCCGGAGCCAGTGGGAGCGCGACCACGACATCACGCAGGGCGCACGCAACATGCTGCGCCTGTACGAGCAGCTGGCGATGTCGGCCTAGGGCGAAGGGGGCTCGGTAGGAGCTAGCTCCCGGCCGTCGCGACCAGCGCGATGAGGCCCAGGCAGAGCAGCCCGACCCCGGACATTACGAGGCCTCCCGTGACGCGCACGTTCATCGGGCGGTTGAACGTGTTGCGGACCAGCCAGAGCAGGTCGCCGACGACGAACAGGATGAGGCCCGCGATGAACAGGATGAGTGGGAGTCGGTCGAGCACGCAGCGAGCATACCCTGGCGTATGGTGCGCCGATATCGGGGAGCCCGGAGGGACGGTTACGTCTCGGTAGAGCCGGGAGGCAGGAGACGGCGATGACAGATCTCCACGGGAAGCGCGCCCTGGTCACCGGCGCGGGGTCCGGCATCGGCCGCGCGATCTCGCTCCGGCTCGCCGAGGACGGCGCGGGGGTCGTCTGCGCCGACCTCGACGCCGCGAGCGCGGAGGGCGTCGCCGCGGAGATCGCGGAACATGGCGGCCGCGCCGAGGGCATCGCGCTCGACGTGTCGGACGAGGCCGCGGTGCGTGCCGCCCTCGACCGGAGCGTGCAACTGCTCGGCGGGCTCGAGGTCATCGTGAACAACGCCGGGATCGGCGGTGGCTTCGGCTGGGAGCGCACCACGGCCGTGAACCTGGATGGCGTCTACTTCGGCCTCGCGCACGGGGCGCGCCTGCTCGCGGAGGGCGGTGGCGGCGCCATCGTGAGCACTGCTTCCATCGCGGGCCTCGTGGGGCTCGTTGGCGCCCAACCCGCCGAGGGCCTCCCCGATCCCGAGTCCGGTGCGGGCGCCTATGTCGCGGCAAAGCACGGCGTCCTCGGGCTCACGAAGCAGTTCGCCCTGACGTACGCGCGGTACGGCGTGCGTGTGAACGCGGTCTGCCCCGGGTACGTGGACACCCCGCTGATCGCGGGCATCACGTCCATCGATGAGGGCCGGCGCTTCCTCGAGTCCCTCCATCCGATGGGGCGGCTCGGACGGCCCGAGGAGATCGCGGCGGCGGTGGCGTTCCTCGTCAGCGACGAGGCGTCATTCATCACCGGCGTCGCGCTGCCGGTGGACGGCGGGTACACCGCCCGCTAGTGGCGGGTACACCGCCCGCTCGCGGCGGGGCGAGGGAACCGGCGGCGTCTGGAATTCGTCTCACTCACACCAGACGGACCCACCACGCCGCCCCGGAGGACCCATGCCCCGCATCAGACTCCGAGCCTTCGCGCTCCCCCTCGCCGCGGCTGTGCTCTCGCTCGCCCTCGTCGCCTGCGACGACGCCGACGGCGACAGCACCGCGACACCGACCGCCACCCCGACAGAGACGACTACCTCGACCGGCACGCCCGTGAACGACGGCGGCGGCACCTCCGGGAATGCCGGTGGCAACGCCGGTTCGCCGGCCGTGTCGCCGACGGCGCCCGGCTCCGTCAGCGCCACGCCCGGTCCCGACAGCCCGGTGTCCTCGGACGACCCGTCGTCGCCGACGCCCGCGCCGACCGAGGACCCCGGCCTCGCGGACGGCACCCGCGTCGTCGCACTCGCCCCGATCGAGTCGATCGACGTGCTCTTCCTCGAGTCGTTCCCGGTCCAGTACCGGCTGCACGTGGTGTCCGGCCTGCCCAGCGGCTGCGCCGCCTTCCACGGCGTCGAGGTCGAGCGAGAGGGCACGACGTTCACGGTCACGGTGACCAACACCGTCCCCGCGCCTAACCAGCAGATCGCCTGCACGATGATCTACGGCCTGAAGGAGACCAGCGTGGACCTCGGAACCGGTCTCGAGTCGGGCACCGAGTACACGGTCAACGTCAACGACCACACCACCACGTTCGTTGCTCAGTAAGGTGAGTCAGAGTCGCCGCGAAGGGGGAGCCGGGCGAGGCTCCCCCTTCACGCGTCCCCTCCACGTCGGCGACAGGACGGCGACAGCCTCGGGAGGAATCGCGCTGGCCTCGGGCGCGCGACGCTTGTCGGAGGGGAGATGTAGCATCGGGCGCGCATCTCGATCTCGAAAGGACGGGAACGCGTGCCAACTGAACCGGTCGTTGTCCCCCAGGACCAGCAAGACTCCGCCAGGCGCTACACGCCCGAGGGCTACGAAGTCCCCGCGCCCTCCGAGGATGACGTCCTCTACGAGATCCGCGACCAGGTCGCCTGGATCACCCTCAACCGCCCGCTCATCCTCAACGCCGTCGACTGGTCGCTGACCCACCACCTGGGCCGCTGCCTCGAGCGCGCGGAGATGGACGAGGACGTACGTGTCGTCGTCCTCCGCGGCGCCGGACGCGCCTTCTGCGCCGGCGGCGACCTGCAGTCCGCCCGCTTCTACCCGAAGCCGGACGACCTCCCGCAGCCCTCGATGATGGACAACGTGCTCCGCATCTGGCGCATGCCGAAGCCCGTCATTGCCGCCGTCCGAGGCCACGCGCTCGGCCAGGGCATCGAGATCGCCGGCATGTGCGACCTCACCATCGCCGCGGATGACGCCCAGTTCGGCGAGATCCAGATCCGCCACGGCTTCGGCCCGCCGATGCTCGTCACGCCCTTCCTCACCGGCCTCAAGAACGCCAAGTTCGTCATGCTCAGCGGCGAAGTCTTCCCCGCCGAGGAAGCGTTCCGCATCGGCCTCGTCAACCAGATCGTCCCCGCCGCCGACCTCGACGCCGCGGCCGAAGCGCAGGCGAAGAAGCTCGCCTCGCTCCCCCCGACCGCGGTCGCCCTCAACAAGCTCGTGGTCAACCGCGTCTACGAACTCGCCGGCTTCGAAGCCGCCCTCAACTACCGCGACGACCCCATCATCCGCGCCCTGAACGAGTCCTCCCGCGACGACAAAGTCTCCGCCGCCCGCCTCGCCACCCTCCGCGACCAGGGCTGGGGAGCCTTCAAGCAACAACGCGACGCCGCCTTCCAGGAGTAGTACAGCCGGGCGTGCGCCCTCCGCCCGTGCGTGTGCCACCCAGCCCTGAGGCCGGGTGCGACGAATCGGACTGAGGGGCGAGACGTGGTCGAGGTCTCCGTTTCAATCCTCACCCAGCACTGAGGCCGGGTGCGACGCGCAGGATGTTGACACCCACGACCTCCAGCGAGACGTTTCAATCCTCACCCAGCACTGAGGCCGGGTGCGACGTACTGGCCCGTAGCCAGCGCGACGAAGGCGATGGCGTTTCAATCCTCACCCAGCACTGAGGCCGGGTGCGACTGCAGGCAGATGGACGCAATGTCCAGCATGATTGAGCAGTTTCAATCCTCACCCAGCACTGAGGCCGGGTGCGACGCGCGACGCCCACGCCGAACGTCATTGCACAGCCGACGAGTTTCAATCCTCACCCAGCACTGAGGCCGGGTGCGACCCCTGGAACACGGCGTTTCCGTCGCTGTCCACGAACCGGTTTCAATCCTCACCCAGCACTGAGGCCGGGTGCGACACCTGCTCCTGCGTGAAGTCGGCGAAGCGGCGCTCACGCCGGTTTCAATCCTCACCCAGCACTGAGGCCGGGTGCGACCCTCGCACTCCACGGCGAGGCGGCGGTCAGGCCACGCGAAGTCGTTTCAATCCTCACCCAGCACTGAGGCCGGGTGCGACACGTGATGACCGTGGTGGGGCGCTTCACGGCGCGGGTGTTTCAATCCTCACCCAGCACTGAGGCCGGGTGCGACGGTCTGCTTCGCCGCCTGGTTCTCCCGTGAGAACTTGTTTCAATCCTCACCCAGCACTGAGGCCGGGTGCGACGTCAATGCCCATGTCGATCAGCGTCGAGGTGACCCCGTTTCAATCCTCACCCAGCACTGAGGCCGGGTGCGACGACCATCGCCGGGAGAACCGCCCATCAGGAAGTACCGGTTTCAATCCTCACCCAGCACTGAGGCCGGGTGCGACTCCTCGTCCACGAGCTGGCCCACGCCTACGACGCCTTCCACGTTTCAATCCTCACCCAGCACTGAGGCCGGGTGCGACTGCGGATCGGCACGCCGTCCTCGTACGTGATGACGTGTTTCAATCCTCACCCAGCACTGAGGCCGGGTGCGACCCGCAACCCCACGGGCATCGAGATCGGCGCCATCCAGTTTCAATCCTCACCCAGCACTGAGGCCGGGTGCGACGCTGGCCGAGCAGATCTCGGACATCCTGGACGCCCGCGAAGCGCAGTTTCAATCCTCACCCAGCACTGAGGCCGGGTGCGACTCCAACAGCTCGGGCCTGACTTGTTCCACTACCGGTTTCAATCCTCACCCAGCACTGAGGCCGGGTGCGACTGGCGTCGGTCACGTCGCCCGCAGCGGGCTGGAGGGCGTTTCAATCCTCACCCAGCACTGAGGCCGGGTGCGACCGTGGAGGAGCGGCTCTACACGACCGTCCTCGGCTGGTTTCAATCCTCACCCAGCACTGAGGCCGGGTGC
>Ga0265293_10009042_pt1 | contig 14472 bp, 19 predicted proteins | sample Munlanlewell138R_FD_192505 | JGI IMG/M metagenome (GOLD analysis project Ga0265293, IMG submission 192505) | Leachate microbial communities from a municipal landfill in Southern Ontario, Canada - Leachate well 138R | ecosystem: Engineered > Solid waste > Landfill > Unclassified | place: Canada...
TTAGACACATTGCTCTGGTGGGACAAAACTTGTAAGTTGTCTATAGTGTCGTTTGTTCTGTCCTCATCAATATGGTCAACGTGTAGCTCTTTACTCAAAAGAGTCTTGTGAGCTACCGAATACAAGTACCTTGCATATGATGTGGTAGTTTTGTGTTTATCAGCTTCTCTTATTAAGAGAACCATGTAGCGGCCCTCTTTAACATGGAAAAAGGGTTTGCTCAATAGGTACCCATCATAGGGGTATCTCGCTCTTCTGTAGTTTACTTTTTCTTTACCCATATAGCAAATATGCTCTAACCCCAAAGATAATTCAAGGTTAGAGCATATTTTTGTGTAAAATGGGCCCAGTCCGGCTTGAACGGACGACCTAAGTGTTATGAGCACCTTGCTCTAACCAACTGAGCTATAGGCCCTTTATGATTACCAAACTTTCGTTTGTTCCTCACTTTCATATATACCAAAGATCTTCTAGAATTTTAACAATCTTTATAACATTTTTTCAGGGCATCCTTATAGGAAGCCCAGTAGTGGTCTTTTACTCCAAACAGTAACTCAGGAAGGAATAGGTCTCTTTTCCACCCAGGACTCTTATGAAACGCCCCATCATATAAGTATATCATATCCCCAGAATGTCGGTACTGTCCTGGGGGAGGTACTGAGGGCACAATGTCATACCTATTCACCAGATTGGTGACAGGGAACATACTATCTATCCATCTGGCAAAGGGGGCATTACCTATCCTAGGAGACCCTACAGTCAGAACCTCCTTCACTTTATACATATTCTCTTTTAGAGTGGCTGCCATGAGGGTACCTAGCGCTGCTCCTAGAGAATGCCCGAATATCGTGTAAGTTTTTTCCCGATGTGGGTCCATAGCTCTTAAAGACGCTAATGCATTATGTTTTACATCTTCCCATAACAGTAAAAAGCCGCTGTGCACCTTACCCCTTTTTTGTCGATACTTATCATCATAAAAATCTGATAGAAAAAAGATTGAGTTAAAGGCAAAATCTGCCCAATCATTTGAAGGCAACCAAAAGACATATCCTTCATTTACATTAGGAAGCACTATGCATCCAGCAGAATTATTTTTTTGGATGCCTATAGCCTTCTTTCCTAGAATAGAAAAGTCTTCCTGCTGCTTTAGCTTAACATCTAAAACTTCATCCATATACTGGAAGAGCACACTGTACTTCTGGAGTAATTCCTTAAGATCTTCCATAGACACCTCACATCTGTCAAAGGTGCCTTAGCATTAAAAGACTATAATAGACCAGCAGAGCTCAACAGGATGCTTGTTGGAGTCTGTATCCCTTTTTTACGGAATTGACTGCGTCTATTTGCCAACCACTTTCCTAGAAACCCCTCTTCTCCCTTAGCACGGGAGGAAGGTGTCCTACTCTCCTGGGATACCCACTCTATGACCCTTTGGGCGATAATCATGCTTCTTTGATTTGTAGTCAAAGGCTTGTCCAGCAGGTTAGGGATAGGGCTATCAGGTAAGTTTCCATGCGGGGCACCACTGTTTTGCTTGCGATTCAACCATCGGTATAATCTGTATTCTTCTGGATTTTCTGGATTGTTCCTGGGCTCCATCCCTTTTTCTTCTAGCCAAGTCAAATAGCTCTTGATAAGTATTTCATCATGCAAATTATAGGCAGTCTTTGCAAACAAGCAGTCTAACCCAAACTCCTCCAGGATCCTTTGTTCTCTCTCAGGTAGAGGCCACCCCTTCCGAACTTTTCTCCGACGGTAATACAGCCACAAGGATAGATCTTGGGGAAGAGACCCGACTGTGGGGGACCCTTTGGCATTGTCCCTTACCCACTCGCACAGGGATCGGGTTTTCTCTTCTGATTTTGGCATGTTACTAGAACACCATCTGTAGTGCCAAGAATACAAGGCAAAGTGAGGCTATATTGAAAGATATGCTTTGAGCAGCTGTGTTTAAGGACACCTGGGCTTGTTCCAAAGCAGTGTTGGCCTCCTTGATACGCCCTGCTACTAGTTTAAGTATTTGGCCGTTATTAAGTACCGAAGCCTTTAGAACAAAAAGGGAAAGCATCCCATTATAGTTTAGTAGCACCTTACGTACCAAGATGACCCTTAGTAACAAGCCCACATCCTTTCCCAGATTCACAGTAAGCAAAACAACCATAAGAGTGGCGACGAATATTATAAATAGATCGAGCATAGATAATTCCTCTACACATAGTATACCCCTGATTTCCTAATTTTTAACAAAAATTGGAGGATATGGGGGGGGTGGTTATTGACTTCTTGTCAATTATACCATGGAAACTTCTCCAAGGGGACAGGGTTCATAGGACTGAACCCATAATAATCAGGAGTTTCCTTGTTTACTGAGAGAGCCCCTAGTGTTCCTTCTCCCCTACCTATCCAGAACTCTGCTTCCTGCCTAGAAGTCATATCAGGTACTGGGAGAGTTTTTATATAGGAATACTTAGACCACCAGAAATTCCCCGAGAAGTGCCTGGGGATATCCGAAACAACTCCGCCAAAGTCATCTGGGGGGTACCTGTCTGGGCCAGAGATAAATAGGGGTCCTGCTGCTACATCACCATTGTCTAGCATTTGTATAGCATCATTATGCTTAGTAAAGATATCATGGCACATTACATTACGCCACCAAGAAGCATTCCTTTGTGTAAGAGGATGTACTGTCAGGTTCCCCATCTGAGAAACCCCCTTAGTATGGGCATACCACACATACCCTTCGTCGTTGGCTAGGGAGTCTTCCCTGAGCCACTTTAGAGTAGCCCACTCAAACTCTCCCAAATTTTGGGAATAGTAACGAATAACAAATTTTGGATAGACCTTAAGGATAAGATCATATATTTCCTCTGCCTGCTTTGCATCCCCTACAATACCCACATAGATAGAGTTAGTCTTACCATATAATCCAGACTCCAAGAGCCTTCCTGTTATTTCACCCAGGATTGAATATATCGCGGGGGTCCCCATTGCTGCTATGTGCAAATATCCGTTTATCATATTTTACCCTTAATAAAATAAGCCACGCATATGGTGGCTTATTTTCCTTTTAGAGGAGTTATGCTTTTACCCACAATGTTTTTCTAAAAAATCTTCAAAAGCCTTGGGAGGTAAAGCTCCTTGGACCTCACCTACTAGGGTACCATCCTTAAATAGTTTGAAATGAGGGATAGAGGAGATACTCTGGCTACCGGCCAGAGCTCCTTCTTCCTCTATATCCACTTTACCGAAGGATATCTTCCCCGCATGCTTTACCGATGCCTTTTCCAGAACGGGTAGCATTGCCTTACAGGGGGCACACCAATCTGCCCAGAAGTCCACAAGTACAACCCCTTGGGTACCCACGAAATTATTAAAATTTTTGCTTGTAAGAGCTGTAACACTCATAGAAATTTTTCCTTTTATTGATTCTGTTCATTCTTCGACTCAGGCTTCATAAAAAGTCCGGAAGACTCCGCCCAGTCTCTTACGTCTTTCGCAAATTTCCGGACCCATTCCAACTCTGCGGCGATGCCTAAATCATGGCCAGCTTTTTCACTCTCTATATACTTATGCTTCCTTATCTCTTCACACTGATATTCTAGGAAGCGCCTTGAATCAAAACATTTCTTAGAAGCGATAGACATTAGCATAGGTTTCCTTGAGTAAAAAAGCAAACATTTTTGAATATGCGTGGAGTATGCCTTAAAAAACGCAACCGTCCCAAATCCTTCAGTACACTATTAACTTCTTTCGGTCGATTTTTAAGAAAAAAATTTACATTACCATACCCTGTCCCCATCTTCCCCATCTTCTCCCCCACCTACCTCCTCACCTCCTCCATAAATGACACCGGTAAGCTCATCCGCAGCCTTATCGGACAGAACAAGGAGAGCGCTCAGCTCTGGCCCTGTTGCATGGGTGAAGTCCCTGTATATCTCCATTGCCCCCTTATCACTGACCGAAATAAGTACAAAAGCTTTGGATGCCATTAGAACCTCATTGGCACTTATTTTGGATTCCTCTAGGGTAGGGATGGATCCAGTATATAAAGGCTTCTCCATGTCACTAAGAAGCTTCTCAACCAAATCTTCTTCAGATATACCAGTAGGGGCCTCCCCTTTTTCCAACAATTCACTAGCGATGTCGTGCATGGCCTGCTTCTTAGCCATCTCCTTTTCATCTATATGATTATTAATCTCCCCCATAGCTGTGATGGTCTTATATATAGCACCAAAGGCGTTTGAAACACAGGCCATGGCAATGCTAAAGCGCCCTACTTTTCTAGACATGAGGAACCTCTTCTTTGTTGCAAAAGTACGACGTTTTTAAGGATATTAATGGAGTACTACTGATCCAAACCACATTTACGGCATTTCCACCGGCCAGGAAGGGGTATCATCTCTCCTCCACACTTTGGGCAATTCCTTTTCTGTCTACTATTTCTTTCTCTCTCAGCGGCTATCATCTGTTCCCAGTTTCTTTTTGGAGATTTTCCTCCTCCACACCCACATGCCATTTTGAATTTGCCTCCAGATAGTCGATCACGCTGACAAACAAATAGGATGCCAAGCTAGTGCAGGGTATCCCTATGATTAGTTTATTTTCTAAGCATAAAGACAGTATTGCCCCTACCCAAGTCCCATAGCATAAGGGGCATGAGGCGAGATACCCTAAGATAGGCCACCTCTCCAAGAAATTACGAATGCCCACAAACAGAAAAGACCTAGTTGCCACTACTGTGACCCATACCCCTAATACTACCTGTGCGATTATTTGATAAAACCCTAGTGCTACTTCTTTTTCCACCAAAGTGTAAGCCCCTTATTTGAATTGTTAGCTACTAAATCCTGGGCTATTCTAGCCCTTATGGCCTGTTTTTTTTCGGATGACTCTCTACTTTCATCATTATTGAAGTGCCCTGATAGCCACATTGTTCGGGGCATACCGCCTACAGTCAATCCAAGAAGGGCGGCGAGATCCCCTAAAGCCATATCTTCAAAACCCCATACTCCATCCATATCTGGATGGAATAGGTTCCCTCCATTCCTCTGAATGCAGGCTAATAAGGCTTTACTCCTTATTATAAACCCTGGTGTCATGAAATGGTTTTTCTTAAGTCCAATGTGAGTGTTGACTTTTATCTCTTCACTCAAGTCCTTGCAGAACCACCCCCGGTTATCCTTGCTCAAGGATATAAGGGTAATATCAAAATTCTTGAGGGCCTCTTCTACCTTTTTCTGAGTCAGACCACTAGGGTACCGGTCACCATCCAGGACAATGAAATCTCCTGAGTAGTTATAATGCTTTAGCCCAAAGTTTCGAGTCTTGCCCGCCTCCCATCCTTCACCTTCTTCTTTAACTATAAACTCCTCTCCTAGAGCTGTGAGTACCCCCGCGGAATTGTCCTCACATCTATCCAGAACAAAAGTTCTCGGATAATTTGGGAGCTGCCCTCGTAGAGAGTAAACCATTTCCTCTATAGATGATTCTTGGTTTCTGGAGATGACTATAACTCTTACCATTGAATGTCTCCTGAATGTGTGCTCAGGTACTCAGAGGTCGTAGCTAAAGTATTCCCTACCCTACAAGCCCCCTCCCCCCTACACACGCCCGCGTAGGCCTGGTATATCTCTTCCTGGGACACCTCCGAGTTAACCATATTGACAAACATTAGTATATGAGGCCCTATATTTGAACACTCCAAAAGCCTCTGCTTGACCCTAGGGGCCAAACTCTCCTTGACCCCACCTGCAAACAAATACCGAATATGGTCAGGCACAGGTACATACCCATCCGTGCCTAAATACCATATATCATTTTCAGTGATCTTCCTAAGGTTACAGACAGCCTGCACCCTTTCTTGTGTACAGGCAATAAAAAGAAAAGGTTCCTTCTTTAGAAGGGAAACCTTTGCTTCTTCTCTGCCTTTTAACAGATCACCTACTTTAATCAAGGGTCTGAATCCTTACCTTGGCATTGACATGTACCCTAAATTTATCAGGTTCCCTGATAAAAGGATGGTAGTAAGAGAGATCCACGGGTTTATCCTCTTTCTTACCCTTGATTAGCAAGTCTCCGGACTCATTATAAGCCAGAACCCCTTTGAAATTATCAGTCATTGCTGGATCCGACCCGTTGTCCCCTTCCGAGGGTTCATGACCTTCACCGCTATCCGAGTGGTCTGGAGAATTTTCCCTTTCTATCATTTTGTCCACAATATTCCCTACACGGGAAGCAGGAATCTCTTGGTCGATGATCAAGTCACACAGATCTCTGACCTTTTCTGCGTCAAGGTCAAATGCACCATGTTGTGCCATTACTTCCACATGACCATCTGTAAAGGCAGGATCATTCTCATCAGGCATACCCAAGGAATCCACCGCAGCTGTGGGAAGGTTGTCCAAATGGTCATCCAGGTGTAAGAGTCTCTTGACACGGGCTTCTGTAGTCCAGAGTATTTTGGCTATCTCCTTGGGTTTCATGCTAGGGTTCTCTTCCAGCAGGGCTTTAGCAGCTTCTGCCATGTCCAAGGCGGACAGATTGACCCGCTGTACATTTTCCACAATGGATATCTTTATAGCTTCTAGATCTGTTACGTTAAGAATAACACAGTCCCTATCAGGGAGTTCATAGGACTCTCCATGGATGGAGGCCAGGGCCAGGCGTCTGCGCCACCCTGCAAGTACCTCCATCTGCCCACTAGGAGTCTTCCTTAGGGTAAGACGGCTGATGAGTCCCAACTCCTTAATGGATTGGGCTAGATCCTCGATCATTTCCGGAAAGTATTCCCGGCGCTTATTGAACCTACTCTGGATCAGCTCTGAAAGTTTCATGTCAATATCCTTGTTTTTTAATTCCCTTAAAGGCAAGGGAAGCTTCTCTAGGAGAAGATACGCTGTCTTTCCCTGCTTTTTAAGTGTTTATTTGCGTCGGTTAAGGTAATCTGGTTCTTGTGACATTCGGGAACGAGCTGCTCGGAGTGCCTGGCGGTGAGATCTTCCCTTCATAAGCTCCTTTAAAAAAGCTTCCTGGAACTTGTCACTTGTTTTCTCCACCCTAGACATCTTGGACAGCATAAACTCGCTCCTATTTTTTAGAGTAAGCAAGCCCTCCGAAAGAGCCCGCTGCTCTCTCTATTTTAAGTCGATCAGAATAATCGTAAGCTTTGGCCACCAAACCCGCATGCCTAATAAAATCCTTAAGAGTCCCCATGTCATCATGACATTCTGTTGCTTCCAGATGGATGGATCTTTTGAATTTCTTAGGGACTCCCTTCTTATTGGAAAGAAGTACACATGCCCTTTCAACTGTAGGAAAAGACCCCTCATATTCTTTAAGTGATTCCAAGTAGATAGGGGCCTCTTCCTTGAGACGGCTAGGAATGGAGTTGAGTAACTCCAAAGCTTCCGCAGGCTGAACCCCTGAATACTGAATCTTAGCAAAGGGCTTTCCTCCATACTCGGCGGCCATACAGGCTTTCGACTCTTTGTGTATTAAGTATAAGTCGATTATGAGGTCGGATGCTCCCACTTCCGAATTAGTAATAATTACCCCCGGAAAATATTCCTCCCCCTCCAAGGGTGATTCATAAACAAGGCGGGCTTGAAAAACTAGGGCATCCCTTTCTGCCCCCACAGCACTATCCAGATCAATTGTTACATCCTCGGGGTAGTTTGAAATAGCCTTGAGCACTGCCTCGTTAGATAGAGGGACACAGGTGACAGGTAAGATAGCTCTCACCACATTCACATCCTGGCCCTCACGAACCCTAATCAGAAAAAGTGTTTCTTCTCCTTCCTTTGGAGCCTTGGCCTTGAGCCAGTTGTTTACAATAGATTCCCGAACAGGGGGCCTGTTTTCTTGGAAAAAGCTAAAAGGGACCCCTACCATCTTGCATAGCTGCTTAAGGGCATGGGTTGCTGTCGTATCCTGAGAAGCTTTGAAAAGGTACTTAACCCCATCGGAAGAGTCTATTAGGCACTGCTCGTCATCATCAGACTGAAACTTAATAAAGCGCAGATCAACCACGACATCTTTACAGTCTTGGTTATGCTGTTCTAAATCCTTAAGGAGATCAGTCAGAGTACTCGTTAGTGTTGTCACGATTTTGTCCCTTTTTTACTTTATGCTCGGGGAACTTACAGATGTTTCTTTTTAATCTAGCAAGTTCACTTAGTACTTCCCTTCTATTACCTGTACCAGAATCCGCCATTACTCGGAGTACCTGGATCCTATCTAAGGTCTCTTTATAGGTCATATGCGTTCCGCCTCAAGGGCTTCCCAATAAGGCATAAACCTATTTCGTAAAACCCTACGAACATGTGTTATATACGCTGGAGCCACATCATGTACCGCGGCTACCTTGCTGGCGGAGACCCCTTCAGAAGCAAGAGAGATGTAACTAAGGTATAACTCCTTAGTACGCTTTGAAATGTTGGTATCTTCACTGATGGATTTTTCAAACTCTGCTAGCTTTTGAAAAAAGCTTTCTTCATCATCATGGGTTATAGCAGAGTATCGACAAGTGCTGTCTACTTTAATACCTCCCCGTATAGAAGAATCTTTTGACTTACTTACGGGCATAGTATCATGAGAGAACAACATTGCTTCAAAAATATCTGTTGCTTCTTCCGTGTCCACAATATTGCTGATATGCTTTGTATGTATCTGACGCATATCCGAGCGAATACTAGAGTTCACTGAGTTGGCTATGGATCGAAAAATAAAATTAGAAAAATTAGTTACCACGTTCGGTCGGGACCAATCATACTTACCTAGGAGATCCCCTTTTATGGCACCTAAATAGAAATTCTGAACATAATCATTAATAACATTCTTGTCGTAAGTCTTAGCGACAAAGACAACTATTCTGTGAACTTCCTTGTCATTCTTTTCAACAAATTCCCTGATAGTACGGCATGGTACCATGATCTGGCTCCTTAGTAGTGATTAGACGGTGTAATTAAATGCTAGTGCAAGAAACCCTTCCACAGAATACTTCTTTGCAGTTGTATAAATGACTTTCTTATCACGAGTAAGACGAATACGCCTCTTCACTCCTTTGCATAGAGGATCTATCCCTTCTAGGACAGACCAGAACGCTTCCGTGTGTGCCTTGGCCAATTTGTCTGATTTAGTGACCTCGTAATTAAAGAATTCACTGGGACTGTGTGAGTCCAACAGTTCATCAGGTACTTCTTCCATTAGGGGTCTCTCGGTTTCTGAGAGAGTATGAGAGATACCTGATTGAGTGTTATTTTGCATAGGTACAGAAGATAGCTTTTCTTCTTCGCTTTCTGGAGGATTTTCCTTAAGATTTTCATTGTTGATATTGGTGTCAATATCTATGGTGGTTTCTGTGGATTTCTCGGATTTATCAATAAAGGCATCCATGACCGAGTTAGCCTGCCCACTATCCACCATTTTTACGACCTTCTTATAATCCTCATCGGACATACCCATTCGCATAGAGGCATTGATGCCATACTTGTGCAAATCCTCAAAGTAGTTCTTCTTTACCATGAACGTGTCGTCATACTCTGCATCTACTTCAAGGTGTACCTTCCACCCTAAAGCATTAGTAAGATCACGTATCTTCATTATCTCTGATATGGCGGGGACCAGGGTATCCAGTTTGTCCTCACGGATCTCGTAAACAATTTCATCATGTATAGGCATTAATATTCTTACATCATTATGAAGATTGTTCTTCCTGATATAGGACCATACACGGTACAGAGCTATCTTGATGATGTCCGCACCAGTGTTCTTGTGTATAACCCCTTCACCATCAAATCGATGACCTTCATCCTGAACGCTTAGGGTGTATGTTTCTTCCTCCACACCCAAACTCTTCTTAGAAATAACCTCTGTTGTCTCGTATAACTGTGGAGGAGTTACCCCATATTTTTCACAAAGCATGAGCACCGTTCCTACCGAAACTCTCTTTCCTGTCTTAAGTTTCGAAAGGATAGCCCTTTCCTTTGCTTGGGTTCTGTCAATAAGGGGTTCCAAAATAGATAAGCAAGACTGTAAGGCAAAGTCTGGAACAACACTACCTTTACTCATTGTTCGGTAATGGCTCTTAGTAGGGGGTAGCCCTAGAGTCTCTTCTACCCTTAAAAGGTCTGTCCAGCTCAAGGAGAAAGCCCCATCTAGGTCTGAAGTTATTTTAGAGGATAGACCTAAAGTCCTTCCAAGAGTTGCAACCTCCCTTAATAGCTCGTAGTTTGGGGTATGAAACCCGTATCTGTTTACCTTCTTTTTGCATCCATCGGTATCCCAGTACCCCCGGAGGAACTCCTTTCTCATCTTGAGAGGAGACTCCCATATTGCTTCTGGAATTACTTTTTCTCTTGCAGGCTTATCTGTAACACCCAATTGTTTGAGGAGGTCAACTAATGTGGTTGAATAGTAGGACACCTGGTATGATTCCCCCCTGGCGCTAACTACCTTCCTTGGGGACCCACAGGTAATTCCAAGTTTTCCCATAAGAGAGTTTACTCTTGGAAGTAAACTCTCTATTTTTTCTCTACCAAAGCATAATGTAATGGATTTCTTTTTGTTAGATATAAACCCATCTCCTGTGATAACCCCAAGAAGCCAAGAAACCTCTGCCCATGTTTGAGTGTCTTCCTTAGGTATGCTAAAAGAAACCTTATTGTAGGCACTTTTATCAGGTGCCTCAAAAAAAGGATACTCCCCAAATTCTTTTGCTGTGTAGGGGGACAAGCACACTAGGTCTTTAGGCTCAAGCTTATCGTAATGTCTAAACTCATACCCTTTTTCACCTACTACCAGGACCTGGTGGCGGGTATCACAATCCACTCGGTGGCCATTTGCTAGGGTAACCTCAGCAAGCTCACAAGCCCCTCGATTCAGAGCGTGGAAAGGTGCCCAGGAATGTCCTGTCCATACTTCAAATTGCTCTCCCTTCCTATTTCTTTCAAGCACTTTCCCAATCTTAATATACCCCTTATTAGTAAGAACACGGGTAGAGTATTTTAGGCATCCCTGAATAGCTGCATTACATGCAAGACGATCAGCCTTACTCATCAACCCTCTGTCACCAGATTTGTAAAGATCTGCAAGGGGTCTTCTACGGCCAAAAGCGGTAAGGGAGTAACCCCTTCTCTTTGCACGGATACGCTCCGTCTTAAGCCAATCGGAAAGACTTGTAAGAGCCAAGAAGAACTTCTCAAGTCTTTCCTGCGCTTCTGCCATAGGGATCTTGGCAGATGCAGCGAGTTTGGATGCACCCCCACCATACAGAATAAGGAAGTTGATCTGCTTACCAATGGAACGAAGTCCCTTGTTCTCAGGCTTAGCCATTTCAGCAGGAGTAGAATGGAAAAGAAGAGCTGCAGTAATAGAGTGAAGGTCTCCTGTTCCATTCACAAATTCTTCAGTCCATACTGGTTCCTTAGAAAGATTCGTAGCAATACGAAGTTCTTCACCAGAGTAGTCAATAGTGACAATCTTAAACCCAGGACGGGCTACAATTCCATAACGAAGTTTCCACTGGTCATCTTTCTTAGTGGCAGGAATATTTTGACAGTTTACCCCACTGTACCCATCCACGAGGATACCCTTACCCCCTGTAGCAGAGAAACGTCCGGAGTCAGCAGCAGTTTGATTCAGCTGAAACTTAACACAGCTGTTCTCATCCACGTTCTTCAGAAGATTCATCAAGTACGTGTTATACACCTTTTCCATCTCTCGGAACTCTTGGATGAGTCTGGGAAGAGGGTGCTTATCCGCTATTTTTTCGAGGATCTCATCTTTAACGAAATAGTCACCAGTCTTAGACTTTTCCGCGATAGGGTAATGAATCTTCAACTTGTCAAAAAGAATCTCACCTAGTTGCTTATTACTTCCTATCTCAAAAGGCTGGCCCGCTGCAGCAATAATCTCATCTTCGAGATCTTTCTTCCTAAGATCCACCCTGTCCGCCAGAGACCTGTAGTACTGAGTGTTGATCTTTACTAGGTTTCTCTCCATCTCTGCCACGACAATCTGACAGGCATGCTCCACCTCATAAACGAAATGCAAACCATTGTTCTTATTCGGATCATAATCTGCGAGAAGCTTCTGTTCATATTCATAGAGCTCCAGAGTACAGATGGCATCGGATGCTGCATAAAATACAGCATCCTTGGGGTGTATCGTTCTAAAGTCTATATGCTTCTTACCCGGAGCGATTTCTTTGAGTTCAATCATTTCCTTACCCAAAAAATCTCTAACCAGAGGCTTAAGACCTTTTGTCTCACGGTCACTCCACAGAACCGCGGCCCCTAGAAGGGTATCTCTATACTTCTTGGGATCCTCCATGATTATCCCCTGATTACGAAGAATCTCAAAGTCATACTTGGCATTATGATAGATAGTTATGCAACTGGACAGAAGTCTACGCATCCTTTCCATTACAGCAGCTAGAGGTAGATTCCTGCCCTCAAAGTGACCTACAGGAATATACACCCCGTAGTCCTTATGGTAAGCTAAGCAAATGCCTGCAAGTACCGCTACCTGGGACCCCCTCCCTCGATTCATAGGACCACTATTAAGCCCACTCGTTTCGGTATCCACAGCGCACAGACCGGTATCAACAGCCTCATCTATGAACTTGTCCAAATCATCCAAGGATGTTATGAGCTCCAATCTCTTATACCGCATCCATGGTCTAAGATCCACCAGAGCCTTAACTACTTCTGAGCTTGCCTGTTCATCAATAAATTGCTGTGAGATTGCCATATTAGTGTACCTTAAGTCAACGCTGCCCTTATCTTCTTTGCCACGGGATATGTCAGCTTTGTGAATTGTTCTTGGTCTTCTGTATGCCTTGCCATTGCGGTAAGATAAAGCATTTTACCCGCAACATTGATGTCCTCTAAAGGGAGCACCATTCTTAGTTTCTGTTCTAATACATAAAGCGCCATCTTTCTCTTGTTAATTTGGTTATTACCTTTTTCTAGGTAGAACCTCTTGAGCTGTAGCTGCTGTATATCAGCAACCTTAGATAGATCCACACCATACTTTGAAGCAAGATACCTCGCTGCCTCCATAAAGCGAACTTCAGCATACTGCATCCAGAACCCAATGGGGTCCCATGACTTTTTGCAAGCAAAACAATACATGGAATTTGTCTCGGGGTAGTACCTTGCACTCATGCTTGTATCCGCCCCATGAAAAGGGCAGCTCATCTGCTCAGGCCTCAGGACCTGTCGAAGGTGTACATCAACACTTTCTAGGATGTCATGTAGGGATACATTCTCGTTGATCAGTTCACGCACTACCTTAGGGTCTTTCATAGCTATCAGCCACCCAGTTCCAAGGTAGTTTTGCTATCAAGGATTAAGTCAGACTTCTTTATGTCAGCCCTTGTGTAAATCCTCTTAGCAGCTAGGTTGGCACAGGCCTCAAAGGGATCAAACAAGTCGTTACGTCTGGCCTTCAGGTTACATATCTTAAACAAGCCAGATTTTCTCATGGCATCATCCATAAACAATGTGATCACCACGTCTCCCGATTTTTCAATTTCTGAGGAGTCGGAAAGATCTGAAAGCATATAAAAGCCACCATTTGCCATAGCTCTTACGTACCCTTCACGCTTAATCTGATGAGGGGAAACTCCCCTCAATCCTTGACCATTGTTGAAGGTAAGAAAAAGTCTTTTAATGCCAATAATTTTCTGGTTTAAGTCTTCACGTTCGCCCTGAGATTTACCAGGAACACCCAGCAACCTTAGATAGTCAATAACGCAAAACTCCAACACCTTATCCTTAGTCTTCAAATCTGAGTTAATCTCTAGGCACTTGATATTAATATCATCCACCGTAAAAGTTTTTTCGGATGGCTGAACGATGTATAACCGGCCATACTCTTCTTCACTGTCCAAGTCGTCCATAGCTGCTTTGTAAAACTCTTCCAGCTCTGGTGTAAGGCGTCCTTCTCTAACATCATTATACTCGACTTGACCAACATACTGTAAGTACTTCTGGTAGTGGGGCTTAGCAGGGTCCCCCCAAACTTCGTAGTTTGTCGTATGAAGCACATAAAGCATGTCTTGCATCTCTTCAACAGTCATTTCCAAAGTAAACAATGCTGAGTTCCACCCGCATAGAACGGCCTGGTATAGCATATTAATTGAGAAGGTCGTCTTACCCTGAGCAGTATAAGCGGCTACAATCATCAGCTCTGTATGTTTAAGGCCATTCAACGACTTATCAATCTGCTCAAGACCCGTGTAAATACCTAAGGATTCAATCTGATTGTTCTTCCTATGGTCGTATCGGTCCTTTGCTTCCTGGATTTCCCTAGAGTCCAAAGCCTGCAGCTCTGTCTTGAAATCCATATTCTTAGCACGAATTTCTTTAGACTTTATAGAGAAGTAGTCAATAGCCTGCTCGACCCCTTTCATCTGGGTCTTACCTACTTTTCTCCCCTTAATGGCAATCTCATTTGCCTCGTTGAGGG
>Ga0265293_10009043_pt1 | contig 14472 bp, 13 predicted proteins | sample Munlanlewell138R_FD_192505 | JGI IMG/M metagenome (GOLD analysis project Ga0265293, IMG submission 192505) | Leachate microbial communities from a municipal landfill in Southern Ontario, Canada - Leachate well 138R | ecosystem: Engineered > Solid waste > Landfill > Unclassified | place: Canada...
ATGCAGCCGGTACGCACTTTGCGCAGCTTGCCCAGCAGGAAGAGGGCGGACGCCTCCATCTCTATGGCCAAGACGCCGCGCGCCTCTAGTTCAGGTACATCGTCCGGGGACGCGGCGTAGAAGCCGTCGTCGGTCTGGATGAGACCCACGTGCGAGGCCAGGTCGGAACTGGCGGCCGATTGGGCCAGGGCGCGCGTGACCTCGAAGTCGGCGACGGCGCTGTAAGCGTCGCCTTTGAGGTAGTGCCGGCTGGTGCCCTCGTTGGCGATGCTGGCGCTGGCCACCACCAGGTGGCCGGGCCGCACGTCCTTAGCCACCGCGCCGCTGGTGCCTATGCGAATGAGGGTCTGAGCGCCCAGGTTCACGAGCTCCTCGACCACTATGGCCAGGCTGGGGCAACCCATGCCCGTGGTCTGCACGCTGACCGGTATGCCCTTGTACGTTCCGGTGTAGCCGTACAGGTGGCGGTACTCGGTGTAGCGGGTGGGGGAGTCGAAGAACTTCTCGGCCACCAGGGTGGCGCGGTCCGGGTCGCCGGGGAGCAGGACGATGGGGGCTACTTGGCCGGGTTGGGCTCTGACATGGAGCTGGCTCATTGGGTCAAAGATACCAGTTGTTCACGTATGAACAGCCTTACGGAAGGGCGAAACAGGGAGGTGCTAGAGTGCCGCCGTGACGAACCTGGAAGATATTCTGGCCGGCTTGGCTTCGCGCTTGGAGGGCTGCCGCGTGGTGGCCGTTGCGGCCATGGACGGCTTGTTGGTGGAGCGGTACCCGGGGCCCAACGAGGGCCCCGAGAACAAGGTCGCGCCGGGCGCCACCGAGCTCGAGCACGTGGCGGCGGACCTGACCACCGGGCTCACCCTCATGGCCCGCGAGATCAGCCGCCAGATGGGCAGCCGCGTGGACCTGCTCATGGCGCTAGGCGAAACGGGTGGCTACATGGCGCGCCGCGTTGGCGACGACCTCTTCTGCTTCGTGCTGGTGGACGGCACCGCCGACCTGGGCAGCATGCGCGACGAGGTGGAACAGACGAGCCGGGAGCTGGCGACGGTGTTCTTATGACGCTGCGCAGGCGCGCGGTTGGGGGCTGAACGAACATGCAGGCAAGCGAGGAGAGCGCAGAAGTGAACACGGAAGGCGCCGCGCAGGCAGGCGGCAGTCCCGGCAGCGTGGACCTGAACCCGCTGCTGGACGCCATGCTGGAGGTGCGGGGCGCCACCGCCGCAGCGGTGGTGACCGTAGACGCTGAGGTGCTGGCCAGTCGCTCCGTGGACAGGGCCCTCCTGGAGCGCACGGTGGAGATAATCACCAGCGCGTTGGCGGCGGGGCAGGCGCTGGGCGAGCTGCTTGAGACCGACGAGTCGGAACCGGGTGCCGGACCGGAGCAGGTGACCCTGATTTTCGGTGAGGGGCCCATACTCCTGCGGCCCGTTCCAGCCGCGAAGCGCGTGCTGGTGCTGGCCCTCGCCAGCGAGCACGACCTGGGGCGCGCCCGCCTGATGCTGCGTGGCGCCATCAGCCGGCTGGCTGAGAGCGTACTGGCGGCTGAGTAGGGCGGCAAAACCGGTACCCTGCAGGGGTGAACCAGCTCAAGTTCGACATCGATAAAGAGACGGCGCGGGGGCGCCCCACCAATGGCGCGGTGCTGGCGCACACGCCGGACGAGTTCCTCTTTGACTTCGTTCTGGCCATGCCCGGCCAGCAGCCCGTGATAACAGCGCGGCTGGTTACCAGCCCGCGGCACGCCAAGGCGCTGCTGCGGAGCTTGGAGGACAACATCCAGCGTTACGAGCGCCGTTTCGGCGCGATACCGGAGCCGCCTAAGCGCGTGGCCCCGCCGGGGGTCGCGGTGAGTGACGACACCGAGGACACCAACTGAGAGCGCGCTGGGAACGCCGTGCAGGGCGGCGTTCCCAGCGCCTTAGGTGCTCGCACCGCGCATGCGTACTGGTGGCGGTTGTCACGCCGGCTACCCCCGTTCGGGGTGGCTGATGCTGTCATTGGCCCTATGGCCGAACGGCTCACCGTCTACTTCGATTACCTCTGCCCCTACTCGTGGAGAGCCGCTGAGGTGTTCGAGATGGCGTCGGAGCCGCTCGACCTCGAGGTCACCTGGGAGCATTTCTCCATCTACCAGTTCAATTACGAGCGCCTGGAAGGCAACGGGCGCTGGCAGCTGTGGAACGAGCGTCTCGACAACAACGACGGCAACGGCTGCAAGGGCCTCCTGCCGTTCATGGCCTCGCAGGCGGCGCGCAAGCAAGGGCCGCGCGCGCATCACGCCTTCCGGCTGGAACTGCAGAGGGCTGTGCACCGCGACTACAAGCCGCTGAACAGGACCACCATCATGGACGTGGTCGACGGCGTGGGCTTGCACCGGGCCCGCTTCGATGATGACCTCGCGAACCCCGAGAACCGCACCGTTCTGGCGCAGGAGCACGCGCGCGCCGCAGGGCTCGACCTGTTCGGCACCCCCACGCTGGTGTTCCCCGGCGGCGGCGCCGCTTACTTCAGGTTGCAGGAGTTGCCCAGGTCGCGTTCCGAGGCCGTGGACCTCGTAACGGACACGCGCCGGCTGCTGGAGCGTTACCCCTACCTGCAGACCGTGAGGCGTCCGCGCGCCAAAGAGAACTGAGGTTGGTCTCACTCTCCGAAACAGCTTAAGTACCCGTATGCGGAACTACATACGCCCCATATGCCCTTACCTCGCGGTAAAGTAACCGCGTGCGTCTCGGACAGAACGTAGGGCACGGCTCCGATGTGGGGCGCGTGCGACCACTGAACGAGGATTTCCACCGGGTGTGGCAGTTCCCGCTCCCAGGCGGCGACCTCACGCTGCTGGCCGTGGCTGACGGCATGGGCGGCGCCGCCGCGGGCGAGGTAGCCAGCAAGCTGGCGACCGAAGTGCTGGACGAGTCGTTCTCGCGTTACGTGGAGGAGGTCCGCTCCGGGCACCCGGTGGTGGGCATCGATAAGCTCATCGATAAGGCGCTCAGGCTCGGTAACCGCCGCGTGTACACCGAGGCGTTCAGCAAGCAGCAGCGACGCGGCATGGGCTCCGCGCTCACATGCGTGGCCATCTACAAGCGCCGCGCTTACGTGGGCCACGTGGGAGACTCCCGGGCGTTCCTGGTGCGCGGCAAGAAGATCTACCAACTGACGAAGGATCACTCCTGGGTGGAGGAGCAGGTGGCGCTCGGCAACTTGACCGAGGAGCAGGCCGAGCACCACGAGTGGCGCAACCTGGTGACCCGCGTGCTGGGCACGCGGCCCACCGTGGCGCCTGACGTCATAGAGCTCGAGGTGCAGTTGGGCGACGTGTTCGTGCTCTCCACGGACGGGCTGCACGGGCTGGTCAAGCCCGAAGAGATACTCGCCGAGATAAAACGCACAGATAACCGCCAAACGAACGTAGAAGTAATGCTTGCCCTAGCCAACGAGCGCGGTGGGCCGGATAACATCACGGTAGTGATAGCGGAGATGGACGCATGATCATCCTCTTGGTCATGGCCGCACTGCTGGTCGCGGTGCTACTGAGGGCGCCCGTTTGGGTGCTTGGGGTCCTCATGGGTCTGGCGCTGGTACTAGCCGTGGGGGTGGTCCTCATGGGCGACCTGCAGCGCGGCTTGGCGCCGCTGCTCCTCACCCTGCTGGGCCTCGGCCTGCTTATGCCGGGTGCGGTCAAGGCGGCCCGCAGCGCCCGGGTGGCGCCGGCCAGACGGAAGGGCAAGCGCAACGTCACCGAAGTCAAGGGCGTGAAGGGCTCGAAGGTCTCCAACTTCGACGTGGCCGACGTGCCCGGTTACGAGCTGCTCGAGAAGGTCGGCTCCGGGGGTATGGCCAGCGTGTTCCGTGCGCGGAGGCTGTCTGACGGCGCCGTGGTGGCGCTCAAGATCCCCATGGAGCAGTACGTGGCCGACGCTAAGTTCATCCGCCGCTTCCACCGCGAGGCGGAGGTGGCGCAGCGCCTGAACCACACGAACATCGTGCGCACTTACGAGCACGGCGCTAGCGGCGTGCAGCATTACATGGTCATGGAGTTCGTCGACGGCCGCTCGCTGGAGAGCTACATCGAGACGAACGAGCTGGATATCGAACTATCGGTCGAGATGATGGAGCGCGTGGTCAGCGCCCTGCAGCACATCCATTCGGCGGGCATCATCCACCGTGACATCAAGCCGGCTAACGTCATGATCACGCGGGGCGGGGTCACGCAGACGGATGGGGGCGGCCGCCGGCTCAAGCCCGACGCCGTTAAGCTCATGGACTTCGGCATCGCTGGCGGTAAGGTCATGTCGCGCCTCACCATGACGGGCGCCCGCGTCGGTACGCCCGTTTACATGTCGCCAGAGCAGGCGCGCGGGCTGAAGATAGATCACCGCTCCGATATCTACAGTCTGGGCTTGGTCTTCTACGAGATGCTGACGGGCCAGACCGCCTTCAAGGGCGGTTACGAGGCCATAGTGCACCAGCAGATCTTCCAGACCCCGCCCCCGCCGCGGCAAGTGGACCTGCGCCTGCCGAAGTCGCTCGACCAGTTGGTCATGCGCATGATCGCTAAGGACCCCGACGAACGCCCTTCGCTCGAAGAGGTGCTCGAGACGCTCGAGAACGTGGACTTCGACTCGGAGGAGGAGGCCAACCTGCCCACGCGGTTGCTGCTCACGGTCAGCGCCCGCCAGGGCGTGCTGCGGATCCTGGATCCGGACGGCAACCTGCACACCTCCATTGGCGATATCGGGGTGGGCGGCGGCAACTTCTCTGCGGCGCCGTTGTCGGTGGCGGTGGACTCGAAGGGCGATATCTTCGCGGCCATCTTCGAGTACCGCGTGGGCGAGCAGGATCACCGCATGATCCATAAGATGGGTCCCGACGGTACGCCCAAGATGTCGTTCGGCAGTTACGGCATGCAGCCAGGCGAGTTCCTCTACCCGGTCTCCATAGCCGTGGCGCCTGACGACACCGTTTACGTGCTGGACGGCGAAACGCACCTCATATCGCGCTTCACGAACGACGGTCGTTACCTGACCAGCTTCGGTGGCCGCGGCAAGGGGCACGGCGAGTTCAACGACCCCCGCCTGATCTGCATAGACACGCGCGGCAAGCTGTACGTGCTGGATTACGGTAACCGTCAGGTGCAGCGCCTGGACGCCGACGGTAACTACCAGACGCGCTGGGCTTTCAAGCTAGCTGCGGATCGCCCTGAGCTGCGCCAGCTCGACGGCGTGACGGTGGACTTCGCTGGGAACGTGTACATCAGCGACGTCACCGCCGGCAAGATCCGTAAGGTCACCGCCGATGGCAAGGTGGGCATGTCGTTCGCGCTGGAGGCGCGGCAGGGCGAGGCTACGGACGCGCTGGTAGATCTAGGCGTGGACGACACTGGTCACCTGTACGCTGCGCGCCGGAGCGGTCACCTCATACGCAAGTTCGATCCGGCCGGTCGCCTGCTGCAGACGTTCGAGACTTACGCGCCGGTGGTGCAGATGATGGTGGACGTGCGCGACAAGTACGACATGCAGGCGCCCACGCAGTCGGCTGCGGCCCTGAACTGAGCGTAGAAGCTCGGATTGTAGAAGCGCAGTTTGTTGAAGTTGGCTGGGGCTGGTGTCTGGCCGTGCGGCCCTGGGTTCAGAGCCCAGGTATGAGGCTGATGATCCTCAGGAAGACGCCGGCGAAGAAGTTCATGATGCGGCTGATGACGCCGGTGGCGCTCAGCACGAAGAAGAACACCATGAAGCCCAGCACGCCGAACTGAGCGACCTGCATGACTAGGCGCCTGACGTCGGTGTTACCCCACGCCAGCGCCGCGCGCGCCATGTCGAGCGGCAGGATGGGGAAGAGGTTGATGACCGCGTGCAGCAGAGCGGTTTGAGCGGCGAGCCAGAAGGCGGCGAACAGGGGTTGGCTGCCCATGCGCAGGAACACCGCGCCTACCAGCAGGCTCACGAACGCCACCAGCAGGTACGCGCCGATGCCGGCGAGCCACACCCACCCTTCCGAACGTCCGCGGTTACCGTAGTTACGTGAGTTGGTGGGCACCGTGCGTGGCCAGCCGAAGCCCAGGAGCAGCAGGAACACGACCCCTATCAGGTCGAGTTGCCGTTGCGGGTCGAACGCCATGAAGCCCGCCAGGCGGGGGCTGGGGTCGCCGAGCTTGTTGGCCACGAACGCCTGCACGATGTTGTGGAAGATGAGCGCCATCACCATGACGATGAAGGCGATGATCACGGTAGTAAAGTCGGCCTGCGCTCTCAGCAGCATGAGGTCACTCCGGTGTCTCTGGCGTTCTTATGGCGGCCACTAGCTCACGGGCCAGCTCTAGCTCCTCAGCGAAGTCGCTGAGCCGGCCTTCGGCCCGAGCCTCGGCGACCGCGTCGAGGACGCGGCCTACGTCCGGTCCGGGGAGCAGTCCCAAAGCTACCACATCGCTTCCGCGCAGCCTTCTGGGGGGCGGTTGCCGCTCCAGGCGGTCCAGGCGGCCGGTGAGGGTCGGTTCGGCGGCGCGCAGGAGCCAGCGCGCTGGCGTGTCGAGCGCTTCGAGCTCCTCGTCGCGGATGGCGCCGCCCCGGCGGCCGTTCGAGCGCGGCTCGCGGCCGAGAATGCCGAGCAGACGGGAGCGCGTCTGCAGGTGACGCCGCGGCCAGTTGAAGGTCTCTACGTGCCACTCCGCGGCCTGCTCTTCGGCGCCCACCAGCAGCGCCAGCAGGTACGACTCGGCCGGCAGGGGCGCCTCCTTGCCGAGGGTGTCGAGTTCGTGCGCTAACGCTAGTGCGTCGAGTGGGCCGCCCTGCGCCTGCAACCCGAAGATGGCGTCGAGCGCACCTAGGTCCGCCAGCACCGTCAGGGCGGGCGCCACGCGCGGCTCCTCGAAGATGAGTTGTAGTTCGGCGCGGGAGCGGCTGTGGCTGACGGTCACGGGTACGGTTAGCCCGTCGGCAGCGTCCTCTGCCGCTGGCGTCTGGCCGCGTTCGCTGATTCGCCGCTGGTGGGCCAGGACCGCCCGGGCGCGTTCGGCGGTGTCGGCCTCGAAACTGAAGCCGAGCCGCCCCGCTAGCCGGGCGCCGCGCAGCACGCGGGTGGGGTCCTCCACGAACGATAGCGGGTGCAGGATGCGGAGCTGGCGCGCGTTCAGATCCGCTTCGCCTTGGTACGGGTCTAATAGTTCGGGCGGTGCCGGGTTGAGCCTGAGGGCCATGGCGTTGATGGTGAAATCGCGCCGCGACATGTCTTTGCTGATGCTGCTGGGCACCACGTCGGGCAGCGCGCCTGGCCTGGCGTACGTTTCCTCGCGCGCTGCGGCGATGTCGAGCTCGAGGCCGCTGGGTAGCACGAGGGTGGCGGTGCCGAACTCCACGTGTGCGGAGAGCGTGCCGCCTAGCGCGGCCTGGAGCTTGGTGCCGAAGCGCGCCGCGTCCCCGATGAACACCAAGTCGATGTCCTTGACGCCTGCTCCGAGTAGTAGGTCCCGCACCGTGCCGCCAACCAGGTAGAGCGCCGCTCCTTCGGCGAGCTGCCGGGCGTGCTCGAGCGCGTCGCGTGCGCTGGAGGGCAGACGCTCGAGCAGCCGGCCGGCGCGGTCGTCGTGGGGGCGGTGGTGCCGGGCGCCGATGATGTCGGTGCGCGTGACGATACCGATCAGGGCACCGTTCTCCACTATGGGTATACGCCCGATGTTGTTGTCGAGTACTAGCGTCTCGAGCTTCGCGAGCGTGGCGGTAGGCGGCGCGCTGACTACGTCTTTGCTCATGAAGCCGGTCACGCGGCTGGCGCCCAGGCCGTGCCTGAGCGCGCGGTCCAGGTCGCGTCTTGACACGACACCTACGACCGTGCCGGCGTCGTCGAGCACTGGCATGCCGTTATGCCCGTAGAGGAGCAGGCGCTCGACGGCGGTGGCGACGGTGTCGCTCTGGTGCAGGCTCTTGACGGGTGAGCTCATGAGGTCGCGGGCGTGGATGGTGGGGGCGGCGTGGTCAGCTAGGGCGGTCAGTACGAGCCGGAGGGTGGCTTCGGGTGGTTGGTCGCTCTTGCCGAACGCGGCTCCGGCGTGCCCGCCGCCGCCGATGCTCTCGTTTAGGGCGGTGGCACAATCGAAGCGTTCGTTGCTGCGGGCGAACACGAGGGTGGAGCCGTCCATCTCTACGGCTGCTATGGCGGCGTCCACGGCGTAGAGGTCGAGTAGGTCGTTCACCAGGCCGCTTACGGCGGGCACGTACTCGGGGTAGCGGAACGCGGCGGTGACCACGGGCCTGCCCGCGACCTCGGTGGTGGTGGCGTGCTGCAGGAGGGCGTCGCGAAAAGCGAGCTGGTCGGCGCCGAGGTGGTCGTGCGCGAAGCGCCGCACCATGCCTAGGTTGGCGCCGCTGGCGAGTAGGTGCGCGGCGGCGCGGTAATCGTCGGGGGTGGTGAGGTCGAACGTGAGGTTGCCGGAGTCCTCGTGGATGGCGAGGAGCGCGAGGGTTGCGACCGGCGCTGGTATGGGCACGGCGGTGGCGTGGAGTTCGCGGGTCAGGAGCGTGGCGGTGGCGCCGAGCTTCTCGACCAGTCCGCGCGCCGCCACTATGGCGTTGACGGGGGTGGGGTGATGGTCGTAGAGGGTCACTGGGACCTTGCCGAGCAGCTGGTCGAAGGGCTTTATGCGGTTGGGGTCGGCGGTGTCGACCACGACCAGCTCGGTGACGGCGTCCATGTCGATGCTGTCGTGCGTTACGAGGTCTAGCTCGTCGCGGTAGAGGCGCAGGAAGGCGCGGATCTGGCGGCTGAGGGCGCCTTGCGTGGTGGCCACGGAGCCGGGGAAGAGGAGCTTGGCTAGCGCGAGGCTGGCTAGGGCGTCGAAGTCGGGTTGTTCGTGCGTGACGATCAGGCGCAAGTACGCTACCGCCTACCTGAAGGTGATGCTGCCCGAACCCGCCTCGACTACGGTGACGTTGATGACCCGGCCACCCCGCTCGAAGGAGTCGCTTTGCCAGACGCCGGTGTCGCCGTTGCCGCTGCGTCTGGTGAGGTAGTCGGGTACGCGCACGCGGCCGGAGCCGTCATCGAGTATCTCGATGCGGATGGGGGCGTTGTCGGGGAGGTCGATGGTGACGGCGCCGCTGCGGGTGGCGAGGTGCAGTTGGAGGTCGGTGCCTTCGCCTACTTGCAGGTTGACGCTGCCGGAGCGTGTTTGGAGGGCGAGGTCGAGCGAGGCGCCCGCTTCAACGCGTGCGTCGAGCCGGCCGCTGCCGGCTTCGATGTCGGCACGGTAGTAGCGGCCGCCTCCGGGGAGGGTGAGGTCGGTGCTGCCGCTGCCGGCGTCGAGCGTGAAGGCGGTGAGGTCGAACTGGCCAAGGTCGAGCTGAGCGGAGCCGGAACCGGAGCGCACGTCGAGCGCGGTGGGCAGGGTGGGTGTGAGCTCTATGTCCCAGCTGGCGCGGCGGCCGAACTGCAGGGTGGGTCGGCCGCGCCTTAGTTCGAACTGCAGGTCGGTGGTGCCGGTGAGTTCGACCTTGCTGGGGCTTTGGCCTTCGAACTCGGCTTCTACGGCGGTGCCGGGCTCCGCGGCTTGGATGTTGCTGCGGACGGCGCCGAGTTCGATGAGGGCGGTCAGGCTGCGCGCGTCTGGTGGGATGGGGCGTTGGAACTCTTGTTCTGTTACTGCCTTCGGCGCGCTGATGCCGAAGAGGCTTATGAGGAGTATGCCGGTGGCTGCGTAGACGGTTATGGGTAGCGGGCCGCGTTTGTTGGCGGGGAGCACGAAGTCGAGCCCGAGGCCGATGAGGAGGAGCGGCCACCATTCCAGTAGCGCGCGCGTGAGGCTGGGTGGTACGAAGCCGACCTCGATGAGGAGCCACAGCGCGCCGAGCGCGACGAGGGCGTAGGCGACGATCTGGCGCGTGCTGATCACTGTCAGCGTTGCTCGCTTTCGCCGGGTTCGGCCCGGGGGAGGGGAGCGTGTGTGGTGGGCGGCGGTACTTGTGGGTGGGTGGCGCTTTGCGGGTGCGGGGCTGCTTGGTGCGGTGCGGGTGGTGGCGCTGTGGGGCCCTGGGTGGTTTTGTTGGAGCCGCGGTACAGGATGTAGGCGCCGGCGAGGAGCAGCGCGATGGGTATGGCCCAGCGGAGGACGGTGCTGAAGGTTCCGAAGATGAAAAGTTCGAAGATGAGGCCGAAGAGGACGAAGAGCGCGAGGCCTGCTAGTGCGCCGCGGGTGCCGGTTTTCTGGAGGGTGGCGGAGTCGGAGATGCGGCCGTAGAGGTGAGTGCCGACACCGGCGCCGGCCATGACGAGGGCCCAGGCGTACGCCCAGGCGTCCATGCGGCCGGTGAGGTTGAGGACGAGGAGGATGAGGCCGGTGACGGTGACGATGGAGCCGGGGACGGCTAGGGAGCCGTTACCGACGTTGGTGGTGAACGCGATGAAGAGGAGGATTACGCCGGGGATGATGACGAAGAACGGCCAGCCGAAGGCCTGCAGGTTGAGGGCGGGTCCTATCAGGAAGATGAGGCCCAGCACCACTAAGCCGATGCCTATGCCCATGTCTCGTTGCTTCATTACCGGTACCTCCTAGTTAGAAGTGTACCGGTGTTGAGTCATGCGCACGTAGGCGTTGCACGTGACGCGCGTGCAATTTGGTGGTTGGCGCCGCGGCGCGTTAGCTGGCGACGCCCGCCGCCTGCCTGGCCGTCTTCATGCGCGCTACGAGGGCGTTCATGGCCGCGCGGGCGTGGAGGAGGCCATTCTCGATGAACACGTCTGAGGTGCGGTTACCGAACCCGGCCGAGCCTATGACGTAAACGCCTGGCACGTTGCTCTCGAACGTGACGGGATCTAGCTTGGCGGCTTGCGTTTCGGTGTCGACGTGCACTCCGGCGGTGCGGAGCAATTGGCTGGACGCCTGGTAGCCGGTGAGCGCGTACACGCGGTCAGCGGGCAGCTGGAGAGTTTGGCCGCCCTTAGTAACGATGACGTGCTGCGGGGTTATGGCCTGGACCACGGTCTGGAAGTGGGCCCCTATGGAGCCTTCCTTGATGCGGTTCTCGAGGTTGGGTTTGATCCAGTACTTGAGGCTGTGACGGAGGTTCGCGCCTCGGTGGACCATGGTGACGCGCGCGCCGCCCCGGTAGAGGTCGAGCGCGGCGTCCGCGGCGCTGGAGCCAGCGCCGATGATGACCACGTTACGGCCCATGTACGGGTGCGCTTCGTCGTAGTAGTGCGACACGTGCGCTAGTTCCTCGCCGGGTACGCCCAGGAGCTTGGGGTTATCGAAGTAGCCCGTGGCCAGCACCACGTGCTTGGCGGCGATGACCTCGGTGCTATCGGCAGGGCCGGAGGGCGGGGTGGGTTGCGTGACGACGTTGAAACCGCCCTTAGCGCGGGGTTCGACCGCCGTTACGTGGGTGTACGTGTGCAACGGCAGGGCCTCGTTCTGCACGACCTTGCGGTAGTAATCGAGCGCTTCCTTACGCGTGGGTTTGTCGGTGGCGGACACGAGCGGGTGGCCGCCGACCTCAAGCCGGTCCGAGGAGGTGAAGAAGGTCATATACACGGGGTAATGGCGGATGGCGTCGACGACCGAGCCCTTGTCGAGCAAGAGGTGATCGAGCCCCGCGCGCTTGGCCAGGATGGCGGCCTCGATGCCGATGGGCCCCGCGCCGACGATGACGACGTCTTTCATGAGGCAACGGTACCAAGGCGTTAGCGCCGGCATGGTGCGGTGAGGGTAGTTGAGCCTAGAGGTACTAGGCGCCTGCCGGGTTTGAGGCCACCGCTGGCGCCGCGACTTCGCAGGATGGGCACATGGCGCATAACGAGCAAGCAGCGCAGTTGGGTTTCCGGGCATGGCACACGCGCCGGCCGTGGAAGATGAGCGCGTGGTGCAGGAAGATCCACTCGGTAGCCTCGAACAGAGCCACCAGGTCCTGCTCCACCTTATCGGGGTCAGTGGCCTTGGTGAAACCCAGGCGGCGCGCCACGCGGCCGACGTGCGTATCTACGGCTATGGTCGGCAGGCCGAAAGCGTTGGCCAGCACCACGTTGGCGGTCTTGCGGCCCACGCCGGGCAGCTCGATCAGCTCGGCCATGGTGCCGGGCACTTCGCCGCCGTGGTGCTCCACCAGGATCTGCGCCGTAGCCACCGAGTTGCGAGCCTTAGTGCGGAACAGGCCGATGGTCTTAATGTACGGCTCCACCTCTTCGGGCGTGGCGGCGGCGAGCGCGTGCGCGTCCGGGTACGCCGCGAAAAGGTCGGGAGTGGCGAGGTTGACGCTCACGTCCGTGGCTTGCGCGGAGAGGAGGGTGGCTATAAGGCACTGAAAAGGGGAGGTGAAGTCGAGTTCGCTGCGGGCGTCCGGGTAGAGCACCTTCAGTTCGGCGAGCGCCTGGGCGGCGCGCTCCCGCTTGCGGGTCTTCGACTCTCGGCGGAACGTCATGCAGGGCATGCTAACGCCCTTCCACACCCCGTTCGGTCGGGTACTGTAAGGTCCGGCGCAAGGCACGTGCAAAGTGAGCGATTTGCCAGCCGACACGGGCAGGCTTTAGGTAGTCTGGCGTGCAGCCTGGATGAGGTCTCGTGAGCATGGACGGGTCCAGCCTGGAGTAAGAGGAGGCAGGATGGCGGTTTTCGACTACAAGGTGCGCGATCGCAGCGGCAAGGTCATAACGGGTACCACCGAGGCCGCGTCGCAGCGAGAGGTAGCGAACGCACTGCGCCAGAAGGGTTACTTCGTAACCGAGATCAAGGCGCCGAAGACCGGTCTGCAGGCCGACATCAAGCTACCCAAGTGGCTCGATTTCGGCAGCATCCCCACCGTCCGCGACATCACAATCTTCTCGCGCCAGTTCGCCACGGTCATCAACGCCGGTCTCCCGGTAGTGCAGAGCCTGGCTATCCTCCAACGCCAATCGGAGAAGCAAGGTCTGAAGGACGCTCTGAAGAACGTTCGCGAGGACGTTGAGACCGGCCTGCAGCTCTCCGACGCGCTCGCCAAGCACCCGCGGCTGTTCAACAAGCTGTACATCTACCTGGTCCGTGCGGGTGAGGTGTCGGGCAACCTCGACGGCATCCTCGACCGCATAGCTGCGTACATGGAGAAGCAGGCGGCGCTGCGCGGCAAAATCAAAACCGCCCTCACGTACCCCACGGTGGTGCTGGTCATCGCCCTCGCGGTGACCTGGTTCCTGCTCACCGGCATCGTGCCGCAGTTCGCCTCGATCCTCGACCAATTGGGTGGCGACATGCCCGTCATCACGCGCGCGCTCATCGCTATCTCCGACTTCTTGCGGTACCAGTGGTACATCATGTTCGGCATCATCATCCTGTTGGTAGTGGGCATAGCTCTGTTCTACCGAACGCCGCAAGGGCGACGAACGATAGACAACCTGATGCTGCGCGCTCCAGTACTGGGCACGCTGGTCCAGAAGAGCGCCATCGCCAGCTTCAGCAACACCTTCGGCCTGCTGCTCCGGTCCGGTGTGAACATCATGGAATCCATCGAGATCACCAAAGGCACCGCCGGTAACGCCATCGTGGAGGACATCCTCGACGAAACGAAAGAGAACGTGCAGCGCGGCGAGCAGATAAGCACCACGCTCATCAAGTACCCGCACGTGTTCCCGCCCATGGTTTCTTCCATGATCGCCATCGGCGAAGAGACCGGCGCGGTCGACAGCATGCTGCAGAAAGTGGCGGACTTCTACGAACGCGAAGTCGACGAAGCCGTCGACAGCCTCACCGCCGCCCTCGAACCCATGCTCATCGTGTTCCTCGGCGTCATCGTCGGCTTCATCGTGGCCGGCATGTTCCTGCCGATGTTCTCGATCATTGGGCAGCTGTCTGGGTAGCTGTTGTTAGGAACGCTAATGCTGTGCTTTTAGTCCGGTAATTCCGAGAACCTCTTCTGGCGGTCCGGAAACCTTTGCAGAAGAGGAGTAAGTAGCCGCACCTGTAGATTCGGAAGAGGGTCTGCAGTTTGGGGCGGATCTGGGCACTAGACCGCGTAGCTTGAAAGTTGAGCAGTGCAATTTTGGAGTGGATGCAGCGAGAGTCAATAGCGCTGAAGTCTGAGGGCGAGTTCGCCTTGTCTTCTCCCGCTCCTTAATCCTTCCGAAGCTAAACTGGCCTCATGCAGGGGCTTTCTGATGTATGGCCGTTTCATGAGCTTGAGCTTAGGACGCCACGTTTGTTACTGCGTCCGGAGCAGGATTGTGACATTGCGGGCTTGATTGCGGCTGCCTTGGCTGGCATTCATGATCCTGAAGTCATGCCATTCGCTAATCCTTGGACCCGGCAGGAACCTGATGCGTTGGCGCTGTTTATGGCTCGAAGTGTTTGGCGTCTGCGGGCCGAATTGTCGCCGGAGAAGTGGAACGTATCATTTGCGATTTTCCACGAGGGAGAGGTGGTAGGCAGGCAAGGGGTAGCGGCGACGAACTTTGGCGAATTGAGAACTGTTAGTACTGGTTCCTGGCTTACGCGGCGTCTACAAGGCATAG
>Ga0265293_10009045_pt1 | contig 14471 bp, 10 predicted proteins | sample Munlanlewell138R_FD_192505 | JGI IMG/M metagenome (GOLD analysis project Ga0265293, IMG submission 192505) | Leachate microbial communities from a municipal landfill in Southern Ontario, Canada - Leachate well 138R | ecosystem: Engineered > Solid waste > Landfill > Unclassified | place: Canada...
ACATTGGTCAGATGGATATGTATGTACGCATGTTTGATGATTTAAAGCGCGGTGAAGACGACAACCCCACGCTGGGAATTATCCTCTGTGCTGATAAAGATGAAACCCTAGTGCACTACTCGGTACTGAGCGAAAGCAAACAGCTCTTTGCCTCTAAATACCAAACCATGCTCCCCACCGAAGAAGAACTGGCTGCCATGCTTGAACAGGATTTGCAGCACAGCTTAGGAGATAAGAATGAATAACTTAGGATTTATTGAAAAACTGCTGGATGGTGTGGGGGTCGAGTGGTTGGAGTTAGGGAACATTGGCAAGTTTATTCGTGGAAGTGGACTACAAAAAAAGGACTTCACTGAAACAGGTTTTCCAGCCATTCACTACGGTCAAATTTATACGTTATATGGCATGTCCGCTGATAGCACATTTGTGTACGTTGATGAAGAACTCGCTAAAAAGCTAAGGTTGGCCAATTACAATGATTTATTGTTGGCAACGACTTCGGAAAATGACGAGGATGTGGTTAAGCCGTTAGTTTGGTTGGGTAAAAAAGTGGCTATCTCAGGCGACATGATGATTTATAGGCATCAGCAAAATGCAAAATATTTGGCACATTACATTCATACGAGCGAGTTCCAGTTTCAAAAACTTAAATATATTACAGGCGCAAAAGTAAGAAGGGTATCCAGTGCAAACTTAGCTAAGATGCGCGTCCCCATTCCCTGCCCAGACAACCCCAAAAAATCGCTAGAAATTCAGGCCGAAATAGTCCGTATTCTAGACGCATTTACCGCCATGACCGCCGAGCTGACCGCCGAGCTGACCGCCGAGCTTAACCTACGCCAGCAACAATACAACTACTATCGCGACCAGTTGTTGAGTTTTGAAGAAGGGGAAGTGGAGTGGAAGACGTTGGGGGATGTAACAAGAAAATGGTACTCGGGTGGTACTCCAAGAGCAGGTAATCCTGAATATTATGACGGTGGTGATATTCCGTGGTTAAGAACGCAAGAAGTAAAGTTCTCAGATATCAGCAGTACAGAGATAAAAGTAACTCAGGCTGCTTTAGATAACTCATCGGCAAAATGGATTCCTGAGAACTGTGTAATCATTGCAATATCAGGTGCTACAGCAGGAAGATCTGCAATTAATAAAATACCTTTAACAACCAACCAGCATTGCGGATGTTTGGAGATTGACAGCAGTAAAGCATTATATCGATATGTTTTTCACTGGGTTAGCTACAACTACGAAAATATTAAGGCTCTTGGTCAGGGGGCTAGGGGTGATCTGAACTCAAAAATTATTAGAAACTTTAAGTTTCCTATCCCATTTGCAGATGACCCTAAAAAATCACTAGCAGAACAAGCCCGCATCGTCGCTATCCTCGATAAATTCGATACGCTAACCAGCTCCATCACCGAAGGCTTACCCCGCGAAATCGAGCTGCGCCAACAGCAGTACGAGTATTACCGCGATCTGCTGCTTAGCTTTCCCAAGAGTGAGGCAGCCTGAATGGGTTATACGCCGTCATTTACCATCACCACAGACATTCTTAATTTAGTGGCTGACATCAGCCAACAAGTAGGAATGTTAGATGCAAGCACCCTCAATGCTTCGCCACAGTTACGCAAGCAAAACCGTATTAAAACGATTACGGGTACTTTGGCTATTGAGGGCAATAGCTTAACGGAAGAGCAGGTTACTGCCATTGTGGATGGCAAGCCTGTAATGGGCAGCGTTCGCGAATTGGCTGAAGTAAAAGGCGCGATTGCCGCTTATGATGCGCTACCAAATTTTAACCCCGGTAACATAGTTGATTTGCTTGCTGCACACGGGTTGATGCTGGGTGACATTTTGCAAAATGCGGGGCGGTTTCGTAGTAACGCCGTAGGCATTCATAAAGCTGGCGTGGTGCATCATGTGGCACCGCCTGCAGATCGTGTATCAGGTTTAATGGCTGAGTTAATTCAATGGCTGGCAAACACCAAAGACCACCCTCTGATTGCAAGCAGTGTGTTTCACTATGAGTTTGAATTTATCCACCCCTTTAGTGATGGTAATGGCCGTATGGGGCGTTTGTGGCAAACCCTGATTTTATCGCAATGGCATCCACTATTTTTATCATTACCGTTAGAAAGTGTGATTAAAGAGCACCAACAACACTACTATCAGGCGCTTGAACAAGCAGACGATGAAGCCAACAGCACACCGTTTATTCATTTCATGTTATCGGTGATTGCAGAAACCTTAGTACAAAACGCCACCATAAACGCCCCTATAAATGTCACTATAAATACAGAGACAAATATTACTGGGCTAAATACACCTGATGCAGTGCTGGCGCTCTTAGCCAAAAATCCAGAACTGACACGTCCACAGCTAGCAAGTCTGATAGGCAAAGATATACGCACTATAGCCCGCGCTTTAGCTATCTTGCAGCAAGCAGGAAAAGTAAAACGAATTGGCTCTAATAAAACTGGTTATTGGGAGGTTTATCTATGACAAGCTACACACCCATTGCCGAATCCAACAACTTTATTGTGTTGGATAAATACACTAAAAACTGGCAAGTCGCGGAAAGCTATCAAAGCGAAGACGCGCTCGAACAAGAGCTGATCCAAGATTTGCAAAACCAAGGTTATGAGTACGTAGCAGGGCTGAATAACCCACAAGCCATGCTGGCCAATGCGCGAGAGCAGTTGCAGGCCTTGAATAAGGTGGTGTTCACGGAAGGGGAGTGGCAGCGCTTTGTAGAGAGCTATCTGGATAAACCCAGCGACAGCATTACCGACAAGACCCGTAAACTCCACGACGATTACATTCTGGATTTTGTGTTTGACGATGGCCGGATTCAGAACATTTATCTGGTCGATAAACACACCATTGCCCGCAACAAATTGCAGGTGATTAGGCAGTTTGAGCAAACCGGCAGCTACGCGAACCGCTACGATGTGACGATACTCGTGAACGGTTTACCGCTGGTGCATATCGAGCTGAAAAAGCGTGGTGTTGCTATTCGTGAAGCCTTTAATCAGATACACCGCTACAGCAAAGAGAGCTTCAACTCCGACAACTCGCTGTATAAGTATTTGCAGTTGTTTGTGATCTCTAACGGCACCGATACCCGTTATTTTGCCAACACGACCAAGCGCGATAAAAACAGCTTTGACTTCAGCATGAACTGGGCCAAAGCCGACAACAGTCTGATTAAAGATTTAAAAGACTTTACTGCGACCTTCTTTCAAAAAAACACCTTGCTGAACGTGTTGCTGCATTACTCGGTGTTTGATGTGAGCGACACGTTGCTGGTGATGCGCCCCTACCAAATTGCCGCCACCGAGCGGATTCTGTGGAAGATAAAAAGTGCTTTTGCCAGCAAAAAATGGAGCACCCCAGAGGGCGGTGGTTTTATTTGGCATACCACAGGCTCGGGTAAAACGCTGACCAGTTTTAAAGCGGCGCGGCTAGCCACCGAGCTGGATTTTATCGACAAGGTGTTCTTTGTGGTTGATAGGAAAGACCTCGACTACCAGACCATGAAGGAGTACCAGCGCTTTTCACCGGATAGTGTGAACGGCTCTGACAGCACCGCTGGCCTTAAGCGCAATTTGGATAAAGACGATAACAAGATTATCGTTACCACTATTCAAAAGCTGAATAACCTGATCAAGAGCGAGGCAAGCCTGCCTATTTATCACAAGCAGGTGGTGTTCATTTTTGACGAATGTCACCGCAGCCAGTTTGGTGAGGCGCAGAAAAATCTGCAAAAGAAATTTAAGCATTATTACCAGTTTGGCTTTACCGGCACACCGATTTTTGTAGAAAACGCTTTGGGGGCTGAAACCACAGCCAGCGTGTTTGGTCGCGAGCTGCATTCGTATGTGATTACCGATGCCATTCGGGATGAAAAGGTGCTGAAGTTTAAGGTGGACTACAACGATGTCCGCCCGCAATTTAGGACGTTGGAGCAGGAGCAGGACGAGCAAAAGCTGAGTGCGCTAGAGAACAAGCAAGCCTTATTGCACCCCGAACGGATTCGCGAGATATCGCAGTATGTGCTTACCCACTTTCCTCAGAAAACCCACCGCTTGCGAGGCAATAACCAAGGTTTTAATGCCATGTTTGCGGTCAGCAGCGTGGATGCCGCCAAGCTGTACTATGAAACTTTGAACCAACTGCAACAAGACGCGGATAAGCCGCTGAAAATCGCCACAATATTTTCTTTTGCGGCTAACGAGGAACAAGACGCTATTGGCGATATTGCCGATGAAAGTTTTGAAGTGTCGGCCATGAACAGCAGCGCCAAAGAGTTTTTGAGCGCAGCGATAGATGACTACAACACGTTTTTCAAAACCAACTTTAGCGTGGATAGTAACGGTTTCCAAAACTACTACCGCGACTTGGCCAAACGGGTGAAATCGCAGGAGATTGATCTGCTGATTGTGGTGGGCATGTTCCTCACTGGTTTTGATGCGCCAACGCTCAATACCCTGTTCGTGGATAAAAACCTGCGTTACCACGGCTTAATGCAGGCCTACTCGCGTACCAACCGTATTTACGATGCCACCAAAACCTTTGGTAATATCGTCACCTTCCGAGATTTGGAAAAAGCCACCATTGATGCCATTACCCTGTTTGGTGACAAAAACACCAAAAACGTGGTGTTAGAGAAAAGCTATAAGGAATACATGGAGGGCTTTACGGATGTGGTAACCGGTGAAGCACGGCGCGGCTTTATGGACGTGGTGAGCGAGCTGGAGCAGCGCTTTCCTGACCCATCCGCCATAGAAAAAGAGGCCGACAAAAAAGCCTTCGCTAAGCTATTTGGTGAGTATTTGCGCGTTGAGAACATTTTGCAAAACTACGATGAGTACGCCAGCCTTAAAGCCTTACAAAACCTAGACCTGAGCGATGCACAGGCCGTAGAGGCCTTTAAGGCCGAGCATTACCTTGATGATGAAAAGCTGGCTGAGCTGCAAATCATACGTCTGCCCGCTGAGCGTAAGGTGCAAGATTATCGCTCTACCTATAACGATATTCGTGATTGGCAGCGTCGCCAAAAAGCAGGAGAGCAACAGAGCCAATCCACCATTGATTGGGATGATGTGGTGTTTGAGGTGGATTTGCTTAAATCACAAGAGATCAACCTTGATTACATTCTGGAGCTGATCTTTGAGCAAAACAAAAAAAATAAGAACAAGGCTGAGTTAGTGGATGAGGTGCGTCGGATGATCCGTGCCAGCTTAGGCAATCGAGCCAAAGAAAGTTTGGTTGTGGATTTTATTAATCAAACGGATCTGGATCAGATAGGGGATAAAGCCAGTGTTATTGAGGCGTTTTTCAACTACGCTCAAGACGAGCAAAAACGCGAAGCCGAAGCACTGATTGCCGAAGAAAACCTGAATAGTGACGCTGCCAGACGTTACCTGAGCATCTCATTACGACGTGAGTATGCCAGCGAACAAGGTACGGCCTTAAATGAGCTGCTGCCTAAGATGAGTCCGCTAAACCCGAAGTATTTGATTAAAAAGCAAACTGTCCTCCAAAAAATCTCTGCTTTTGTGGAGAAATTTAAAGGTGTGGGGGGAAGGGTGTGAGCTTGTTACGGCTTACTCATCTTCTTGGTGAGCAGATTTTACTCACGGTTATAAAAACAAAAGCCCCTGCTCTCATGGGAAAGCAGGGGCTTTTTTCATTTTTCTTTAGTACTGCTGCCAGGCAGTATAAGTATTCATTTGGCGTCTCCGACAGGAATCGAACCTGTATCAAGAGCTTCGGAAACTCTCATTCTATCCATTGAACTACGGAGACTGACAGAACCGATGATTGTACCTTATTAATCTTAATAACCGCTACTATTTAACAAAATTTCTGTTTAAAAGATAAGACAGCTTATAAAAAAACAGGCTTTTGATCATAAAACGCACAGCAAAATGGCATTTTAAGGGGATATATTGTTGGAATTCATACAAATTTCAGATAGTGTCGCTATAATTCATCACTATAATCTTCCGCGTACTTTTAGTAAGTATAATCTGATTAACAATACTAAATGACCGGATTTCATTACCCACTCGTATTTGCGCAAACAAAAACCTTAGGATTTGATCCATGAGCGAACAAACAGTACACAACGAAGAACACAAAAGTCCCATCAAATCACCCAAGCAGCTGATTGCTGTCGTGGGCCTGTCATTCCTGGTGCCTGTCATCGCGATCATCCTGCTGGTAAAGCTGGTAGATACAACTCCCAGGGTTGGTTACGGCTCAGATGCCATGTCTCATGAAGCCATTGCCGCCCGTATCGCGCCAGTCGCCTTATACAACGTGACCATCGTCACAGAAACAGAAGAAACCGGCCCCAAACAGTTACTGACCGGTGAAGCCCTGTACAACAAACTTTGCATGGCCTGCCATGACGCCGGTGTGGCCGGTGCCCCAAAAATAGGTGACAGCGCAGCTTGGGCGCCACGCATCGCACAAGGTGAGGACACGCTTTTCAAACATTCACTGGAAGGATTCAACGCCATGCCTGCCAAAGGTGGCGACACTTCCCTGGATGATATTGAAGTCAAACGTGCGGTTGTATACATGGCAAACAAATCAGGCGGTTCCTTGACCGAACCCGAAGCACCCGCAGCAGAATAACAAACTGCCTTCGCAATTTTCACCATACAAAAACCTTCGGTATCACCGGAGGTTTTTTATTTCCTTCTCTAGGCCTATCACCCTGGATAGAGACATCCACGGCTTATGGCCACCATCACCAAGAAAAACAGGGACTAACCCCTAGATACAATCCAACAAAGGGGGGGAAACATCATGTTCAATTTACTGTTTAACGCAGTGAAAACCATTTTTGGCAGCGAAGTTGCCGACTCTTTATTCTTTATTGTGCGACCGTATTGGTCATAAAAGCCAGGAGCACCTTAAATCCCTTTTGGTTTCTCGCAATTCCATTTCCAATGGACCCGGATAATCGGTTTTCACCGGCATCCGTCCCTAAACACCCACACCCAAAAATGCGGACACCTGTTGCAAATAGCATTTAAGCCTATGCACCGGCAGTTTTTTTCTGCAGCATCTCTTTTAACTTAACCAGTCTTTCCTTGGGACTCATGCCCTGATAAGGATCCTGGAGTAGCTGGCGTCCGCTTTCCAGTCCCATTTCACTAATAAAACGAGAGGGCTCACGAATCAGGTCTTCACGTGCCCGACGACGTTTTTTACACCAGGTCAGGGTCAAGTGAAACTGTGCCCGTGTAATGCCCACATACATGAGCCTGCGTTCTTCCTGGATACGCACATCCAGCGCCTCGGCATCTTTGTTGGCATCACCGTATTCATCATCCTTGCCCATATGCGGTAAAAGCCCCTCTTCCACACCAATCATGTGCACATAAGGATACTCCAATCCCTTGGAAGCATGAATCGTGGTTAATTTAACGGCATCCGGCTCTTCTTCTTCCTCGCTGCGTTCCAGCATGGTAATAAGGGCAATATGCTGCACCAGCTGCATCAGGTCAAGACCGTCCTCCTGCGCCTTGCGCTTGAGCCAGTCCACCAGCTCCAGCACATTCAACCAACGGTTTTCCGCCGCGCGTTCTTCCTGGGTTTCATACAGGTAGTGTTCATAATTCATGTATTTGAGAAGATCATCCAGCAACACATCGGCCGATGCGGGTTGCACGGCCTGGACCGGGTCTGCCTTGCCTTTGCTGGCGCGCCACTGGATGGTCTGGATGAATTTGGCAAAGACACGCAAGGGTTCAAGCTGCCGGCTGGCAATTTTATGATCCAGCTCCTCATCAAACACCGCCTCAAAAAGCGAGCATTTCTTTTCTGCCGCATGCTCACCCAATGCCGTCAGGGTAGCTTGCCCAACCCCACGCCGGGGCGTGGTAACCGCCCGAATAAAGGCCGGATCATCCTCCTCATTGGCAATCAGACGCAAATAAGACAGCACATCACGCACCTCGGCCTTGTCAAAAAAACTTTGTCCGCCCGAAATGGTATAGGGAATACGCAACTGCCTGAATGTCTGCTCGATAATTCGCGCCTGATGATTGCCCCGGTAAAGAACGGCATAATCCTTCCACCGGGCATTACGCTCAAAGCGCGAGGCCGATATACGCATACCCACCGATTCGGCCTCGGCCTCTTCATTATCCATGGAAATGACCTGAATCGGTTCTCCCCTGCCCAAATTGGACCAGAGTTTTTTACCAAACAGGTTGGGATTTTTTGAAATCACCTGATTAGCCGCATTCAGCACCGTTTCCACCGAGCGATAGTTTTGTTCCAGCTTGATCAACTTCAGATTCTTATAGTCTTTGGTCAGTTTGGCCAGGTTTTCAATCGTTGCACCACGCCAGGCATAAATGGCCTGGTCATCATCACCCACGGCGGTAAACATATTCCGGAAACCGGTTAATTGCTTCACCCACTCATATTGGCAAACATTGGTATCCTGGTACTCATCCACCAGCAAATATTTGATGCGCTTTTGCCAACGCTCACGCACCTCGGCATTTTGCATCATCAATTGGGCCGGCAGGCGAACCAGATCATCAAAATCCACCGACTGATAAGCCTTGAGCGTCGCATCATAACTGCGATACACCAGCGCGGCATCCACCTCGTCGGGAGTTTGAGCCATTCTTTCAGCCATATCAGGGGTAACCAGATCATTTTTCCAGAGCGAGATTTTTTGCTGCACCATGCGAATCCGCCCCTTGTCGGTCGTTGCCAGCATTTCCTGCACAATACCGTAGGTGTCATTGGCATCCAGGATGGAAAACTGCGGCTTCAGACCGGCATGCGAGGCCTCTTCCCGTAAAAAACGGACCCCCAGCGAATGAAAGGTACTGATAATCAGCCCTTTCATGAGTTTTCGGTCAATCAGTGTTTTAATCCTCTCGGCCATTTCCTTGGCTGCTTTGTTGGTAAACGTCAGCGCCACAACACCTTTGGCATCGTAGCCACAAGTATTGATCAGGTAGGCGATTTTTTGCGTGATCACACTTGTTTTGCCACTGCCCGCGCCCGCCAGGACCAGACAGGGCCCGTCCAGGTACAAAACGGCCTCACGCTGGGAGGCATTCAGGCCATCAAGATTTGTTGTACTCATATTTCAAGGGGATCCACTTCGATAAAGTAACGAATACGGTGACGCTTGCCAATTTCCTGCACCAGTGGCAGCCAATGCCCCAGAAACGCCTGCAATACAGGCCGTGATGCCGACTCCACCAACAATTGTGCCCTTTCTACATGCGCCACCCGAACAATCCGCAAGGGGACGGGATCATACATATTGATGACGGCCTGAAAGCCGGCCAATTGTGGCTGCGATGCCAGCAACTGCCTGGCCTCGAGTAAAAATTGCATGGCCTCATTGACGGTTTTGGCTTGGGCGCTAATAAGCACCTGGTAAGAAAAAGGAGGCAGATGAGTGATTTTACGCTCTTCAAGGCTGGCATTGGCAAAAGTATCATAATCATGCTGTATCAGGGCCTGGTAAACCGCCTGTTCGGGATACGCAGTTTGAATCAGTACTTCACCACCCGCCACATGCCTGCCCGCCCTGCCCGATACCTGGGCAAGCTGGGCAAACAGCTTTTCGGGGGCCCTGAAATCGGAAGAAAACAGCATGGCATCGGCATTGAGCACACACACCAGGCCAAGTTTACGAAAATCATGCCCCTTAGCCACCATTTGCGTACCCACCAGGATATCAATTTCACCCGAATGCACCCGGTCAAACAATTGGCGCGCACTGCCCTTCAGACGGGTACTGTCCGCATCAATCCGTTCAACACAGGCTTGTGGAAAAGCCGCCTGCAAGAATTCCTCAACCCGCTGGGTGCCCCTGCCCAGCATTTCCAGATCCTGATTGCCACAATCGGGGCATTTAACCGGCACCCTGCCATAATAGCCGCAATGATGGCATTGCAAGACATTGCCATGCCCGGGCATGCGATGCATCACGGTATACACCGAACAGCGCGGACACTGGCTCATCCAGCCGCATGAGGCGCAATGAATGACGGGCGCATAGCCACGCCGGTTAAGGAATACCAGAGATTGCTCACCCCGCGCCAGCCGTTCCCGGATGGCATGCAAGACCACCGGTGCAAACCCCTGCTCCAGCTTGATCTGTTTGGTGTCCACCAGTTTAATGGCTGGCATATAGGTGGTTTTGGCGCGTTTTGACAGAGTCAGTTTAAGATACCGGCCAAGCCTGGCATGCTGCCAGCTTTCCAGTGAAGGCGTGGCCGACCCCAGCACAACGGGAATATCCAGCTGGTGCGCACGCCATATGGCCAGATCCCGTGCAGAATATCGCAAACCCTCTTGTTGCTTGTAAGAAGCATCATGCTCCTCATCCACAATAATCAGGCCCGCTTCCTGCAAAGGAGCAAAAATGGCCATCCGTGTTCCCAGCACGATTCTGACCTGTCCACGCTGTATGGCAACCCAGGCTTTAAGACGCTCACCCTCAGCCAGCCCGCTATGCAATACCGCGAGCCCTTCCAGGCCTACCACCTGCTGGAAACGGGCCAGCAAGGCCTGTTCAAATTGCGGAGTAAGATTGATTTCAGGCACCAGAAACAGTACCTGTTTACCTTTAGTCAGGGCATCCAGTGCCAAGTGCAGATAGACCTCGGTTTTGCCACTACCGGTCACGCCATGCAGCAGGACGGTTTTAAACCCCTTCAGTGACTGCACGGTATCCACTGCTTGCTGCTGCTCGGGATTAAGCACATGCATCCGGTCTTCCGGTGGCTCGGGCACCCGGGTTTTTTTCTTTTTACGGTCAAGCCGGGCAACCGGCCCTCCCTTGGACAACTTGCCGGTATAAGAACCGGGCTTTCTAAGTGCGGAAGGCATGGCAGGCAACAAAACCTCACCCACCGGACGATGATAATATGAAGCGGCAAACTGGCCAAAATCCAGCCAATCCTGCCGCAATGGGGGTAAATCATCCAACACCATCAAGATGTCCTTGACCTGCTCTTCGGGATAAGAAGGACTTTCGATGGTGTCCAGCACGATACCAATGAGCTCGCGGCGACCAAAAGGCACCAGCACCCGTTGCCCCTTAATGGCTTCCAGGGATTCAGGCACACGATAATCGAAGGGGCCCGCCAAAGGGACGTCCAAAGCGACACGAATCCATTGATTATGTTTCAAACCCTGCTTCCTGAAGATTGCCTGACAAGTGATGGAGACCGTTTCAGCACCGGCAACAGATATTGATAATGAGTGCTGGCGACCTGCCTACAGGCTGTGGATAACTTTGGGGAAAAGTATATTGATAATCTGTTGAAAAGATGAAAATCAGTACAAATTCTTTGAAAGAGCTTGTAGGAAACCAATTTTTCTTTTTAATATCAATAACTTAATATGAATTTCTATATTTTGTTTTAATAAAGGGCAAATATTACCCTTTATTAAAACTGTGCACAACTTCAATTAAACGTGCATTTTCCGGCTATAGGAATGCACTTCATCCACCAGGGCGGCAACCCTTTCAGGATTGGTAAACTGGGAAATGCCATGACCCAGATTAAAAACATGACCACCCTTGCCGACCGGACCGAAATCATCAATCACCCGACGCACTTCCTGACGTATCGATGCTTCAGAACCAAACAGGCTCATCGGGTCAAGATTGCCTTGCAGGGCAACGGCATCGTTAACCCGGGCACGGGCCTTGCCAAGATTGACCGTCCAGTCCAGCCCAATCGCATCGCAACCCGTGGTCACAATATCTTCAAGCCACAAGCCACCGCCTTTGGTAAACACAATCACCGGGATTTTCTGGCCGTTATATTCACGCAAGAGACCATCGCAGACCTGCTTCATGTAGGCCAGCGAAAATTGCTGATACAGGCCATCGGCCAGAGCACCGCCCCAGCTGTCAAAAATCATGACAGCCTGGGCACCCGCCTTGATTTGTTCATTCAGGTACTGGGTCGTCGTTTGGGCGGTAATATCCAGGATTTTGTGCAACAGTGCCGGCTGCGTATACAGCATGGTTTTGATGGTGCGGTAATCGGCAGAACTTTGACCTTCCACCATATAACAGCCAACCGTCCAGGGGCTGCCGGCAAACCCGATGAGCGGCGCACGGCCATTAAGGCTGCTTCTGATTTGGGCTACCGCATCAAACACATAACGCAACTCGTTCATGTCCGGAACCGCCAGCTTGTTGACATCATCTTCCGTACGCAGCGGGCGCGCAAAACGTGGGCCCTCTCCGTGAACGAAATCAAGTCCCAACCCCATTGCATCAGGAATCATCAGGATATCTGAAAACAGAATGGCTGCATCAAGCGGAAAACGGTCCAGGGGCTGAATGGTAACCTCTGTTGCAAAATCCGGGTTTTTGGCAAGCCCCAGAAAAGAACCTGCGGTACTTCTGGTTTGTTTGTATTCGGCCAGATAACGGCCTGCCTGCCTCATGAGCCAGACCGGTGTATAAGAAACCGGCTGACGCTGCAAGGCGCGAAGGAAAGTATCGTTTTGTAATGTAGCAGCAACCACAGCAATCCCTTTTAATGATGAATCCAAGATTTTAACTGATTCAGGCACTTACAGGGCGACAGTGACGAACTAGAGCATATCTTTGAATTGTTCTGCCTTGATCCCGTGTTTTTGCATTAATGCCCAAAATGCCCTTCGATGCTTGCTGGAGACTCTGGCCGCCATCGCAATATTGCCACCACACCTGAACAAGGCATGCGTCACATAAGTCTTTTCAAACTGGGCAACCAGCCTGGATTTGGCTTCCTTGTAAGAATGGGCCTGACTGACAAGCTCCCTGCAACAGGCATCGACTTCGAAACCAGGAGTAACAGAGCGGCTGACCCTGGACACCTCACGGGCCTTGTCATGCAAAACAGGCGTTCTTGAGCCGTCAAGCAATTGCTTTTCCTGTTCATGCCGCAAACGCATGAGCAGGCGAACCCTTAGCTCTTCGATGTTATCGGGTGCAAAAACACAGTCAGCCACCCCAAGACACACCAAATCGTACATGGCCACAGGATGTATTTCTTTCGTTAACGCAATCACCGGACGTAACAGGGAGAGCGGCGTTTGCTGAAGCAGCATCCTGGTCCATACCAGAGAATCCTGGGAAACCGGCAGCAAAATCACGTCAAAACGCTGCAGCCTTTGCGACAGGTTGGTTAACACCGAGAGATCCGGATAGGCATCCTGACGTTGAGGGCACGAGGAAAGGCTGTCCGATGGGTAACAGTCTTCCATCAGGCTAACAGGATAGAGATTTAATTTTCGGGTATTTACATTTGCCCTGTCAATAAACGCCTTTATTCTTTCCTCAAAAGAAGGCACGACCAGAACACCACAATCCAGACACTCTCGCATTTTTATCTCCCGTATTACGATTCATGACGGGCCTCATCATAACAATTCATAACACTTGGTAACAATTGCTACTTTCCACAATATCAAGCACCTGCAATTGTGTCTTTTTTGAAAAAAATCCTTAATTTTCAATTAATTATTTGAAAAAACAACAATTTCACTTGCAACACACTAGGGAAAACCCTATAATGGATATCACTTACTTAACACTCAATTCAAGAGAGATAACACATGCAAACCGCAATGAATTCCAACATTACCCTTAGCGACAACCTTGAGCGCGAACTTATTTCACAGGCAATCAGCGAAGAACGCCCCGTTAATCTGGTGAAAATGTTTAAAGCTGTTATTGCTTCAATTGCTACCGCTGTCAGCTCATTCGTTGAAATGTTTAAAGATACCGAAAAAGCAATTGACCAGGCTGATCGTAAAGATCACAGCACAGGTGGTTTCAGCTGGTAATTGAACCCAGCACCAAAAGCACTGGCTGCTTTTGTTGAACCCCCACGTCTTACCCCCCACAAGAGGGGAAATGTCCTGGATTGAGAAGTAATAAAAAAAGCTAATGGAATTTTATCTATTAGCTTTTTTCATGTCTTGAAAAGACCGGCTGTAGATAGCTTGCCTGCCTGAAAAACACGAATGATATCAGGCAAACAAGCGACTGACGACAGAATTAATCTACGCTAATGCCACCTTTGCGGATAACGTCACCCCAGCTTTTGGTTTCGGCTGAAATAAACGCACCAAATTGTTCTGGTGTATTTTTTTCAGTAACCGCACCCAAACCATCCAGCTGTTCAACCACTTCTGGCTTGGACAGGATTTTTTCAATGGTAACGTTTAGCTTGTCCACAATTTCCTTGGGTGTACCGGCAGGTGCAACAATTCCAAACCAGGAGTCAACCGTGAAATTGGGGTAACCCAATTCCTGAAGGGTAGGTACATCAGGGAAAGCGGGAGAGCGATTTGCGGAAGTAATAGCAAATGGCTTCAGCGAACCGGCTTTGATATGCGGAGCGGAAGAAGGCATGTTGTCGAACATGACATGAACCTGACCACCCAAAAGAGCAGTCATG
>Ga0265293_10009046_pt1 | contig 14470 bp, 12 predicted proteins | sample Munlanlewell138R_FD_192505 | JGI IMG/M metagenome (GOLD analysis project Ga0265293, IMG submission 192505) | Leachate microbial communities from a municipal landfill in Southern Ontario, Canada - Leachate well 138R | ecosystem: Engineered > Solid waste > Landfill > Unclassified | place: Canada...
TTTAGTTTTGATTCGAAATATGTTCTTTCTCCCATTGAAAGATTTTTAGGGGTCTTTGTTACAATAATATAGTCTGCTCTCTTATATCCTTTTTTAAATTCTCTAAGATTTCCAAAAGGGAGGATTGTATCGTTAAAAAAGGGATTACTATATTCTGTTAGTAAGAAAGAAAAATCTAATTTTAATTTTCTATGCTGAAAAACATCATCAAGAATTATCAATTCTATATCTTGAATACATTTTTTTATCTCTTTAATCCCTTTATTCCTATCTTCGCAAACAGCTACTGGAATCAAAGGGTATTTGTTCTTTATCTGCAAAGCTTCATCTCCAACCTTTAATGGATTATCATTTTCATTTAAAAGAATAAATCCCTTTGTTTTTCTCTTATATCCTCTGCTTAAAACCCCAACCTTATAGTGTTTGGATAATAGTTCAATTAGAAATTCAACATGAGGAGTTTTGCCAGTGCCTCCAACCTTTATATTTCCTATACCAACTGTTATTACATTATGATTTTGTGATTTTAATATTTCTAAGTCATATAGTTTATTCCTTATATGAATAATTATTCCATATAGGATGCTTATTGGGAAAAGTAAATACGAAATAAATTTTCTCATAAAAAGTTTTAATTACAGTTGTAAACCCATAATTTAGCACCATCGTAATAGGTACAATACTTATATAATGGTCTTTGAGATTGGCTTCCTTCAACTGGAGAGCCATCTACATAAATATATTTTGAATCACATTCTGGACAAAATATAATCATATTATTGCTCTCATCAACTTCCAATCTCCCTCTACAGTTTTTTGCAGTGCAAGACCTTTCGTAAGCAAAGAATTCAGAATAGCTGTATCTAAATAAAACGACTCCTCTCATTCCTCCTTCAAAATACTCCCATCCTCTATTCCCGTAATTGAGATTAAAATACTCTGTACTCTCTGGATCAATATGAAAATTCACATAACCATAATCATACCTATCCTCTTTGCAAGAGAGAAGAAAAATGACTATTGATAATATGAATAATAATTTTCTCATTTAGTAGCGTAAATTGAGGTTAGGCAAACATCTCCAACTATCTTTAGAGTATTCTTACTAATATTGCTCATATCATCTTTAACAGTATGCCAATAAGGAAAGAAACTTGAGCTTGGGTCGTTTTGTACTATATTTATCATTGGAATCTTTGCATATTCATTTACCCAGATATGATCATCCATAATCCCTCCAGTCCTTTGGTCTATAAATATATTTCCATATCCTCTGTCTCTTGCAATATTCCAAATATTATTCATAATAGATGAAGCGTAATGCATGGACTGAGCTTCTTTAGTAAATCGAGGATTAGTATAGCCAACCATATCTAATAAAATTCCATAGCGTGCTTGATAGAAAGGAATATGTGTATTCTTAGCCCAATACTGAGAACCTAAAGCCCAATCTCTTTGGTCTTGTATATCTGTTTCATCCCATTGTGGACATCCCTGATCCTCTAAATCAAAAAGAACTATGTCGACTCCAATATCATTTAATGGTTTTCCCTTAATTACTCTTGCCATTTCCATTAAAACTCCTACTCCAGAGGCTCCATCATTGGCTCCAAGTATAGGGGTTTTATGATTCTTTTCATCTGGGTCATTATCTGCCCATAATCTTGAATCCCAGTGAGCTCCTAATAATATTCTCTCTTTAGCTTGAGGATTTATCGAAGCAATAATATTTATTCCCTTTACATCTTTACCGTTATAAAGTTTAGAAGAGAAATTTTGAATATAAACTGTATCGCAATTCTCCTTCATAAAATCAATAATATATTCTGCACAATCCTTATGTGCTTTGCTTTCTGGAGTTCTTGGTCCAAAATCGCATTGAGCTTTAACATAAGCATATGCAGAATCAGCATTGAAATTAGGGATTTCAACACTTGCATAACTAAATGCGGTTGCAGTATTAGTCTGATTTGATCCCTTTTTATCACAGGAAATAATACCAAATGATAATATGAGGATAAGTATTAAATAGTTTTTCATTTTTCTCTTTCTTTTCCTTATTCTAAATTCCAACTTATTCCTTCTTTCCCGTCCTTAATCTTAATACCTAATTCACTTAGTTTATCTCTAATTTCATCACTTTTAGCCCAATCCTTGTTTTCTCTTGCTTGCTTACGAATATCCAAAACTAAGTTTACAAGCCCCTCAATCTTTGGCATCATATTGCTTTCCTGCTCATCTTTTATTCCTAATATATCAATCAACCATTTTTCAAAGAAATTGTTTAGATATTCTAATCCTTCTTTATTGATTTTTTCTTTTCCGTCAATTATCTTATTTATTAAACTTGCAGCCTCGAATAAATATGATATAACTATTGGCGTGTTGAAGTCATCACAAATTGCTTCCATTGCTTTATTCTCAAGCTCTGAAATATTAATTGTGGAATTATTAGAGACATTAATTTTTGAAATGTTTTTATAGGCCTCAAGTAATCTTTTTAATCCTTTTTCTGCAGCTATTAATGCGTCATTAGAGAAGTCAAGGGTTGAACGATAATGAGCTTGAAGAATAAAGAAACGAATAGTCATTGGCGAATAAGCCTTTTGGAGTAATTTATGCGTACCAGTAAATAGCTCACTAAGTGTAATAAAATTTCCCAAACTCTTTCCCATTTTCTGTCCATCTATTGTAATCATATTATTATGCATCCAATAATTAGCAGGGTCAGTAGAAAATGCACATTGTGATTGAGCAATTTCACTCTCATGATGAGGGAATAATAAATCAAGACCTCCTCCGTGAATATCAAATTTATCGCCAAGATATTTATTGCTCATGGCAGTACATTCCAAATGCCAACCAGGGAAGCCATCGCTCCATGGTGAAGGCCATTTCATTATATGTTCAGGACTTGCTTTTTTCCATAGAGCGAAATCGTAAGGATTCTTTTTTTCGCTTTGTCCATCTAAATCTCTTGTTGTATTTAGCATATCCTCAATTACCCTATTGGACAGTATGCCATATCTATTAGTGTTATTTTGATATTTAATTACATCAAAATAAACGCTACCTTCTGATATATAAGCATAACCATTATCAAGAATTTTCTTTATTATCTCTATTTGTTCAATAATATGACCTGATGCAGTTGGTTGTATATTTGGTCTTAGAACATTCATCGCATCCATGGAGTCTAAATAGCTTTTTGTGTAATATTGAGCTATTTCCATTGGTTCCAACTCTTCTAATCTTGCTTTTTTCCCAATCTTATCTTCCCCCTCATCAGCATCATTTTCCAAATGACCTACATCGGTAATATTCCTTACATATCTAACCTTATAACCTGAGGATTCAAAAAATCTGAATACAATATCAAAGGTTATTGCAGGTCGAGCATGTCCTAAATGACCCTCTCCGTAAACAGTAGGTCCACATACATACATACCTACCCTATTTTCAATTAATGGTTTAAATAATTCTTTTTTTCTTGTTAGGGTATTATAAATGTATAGATTCATATTATTCGTTTATTTTATTATTTACACTAATTCTTCTTACCATAATAGATACTGCACCTGCTCCAATTAGTAAAACCAATATAAAAACTGATATTATATCGTTTATCTTTAGTTTTATTGGAAATGCATCAACTAAGAAATTTCCATCTCCCATTTTCACAATCCCATATCTTTGTTGGATAAAACATATTATGCTTCCTAAAATTAAACCAATTAATGCTCCAAATAAGGAAAGTAAAATCCCATTTAAAAAGTATATTCTTCTTATAGTCTTCTCATTTGCACCTATTGCTCTTAAGATAATTATATCCTTCTTCTTATCCATTATTAGTAAGGATAACGCTCCCATAACATTGAATGTTGCAATAAATATTATAAAACTCAATATTATATATACTCCTAATCTTTCAGATTTAACTACCTTATGGTAGATTGGTTCTTGCTCTAAAACAGTTTTTACAGTGAATCCATTACCCAAGGTTTTCTTTAATTCTTTTTTTAGAGAAGGAATATCTTTTTGATTATTAGGTTTTATATATATGGAATTAACTTCATTATCACTGTATTCTAATAATTCCCTTGCAAAACTTCTTGGTACTATAATATTGTTTTCATCAATTTGTGAAAACATTTGAAAGCTTCCAGAATATAATATATCCTTACTGAGAAAGGACTCTTCTGTATTTAAAGAAATTTTACCACTTCGCTTAGGAACCATCACCCTAATTTTAGCTCCCATTTTTTCTGCATTGCTTGGAATATTTAAAAAAGAAGAAAGTCCTATGCCCAAGATACAGGATTCATGGTTTTGTATTCTTAATTTATAATCTCCTAAAACAATAGATGTATCTATATTATTTATCTTATGATATTCCGTCTCCACTCCCTTCATTATTACAAGGGATTGATTCTCTCCAAAACTTATTAATGCATTTTCTTGAATAATAGGTGTGGCAATATGAATCTTTTTATTATTTCTTATTTCAGAAAAAGGAATAGTATCAAGATTAAATGTTTTTCCTTTAATAGGTTCGATAATTAGTGGAGGATTGGATGATGATAAAACCTTTGTCCCAATAAAGGTAAAACCATTAAATACTGAAAGAACAATTATCAAAGCCATCGTTGTAACTGCAATACCAATAAGGGAAATCAATGAAATTATATTGATAACCTTAAGTTTCTTTTTCGAGAAGAAATATCGCCAAGCAACAAAGAAGGGGAGATTCATATTTCTTTCTTTGATTACTCTTTCAATAGCTTTTCGATATTTTCAATATAGTCTAAACTATCGTCAATATGGAAACTTATATTTGGAATAACTCTTAGCTGGTTTCTTACCTTGTTTGCAAGTTTCATTCTAATATAATCTTTCTTTTCAGTAAGTAATTTGAATATTTCATCAACAGTCTTCCCTCTTAGAGGAAATATGCTAACATTTATTCGAGCAATAGATAAATCTGCAGAAATCTTAACCTTGGTTACTGTTATCATTGCTCCTTCAAATAGATTATTTGACTCTAATTGTATTATTTCACTAATATCTTTCTGTATTAATCGAGATACTTTTTGTAATCTTGTTCCGTCCATAACCTGCAAATTTACAATAAAAAATTAAGTTTTACTTCGAGAATTAGAAAATCAATGTAAATAAAACATAAATCCAGTGAGCAGATATACCTGCAGCTAATCCTCCAATTGTGTGTGAAATAATTGCTTTTGAAGTTAGTTTTCTAAATCCTAATGAATCCAACATCGCTGTATGAGTACTTAGATACCCACTCCAACACATTCCCATAGCGGTAAATACTGCGATAGCATTCCCATCAATTAAGCCCGCTGCCTGGAATTTTGGAACTAAACCTAAGGCTGCTCCAACAGCTCCAAGAGAGGTTATTGGGAAAGCAATAAGTTCTGGATTAGTAAATCCAAATAACCATTCAAATACGAAATTTATCTTGCCAGCTAAGTATGGAAGTAATGCAATCCCTTCATAAGCTTCTCCTGTATAGCCGTTTTCTGAAGGTCCAAAGGTTAGTATCATAACAAAGGTAGAAATAATCAATACCCCAGGGATAATTGCAAGCCCAAGGTCAACCCCCGTCTTCCCTCCGTCTAAAACAGAGTTCAATATTCTTAAAAACACATTTCCTTCCGATTTAAACGAAATCTTTTGTTCATCTCCCTTGTCTGTATTGTCTTCTTTAAAGCTTGGTTCTGACTTGAGAATTAATCTTTGCATAATTCGGGTAGAAATTATACTGCCAATTACTGCTCCAGCAAGACCAATTAGGGCAGGAATAATATATCCTCTACCAGCCATAAATACTATTACTACAAGCCCCATTCCAAATGCGGTACCAAAATTCGTTAATGAGATTAACTGGTATTTTTTAAAGTATTTATTGAAGTTTGTGTCCTTGGCAAGGCTGATTATCGCTGGATTATCGGAAAGGAAGGTGATAATTCCTCCAAGGGCTGCAACACCTGGAAGATTGAATAAAGGCTTCATCAAAGGCTTTAGTATTACTTCTAAAAGCCTAACTACCCCAAATTCAATTAATAGTTTCCCAAGAGCTCCTGATAATACAGTGATACCCATAATATAGAGTACCGTATCGATTAGTAAGCTATATGAGGTCTTCATAATAGTGTTTAGCATATTGGGAGTGCCCATTTTGCTACCTAAAAGACCAAATATTCCAAAGAATAATACTAAAAATACAAAGGCCTCTATCCATCTTTTAGTAAGGAATTTCAATGATTTCCAATTCATAATATAATAGTTTGTTTATTTTTAAATATCTAATACCTTCATCTGCCAACGAACTCCAATATTGAAATTTTGATTATTCGTCTCCTTATTATTTAAACTCCAAAATGCATGAAGTCTTATATCCTTACTTCCTTTTATTGGGTAATATTCTGCTCCAAAGCCATAATACCTATAATCTGTCCCTGGTTTTACAATAATATCATAGGGATTTAATATGTCAGGGGATTGACTCTTGTTTTGATCATAACCTGATTTAACAAAGAATGAAGCATTCTTGAAATTATATTTTAAGTTCCCTATTAGGGTGAAATTATTAAAGTGATTATTAGCTTTGTCAGATGTTCGGTTAATATAATCTAATTCAAAACTCAGGTTCTTGTAATTAAATTGATTCCCAAGAGCTATATAGTTTACAAATTTTCCCTTATCATATTCTATCATATTTGCCGAGTAAATTGTCTTAAACCAATCCATATCTCCATACCAAATCAAATTATAAGCATAGGTTGAGGAAAGATTAGCCTTGGCAAAAGGAGAGTTGGTAATCTGGAAACCAAGGCTGTGTTTCTTGGTTGTGTAGTTTGCAGAAATTCCTAATTGATAACAGATAATATTCTCCCAGAAATCGCTCCAAAAATAAATATCTATTGGGGCATAATCATACTCGTATGTACCTATTGCAACTACCTGCTTACCCGCTGAAAAACTCCATCTCTCTGTTGCATTATAATTGATATATGCCCAGTCAGTCTGATTGAAATATCCTCTATATGTATCTGTTGCATTTAGATATAATCTATGGCGGAACTTATATGAAAACTTATCGTTTATCTTTCCGTTTAGAATTAGCTTTAGGTATTTGCCGTTAATACCTGAATTGTCTTTGGTTGAGTCGATATTATTTCTAATATAATCGAAGTCGAAACGGGTATCGAATTTGAATTCTAAATCCTTGTTTTGAGAGAAAATACTTGTTGGAAAAGACAAGATAATTAATAATAATACTAAGGTTAATCGCCTCATTTAGTTTTTCTTGTTTGTTTTACATGCCTTTATAAAGGAATGCAAAGTTATAAAATAATTTCACATCCTGAATATAAAGAGTATAAATAAATAAAAATAAGACTTAGTCTAACGCATCGTTTGAGTTACTCTAAAGCATCGTAAGACTAAGTCTTATTTTCTCTTAGACTTAGTCTTATTGTTTTTTAAATTTCCTATGTAAAGGTTTCAAACTTAGTTTTTTTGAATTTTAGATATCAAATTATTTCAATCTTAAGTTATTATCTAAATATTTTAATGTATCTTTGTAGGTTCAAATAATAATAGTTTGATGTATATGACTTTAAAAGAGCAGGTTGATATTTCACGCCTTCCACGACATATTGCAATAATTATGGATGGCAATGGTCGTTGGGCTAAATTGCAAAATAAGGAAAGGGTTTATGGTCATCAACAAGGGGTTCAGTCGGTTAGAGATGTGTCTGAGGCAAGTGCAGAATTGGGTATAGAGTATTTAACCCTCTATGCTTTTTCTCAAGAGAATTGGAATAGACCCAAGGAAGAGGTTGATGCTTTAATGGCTTTACTAATAGATGCTATAGATAAAGAAACTCCAACCCTTATGAAAAACAATATTAAATTGGAGACAATTGGAGATATTGAACAGATGGATAAGAGGAATCAGGAAGCATTAAAAAATGTAAAACTAAAGACTAAAGATAATACGAGGATGACTCTAATACTGGCTCTTAGTTATAGTTCTCATTGGGAGATTACCACATGCGTTAAGGAAATAGCAAAGAGGGTAAAGGGTGGGGAATTAGAAATAGAGGATATTGATTCGGAATTAATAAGTAAACATCTCAATACCTGTAATTATCCAGACCCAGACCTTTTAATAAGAACTTCTGGCGAACTTAGGCTAAGCAATTATCTTCTTTGGCAATTAGCATATTCGGAGCTATATTTCACCCCAACGCTTTGGCCTGATTTCAATAAGGAATCCTTCTATAGTGCAATAATAGATTATCAATCTCGAGAGAGAAGATTTGGGAAAACAAGTGAACAAATATCGAATAATTAATCATTGAAATAAAATTAAATACTAATAATAGCGTTAAACAACAACTCACATTATAAAAAGGCTAATGAAACCAATTAAATTAAGTATATTCATTTTCTTTCTAATAGCAATATCAACTCAAGGTTTTGCTCAGCAGGATAGCATTAAGAACAAAATAGAATTAAACTATTATTATCCGGTTGAATATGAGATTGGAGGAATTAGAATTAGTGGAGCAGATCACTTAGACCATCCATCTATTATTTTACTTTCGGGTTTAAGCGTAGGAGAGAGAATCTATATCCCAAGCGAAAGAATCACAAGTGCAATAGACAAACTATGGAAACAGGGTATTTTTGATGATATTCAGTTTAATATAGATAAGATAGAGGGTAAGACAATAATGCTTAATCTTCATTTAGCAACCAAGCCAAGATTATCTAATTTCAAGTTTGAGGGGATAAAGAGAAGTGAGGCAGATAAGATTAGAGAGACTATAAAGATAATGTCGGGAGATGTAGTAACGGAGAATTTAAAAACTAATACATATAATAAGATAAGAGATTATTTTAAGGATAAGGGACATTATAATACTGAAATAGACATAATAGAGGCAAGAGATACAACCACAACAAGGAATGAAGTAAGCCTATTATTCAAGATTAAAAAGGGAGAAAAGATAAAGGTAAAAGAGATAAAAATCAATAATGGCACATCTATTGATGGTAAGTTCTTAGGATTATGGAAGAGAAAATCAGAGAATATTATCAAGAGTCAGATGAAGGAAATAGTGGAACATAAGTGGTGGAAGATATGGAAGAGTTCAAGATTTATTGAAGAAGACTTCCAAAAAGACAAGTTAGCCATAATTGAAAAGTATAATGAGGAGGGCTTTCGAGATGCTAAAATCGTTTCAGATACCACCTATATAGTTGAGGGAGATAGGAAGGGTAAGAAGTATATGGTTGTGGAATTAGATATTCACGAAGGGAATAAATTCTTTTTTAGAGATATTACCTGGGTAGGGAATACCAAATATAGTTCTGAGGATTTAAGTAAAAGACTTAGGATTGAAAAAGGCTCCCCATATAATAAGGCTCTATTAGATAAGAATCTTAACTATGACCCAACAGGGACGGATATAAATGCACTTTATCAAGATGATGGTTATTTGTTCTTTAGAGTTATTCCTGTAGAAATTAATATTGAGAATGATTCAATAGATATTGAGATGAGAGTCTATGAAGGCAAGCAAGCAAGAATAGGAAAGGTAAGTGTTACAGGGAATACGAGGACTAACGATCATGTAATTATGAGGGAATTAAAAACTATGCCAGGACAGCTTTATTCCCGAGATGCAGTCTATCGTTCAATGAGGGAATTACAACAATTAAAATACTTTGACCAAGAAAAGATAATGCCAGATATTAAGCCTGACCAAGAAAACGGCACAGTAGATATTAATTATCAAGTTACAGAAGTTAGCTCAGACCAGTTTGAGCTCTCAGGAGGTTGGGGAGGAGGAATGGTTATCGGAACCATAGGAGTTTCGTTTAATAATTTCTCGGCAAGGAATTTCTTTAAGAAAAATGCTTGGAGACCACTTCCATCTGGTGATGGACAGCAATTTGCAATAAGAGCACAAACCAATGGTACTCATTATTATTCCTTAAGTGCATCCTTTATGGAACCGTGGTTAGGAGGGAAGAAACCAAACGCATTAAGTACATCTATATACTATTCATATCAGGATGATGGATATTGGACAAATTCTGGAGAGCCTAATTATTACCTAAGTATTCTTGGAGCATCTGTTTCTCTTGGTAAGAGACTAAAATGGCCTGATGATTATTTTACCTTCTCGCAAGGAGTATCTTATCAGCAATATAGTGTAAAGAATTATACTAGTTTTATATTTACAAATGGTAAATCCAATAATATAAATTATAATTTCAATATTGGAAGAAATTCCATAGACCAACCAATATACCCAAGAGTTGGGTCAGAAGTTTCAATTGCTACTCAATGGACTCTCCCATATTCATTTTTTAATGGTAAGGATTATACAGATTTGAGTATGCCTACACAAGAAAGATATAAGTGGTTAGAATATTATAAGGTTAATCTTAAAGCTGGGTGGTATTTTAATATTGTAGATAATTTAGTACTTAGCACAAGGGCAAGATTTGGTTTCCTTGGACAATATAATAAAAAGGTAGGTGCATCGCCTTTCGAAAGATTCTATGTCGGAGGAGATGGTCTTTCAGGATGGGCATTGGACGGAAGAGAAGTTGTAGCTCTTAGAGGTTATACTACCTCATCCCTTTCCCCAACCAATGGAGCAACAGTTTTCGATAAGTTTACTATGGATATTCGTTACCCTATATCTCTAAATCCTATGGCTTCAATCTATGTTCTTGGATTTATAGAAGGAGGTAATTCATGGGCAAACTTTGAGGGTTTTTCTCCTTTCAAGATGTATCGTTCGGCAGGAGTAGGACTTAGATTGTTTATGCCTATGTTTGGAATGATAGGAATTGACTGGGGGTATGGCTTTGATAAGATTCCTGGAAGTCCTAATGCTGGAGGTTCACAAATACATTTCTCAATTAACCAATCGATAGATTAATTAAAAAAATAAATAGATATGAAAAAGACAATTCTTTTAATAGCATTTTTATTGGGAACATCAACAATCTTTGCACAACGTTTTGCATGTGTAGACTCCCAATACATACTTAATAATATGCCTGAATACAAACAAGCACAACAAGAGCTTGAAGACCTATCTGTACAATGGCAAAAAGAAGTTGAATCCAAATTTCTTATAGTAGATAAATTATATAAAGCATATCAGGCTGAGAGTGTATTATTGCCAGATGAGCTAAAAACAAAGAAAGAGAATGAGATTATTACAGCAGAAAAAGAAGCTAAAGAATTGCAAAAACAACGATTTGGCAATGAAGGTGATTTAACAAAGAAACGCTCAGAACTTGTAAAACCAATCCAAGACAGGATATATAATGCAATTGAAAAGATATCTCAGGAGAAGAATTACTCTATGATAATCGACAAAGCCTCTGGACCTGTAATCCTTTATGTAGATGCTAAGACAGATATAAGTGATTTAATATTAGCAGAGCTTGGTTATAAAGTAAAGGGACAAAGATAAGATTATCTAATAATTATGTATCTTTGCACTAAATAAATAAAGAAATTTAAACAAAACAAAAAATATAAATGAAAAGAACAATTCAAGTATTAATCCTTGTAATAGCAATAGGATTTACAAGTAGCACATTTGCACAAAAGGCTGTAAAACTCGGTCATTTCAATTCATCTGAACTTATTCAAAGAATGCCTGAAGGAGATTCAGCTCAAGCAGAATTGAAGAAATATATGGAAGAATTACAATTAGAAGCAGATGCTATGCAAAAAGAATTCCAACGTTTAGTTACAGAATATCAGGCAAAGGAATCTCAATTATCAGACCTTTTGAAATCAAGCAAGCAAAAAGAGATTCAATCTGTAGAAGAACGTTTTAGAGAATTTCAACAAAATGCAGATTTAGATCTTCAAAAGAAGAGAGAAACTTTAATGACAGCAATAACTGATAAGATAAAATTAGCTGTTGCAGATGTAGCAAAAGAAGGAAAATATACTTATATCTTTGAAAGTACAGGAATTTTATGGTATGCAGATGAGAGTGAAGATATAACTCCTTTATTGATAAAAAAACTAAATATCAAGTAATTGATGTAAAAGGTTGAGGTTTCAAAGGAAGAAAAATAAAAAATAATTTGTCAGTATAAAAAAAATATCTACCTTTGCACTCTCAATTGCGGATGTGGCGTAATTGGTAGCCGCGCTAGACTTAGGATCTAGTGTCGTGAGACGTGGGGGTTCGAGTCCCTTCATCCGCACAAAAACAAGATAAAACGCTTAATTCCAACGGATTAGGCGTTTTTGGTTTTGAAACTGACACAAAACTGACACAAGAGAATATTTTAACTTTAAACTCTTTATTTGAGGAGTTTAAAAAAAAAATGCAGTTAAGCGAAAATACAGGGATTAATTTAAAATACTATCCAGCAACTTTAAAAACAACTTCCAATCGTTGGAGAATTGAATTTTATTCCTTTAATCCTTATTCTCAAAAACTCGAAAGAGTTGTTTATCGTGTGGATAAAATCAAAAAGAAATTTGCGAATTTAGTTGTTGCCAGGCGTGAATTAAACAAACATTGCGAAATTATCAATTATAAGTTAATGGCTGGCTGGACGCCGTTTTGCGACTGCAGTAATATTAAAGAGGTTGTTTCAATTAAAGATGTAGCACTTAAATTTATAGATATTAAAGGTTCTGAACTAAGAGAGGAGAGTTTGCGTTCTTATCGTTCATATATAAATGTATTTATCGAGTGGCTAACCTTATCACACAAAGAAAAATTAATATCAATTGATTTCACTAAATATGATGCAATTAATTATCTTGACTGGATTACAAGCACAAAAAAAGTAAGCCCGAATACCTGGAATAATTATCGTAGTTTTATGATTACGTTCTTTTCCTGGCTTATCGAACGCGGATATTACAATAAAAATATCTTTGCAGATATTCAGCCAAAAAAGAAAGTAAAGAAGAAAAGGATTGTAATTCCAAGTGATGAGAGAAAGAGAATTTTTGATTACCTGGAGCAAAATGATATGCCTTTTTTGATTTTTCTATTACTCGAATTTCATTGTCTTATGAGACCTATTGAAATATTTCGGATGAAAATTGCAGATATTAATTTAGATACTCAAATTATTGCGTTGGAAGGCTCACAAACAAAAAATAAGTATAATAGGAATATTACTATTCCAGACGTTTTTATTCCTATTATAAAGAAGTTTTGGAATAGTAATAATATAGAAAAATACAATAGAGATTATTATTTGTTTTCTAAAAAATTGGAGCCAGGCAATTTCCTAATGAGAACTAAAGACGCAGGGAGCAAGTGGAGCAAATTAAGAGAAGTATTAAATCTCCAGGAAGAATATCAATTATATTCATTAAGAGATACGGCAATTACTGAAATGCTTCTTAATAACATATCTGCAAAGGTTGTGCAAATGCACGCAGACCACCACGATTTAACTATCACATCAGGATATGCCGACCATGTAACGCCTGAAATGAGGAAAGAAATAAAAGAGAACTCCCCGAAGTTTTAGCAAGAAGTTTTTTGACGTTTTTTGCTTGCTACATAACTACAAGCACAACAAAGCGACTTTAAACAATAGGTATTTAGATTGTTACAACAAATAATTTGTAGTTGTGTGTAGTTGTGTGTAGTTGAGTACAATTATAAAAGAGAACTCACCGAATTTTAGCAAGAATATTTTCGACGTTTTTTGCTTGCTACACAACTACAAGCACAATAAAGCGACTTTAAACAATAGATATTTAGATTATTACAACAAATAATTTGTAGTTGTGTGTAGTTGTGTGTAGTTGTGTGTAGTTGTGTACAATTACAAAAAAAAAGACGTGCATTTTACACGTCTTTTAAATTTAATCATTTATAAATGTATTGATTATGAGTTCATTTTCTTAGAAAACTCATTAATTAGCTTGTAAAAAAGAGGTCTTAGTTTTTGAAATTCCTTATCTGGCATATAATGTTTTGCCTTTATGTATGATTCGTAAGATAAAGAAATAAAATTGTCTTTAATTCCAAGCTCTTTTTTTCTGAGTGCGATATATTGCTCGAACATACGGGCAAATATCTCATTACGCCTTTGGTAATATTCAGATTCAAACATAATAGGGTTGGTTTTCCTATATGTTTTGTATTTGTCAATAATTTCATTTGCATATTGACGTATTTTGCCTCCTTTATTATCAGCCAACCTTATTGCAACAGAACCTCCACCCGATAATGCAGAATACTTTTTATTTTGGTCGATGTAGGTGCCAAAAATATAATCTAAGCTATGCCCAAACTCATGAGCAAATGCCGTATTCCCGCTATCTCTTGTAAGATTAATTATTTTGAAATAGGGTTCGTAATGTGCCGTTGCTTTACCGCCCATGCCTCTTGCACCAAAAGCAATTCCCAACATA
>Ga0265293_10009047_pt1 | contig 14469 bp, 13 predicted proteins | sample Munlanlewell138R_FD_192505 | JGI IMG/M metagenome (GOLD analysis project Ga0265293, IMG submission 192505) | Leachate microbial communities from a municipal landfill in Southern Ontario, Canada - Leachate well 138R | ecosystem: Engineered > Solid waste > Landfill > Unclassified | place: Canada...
CGACCCCGAAGGGTTGTTTCCGGTGGTGCTTGGGCATGAAGGCGCGGGTATCGTCATCGAAGTGGGCGAGGGCGTCACCAGCGTCGCGCCGGGCGACCACGTCATCCCGCTGTACACCGCCGAGTGTGGCGAATGCCTGTTTTGCAAGTCGGGCAAGACCAATCTGTGCGTGGCGGTTCGCGCGACCCAGGGCAAGGGCGTGATGCCCGACGGCACCACTCGCTTCTCGTACCAGGGCCAACCCATCTATCACTACATGGGCTGCTCCACCTTCAGCGAGTACACCGTGGTGGCCGAGGTTTCGCTGGCCAAGGTCAACCCCGACGCCAATCCCGAACACGTGTGCCTGCTGGGTTGCGGCGTCACCACGGGCATAGGCGCGGTCCATAACACCGCGAAGGTCCAGGAAGGCGACTCCGTGGCGGTGTTCGGTCTCGGCGGCATCGGCCTGGCGGTGATCCAGGGCGCGCGCCAGGCCAAGGCCGGCCGCATCATCGCGATCGATACCAATCCGGCCAAGTTCGAGCTGGCCAAGGTGTTTGGCGCCACCGATTGCATCAACCCCAAGGATCACGACAAGCCCATCCAGCAAGTCATCGTCGAGATGACCGGCTGGGGCGTCGACCATTCCTTCGAGTGCATCGGCAACGTCAACGTCATGCGCGCCGCCCTCGAATGCGCCCACCGCGGCTGGGGCCAATCGGTGGTCATCGGCGTGGCTGGCGCCGGGCAGGAAATCTCCACCCGTCCATTCCAGTTGGTCACAGGCCGCACCTGGAAGGGCACGGCTTTCGGCGGCGTCAAGGGCCGCACCGAGCTCCCGGGCATGGTGGAAGACGCCATGGAAGGCAAGATCGACCTGGCGCCCTTCGTGACCCACACCCGGCCGCTGGAGCAGATCAACGAAGCCTTCGATCTCATGCACGAGGGCAAGTCGATCCGCACGGTGATCCACTACTGATCTCACCGGCCCTCGCTCGGCCATGCCGGGCGCAGGGGTCAAGATGAACCCGTTCAAACCCCCGCCTCGCAAGAGCCGGGGGTTTTTGCGCCAGCCGTGTCTACAGAATGGCCTGGCGCGGGGCTGAACGGTTACCCGCGATGAGCCGGTCGATTGCGGTGTTTCCCGCTGGCGCGCCGCACCGCCGACCCACGAGAGAAGGATGGCGGCTGCGCACCCCGGGTGCTACGAGGGTGCGTAGCCAGGACACTAGGGACAACCCGTAGAGCGTTGAGTTGGAGTATTCTTGATATCTTAGTTGACCGCTCACCAATGTCGTCCTCCGCTCCCCCATCCTCCACTCTGCGCAGCAACCCGGAAGGGTTGGCAGCGCCTCAGCGCTATTGGGCCGCCACGGTTCAGCTATCGTCGATTTTGATGTCGGTGATCGATGCCTCGATCGCCAATGTGGCCTTGCCCACCATCGCGGGAGCCCTGGACGCCAGCCCGGCCGACGCGGTCTGGGTGGTCAACGCCTATAACGTGGTGTTGCTGGTGGCGCTACTGCCGTTGTCGGCCCTGGGCGACCGCATCGGGTTCCGCAAAGTCTACACCGCCGGCCTGGCGGTGTTTACCTTGGCCTCGCTGTGCTGTGCCTTGTCGTCTTCGCTCACCATGCTCACCATGGCCCGCGTCCTGCAGGGGCTTGGCGCGGCGGCCATGATGTCGGTGATGGCGGGCATGATGCGCCATATTTATCCCCTGCATTTACTCGGCCGCGGCATCGGGCTGAACGCCATGGTCGTGGGGTCGGGCAGCGCGCTCGGGCCCACCATCAGCTCGCTGGTGCTGTCGGTGGCCGACTGGCCCTGGCTCTTCGCCATCAATATTCCCATCGGCATTGCCGCCTTGCTGGCCTACCGCCTGCTGCCCGAATCCCGCCCCGTGCGCACCCGCTTCGATGCACTCAATGCCGTGCTCAGCGGCGTCATGCTCGTGCTTCTGGTCATCGGACTCGACCAACTGGCCGCGGCGCCGCTGTCGGCCCTGGCCGCCATGGCCGTAGGCGTCGGTCTGGGCGTCGTGATCTTTCGTCGCGCCCGTAAGCAGACCGCGCCGCTCTGGCCCATCGATCTGTTCCCGATCCGGGCATTCTCCTTCGGCATTTCGAGCTGGCTGTTCATGTTCGCGGCGCAAACCGCGGCTTTCATTGCCCTGCCTTTCTATTTTCTACAGACTTTCGGGCGCGACCAGATCGAAGTCGGCCTGCTGATGACGGCCTGGCCGGTCTGCAGCGTGCTGGTGGCGCCGCTCGCCGGTCGCCTGGCCGATCGCTATCGGGCGGCGGTGCTGTGCCTGGTCGGCTCGGGGCTGTTGCTGCTGGGCCACCTGCTGCTGCTGAGCCTGCCCGCCCACGCCGGCGATGCGGCCATCGTCGGCGCCCTCATGGTATGCGGCGTGGGCTTCGGCTTTTTTCATTCGCCCAATAATCGCAGCATGATCGGCGCCATCCCCATCCAGCGGGTGGGGGCCGCGGGCGGCCTGCAAAGCACGTCGCGCACGTTCGGCCAAAGCGTCGGGGCGGCGCTGGTGGCGATTTCCTTCGGTCTCAGCGCGGCTTATGGTCCCTTCTTCGCGCTCATCATGGCGTCTGCTTGCACGCTTGTGGTGGTGGCCATCAATCTGGTTCAATGGCGCGGGGATCGCCGGCTGGAACGCGCTCCCTGATTTCCGGCCCAGGCAGCCCGAGCGCTGCCAATCCGGCAAGGCCACGGGCAAGACATGAGCGACAAAGTACGACTGGACAAATGGCTGTGGGCGGCGCGGTTCTACAAAACCCGCAGCCTCGCCGCCGATGAGGTGGACAAGGGCCGGGTGTTGGTCAACGATCAGCCGGCCAAACCGGCGCGCGAAGTCCGACTGGGCGATCGCATCGCCGTGCGCCGCGAGTCGGTCACCATCACGGTGCTGGTGCTAGGCCTCAGCCAGGTGCGCGGTCCGGCGCCGGTTGCGCGGCAACTCTACGAAGAAACCCCCGAAAGCGTGACCGCCCGGGAACAATTGGCGGAACAGCGGCGCCTGGCGCCCGAGCCGGCCCATGCCCTCGACATGGGCCGGCCGACCAAACGCGATCGTCGCGACCTCGAACGCTGGCGCCGATCGCACTAAACTTGCAGTTCGCACTCCTCACCGAGAACCCGCATGAGTTTTCCCGCACGATTGACCGAAGGCTATCAAGCCTTCATGGAAGGGCGGTTTGCCGCCAAGCAGGATCGCTACCGCAAACTGGCCGAAAGCGGCCAGAAGCCCGAGATCATGATCATCGGCTGTTGCGATTCCCGCGTTTCCCCCGAAGCTATCTTCGATGCCGGCCCTGGCGAGCTCTTCGTCGTTCGTAACGTGGCCAACCTGGTCCCACCCTGCGAAGACGACAACAGCACCCTGCATGGCACCAGCGCGGCCATCGAATTCGCCGTGCAGGCGCTGCGCGTCAAGCATATCGTGGTCCTTGGCCACGCCCATTGCGGCGGCATTCGCGCCGTAGTCGAGCCCGGCAAACCCTTGTCGCCCGGCAACTTCATCGGCCGCTGGACGTCGCAGATCGCCCACCTGACCGAACGCCTGGAAGAGCCCCCCAGCCTCGACCTGATGGCACGGCTGCGCCAAGTCGAACTGGCGGTGGTCGAACACAGCCTCAAGATGCTGATGACCTTCCCCTGCGTCCAGATTCTCGTCGAACGCGGCAAGCTGCAGCTTCACGGCGCCTATTTCGGCATCTCCACAGGACGGCTGCTGGTGCGTGATCCCGCCACCGGCGAGTTCCATACCTGCTCCTCCTTTCCCTCCTGACACGCCCCCTCGCCATGCCCGTCCACGAGATCCGCCATCCGCTGATTCGCCATAAGCTCGGCCTCATGCGCCGCGCCGACCTCAGCACCAAGAGTTTTCGCGAGCTGGCGCAGGAGATCGCCGCGCTGCTCACCTACGAGGCCGCCAAGGATCTGCCACTCGAGCCCTGCGAGGTTGAAGGCTGGAGCGGCCCGGTCACCGTCGAGCGACTGGCGGGCAAGAAGATCACCGTCGTGCCCATTTTGCGCGCCGGCATCGGCATGCTCGATGGCGTGCTCAGCCTGATCCCCGGCGCACGCGTCAGCGTGGTGGGCATCGCGCGCAACGAATCTACACTGCAGGCTCACACCTACCTCGAGCGCCTGGTGGGCGAGCTCGACCAGCGGCAAGCATTGATCATCGATCCCATGCTGGCCACGGCTGGCTCGATGATCGCCACCATCGATCTGCTCAAACAGGCGGGCTGCCGCGAGATCCGCGCCCTGGTGCTGGTCGCGGCGCCCGAGGGCGTCAAGCGCGTCACCGAAGCCCACCCCGATGTCGCCATCTACACCGCCTCGATCGACGAGCGCCTCAACGAGCACGGCTACATCATTCCCGGCCTGGGCGACGCGGGTGACCGGATCTTTGGCACCAAGCAGAAGATCGTGGACTGACTACAACAGCGCGTGTGCCGCACCACTGCATCCCCTTTACGAACGGTCTCGGGAACCCTCGTCGATCAAGCACGAGAGCTTGCAGAGAGACGCACAACACGCCTGCGCATGAAGCTGCCAAAGTCTGCAGCCAAATCCTCGGTGGGGATTTCCGCCATGCGCAGCAACTTCCAGAGCGTTAGCTGATTACTCGATACAACCGTCATGCCTAGATCCTTCTCGAGATAAGGCAGCACATCCAAAGTACGTAACCCCATACAACTGATAAACAGCACATCCGCCGAGCGGTCAGCGTAGCGTTTGGCGAAACGATAAACATCCTCCGGCAATACATCCCCACAATCCATCAAGCCCATACCCTGGATATTGGTCACCTCGAAGCCACTGTCTTGAATAAATTGTCGTTCAAGCTCATCCAACCAGTCGGGGTAAGGCGTCACGATCGATATACGGCGTGCCCCAAGTTCACGCAAGGCCTCGACGACAGCGGTACTGGTAGTCGAACAAGGAGCCGTGCAATGCTGCTGCATCGTGCTGATAATTCTTTGATCGTAGCCTAAGCCTCCATAAAGGCTACCCGTGGTGCAAGCGAACATCAGAGCATGCACCTGGGCGTGGGACAGCATCTCGGCACCTTCCGGCACATCATTTACCATTCTCTCGTAATATTCACGACTGGACTCACGAAACTGCATCCGGGTGAAATGAGCCGTCACCCCAGCCGGCAAGCAACGATACAGGTCGGCTTCGGTAGCTCGATTGACCGATGGAAGAATAAGCCCGAGGCGGGCGCGAGAGCCATTCATGATTGATCCTCAAAAAGAATCTGCAATATCCATCATCCTGTTTTTTTAAATCTCGCGCTTAGTCGATCTTAATACCCGACTCCTTGATTTTTTTCGAGAACTGAGCACGCTCTTGTTCAAGATATTTTTGAAATGCCTCGGGGCCCTGCTTTACCGCTTGCAAGCCAAAGCTGGTCAAGTATTTTTCGACGAACACAGGGTCCGCCAAAATTTCGTTGGTGTCATTGGCTATCTTCTGGATCACTGCATCAGGCGTCCCATCGGGCACAACAAAACCAAACCAAGAACGAGACTCGACATCCGGAACACCTGCTTCCGCCAACGTCGGCACATCCGGGAACAACGGCGAACGAGTTGGAGCAAACAACGCCAACGCTTTGATTCGATTATCACGAATCAAAGGCACTGTGGCGGAAATTCCCACCAGCGCAATATCAGTGTGGCCTCCCAGCAGCGCATTATTGACATCGGAAACACCCTTGTAGGGCACATGCGTCATTTTTACGCTTGCTGCCTTGGAAAACGCTTCTGTGTCTAGATGAGGGTTGCTCCCAGCGCCAAAGGAGCCATAGGTAACTTTTTCTGGATTGCTCTTCGCATACTGCACGAGTTCGGCAATTGTATTAGCCGGAAAATCTTGACGCGCCACTAGTATATTGGCGGTCTCCGCAACATTAACAACGGGGACGAAATCCTTGACAGGGTCATACGGAAGATCACTAAACAAATATTGATTTGACGAAAGCGTAGCAGTATTGGCAAACAAAATTGTATAACCGTCGGGGCGAGCATCTTTAACCTCACGAGCAGCGACGATTGTATTAGCCCCGGCACGATTTTCAACCAAAAGGGGTTGCTTCCAGCGCTGCCCAAGATCATTCGCAATGGCACGCGCCAAGTTATCTGCCAAGCCACCCGCCGAGTATGGAACCACGATCCGAACGGGTCGATCGGGATAGCCTTTGCCGTCGGCCAAAACCTGCCCCGACAATATGAGAGTAGCGGAGAACGCTATCAATCCAGAACGCATCAACATTATTGTCTCCCTGTAAATAATAAATTCCTGCCAAAACCTCATCCTGAGCGTTTCAAGCGAGAAAACTCGCATCCTGACTCGTCATCCACCGCAACATCGCCGCATACAAAAGCTCCGAGTTACTAAGCATTCCGGGCTGTGGCTCACGCAAGAACTGCTTTGCCATCTTCGTTCCCACGGCAGAACTGCAGTGGATGAGCTGCGATCCTCCAGACTGAGCGGCTAATTGCACTTCACAGGCGCGTTGCAATTGGTAGTGGCGATAGAAAGCGACTGCCAGAGTGGGACCACAAGCCAACAGCCCATGATTTCTCAGGATCATCACGCTGTTACTCCCCAACGATGTCGCGAGCCTTGCAGACTCGTCCAGATCTACAGTAACGCCTTCAAAATCGTGATAGGAAAGTTGCTCGTAGAAAGCCAAAGCTGGAAACGATGTCGGCAGCAGACCGTCCTGCTGACAAGCTACCGCCTGACCGGCGGTCGTATGCGTGTGGATGACCGCATGCGCATCTGGGCGAGACGCATGGACCGCATAATGCACCACGAAGCCTGCCGGATTCACCGGATATTCGCTATTACCTATAATATTGCCATGCAAATCTATCTTGACCAGATTCGAGGCACATACCTCACGATACATCAAGCCGAAAGGGTTAATTAAGAACTGATCCTCCCTGCCTGGCACTCGCACGGTAATATGATTGAATATGAGCTCATGCCAGCCAAAAGCGTCAAATAGACGATAACAACAAGCCAACTCCTGGCGCGCACGCCACTCCTCCGGGTTCATATCCACCGGGCAATTATCAGGAAATTCGAACTTTAGCGACTTCATAGCGCCTCCTTTTGAGCCGAACATTTAGAAGCCGAATAATTTTTTTGGGTTGCTAACCAGAATACGCTCAAGCACTTTGTCGTCTGGAGCATATCGATACAGAAGCTCCAAAAGGTCCGCATCGTTTGGCACATTACCCTTATACAGAATGTGCGGCCAGTCGGTCGCCCATATGGCGCGATCTGGCACCAAAGAGGCAAACGACTCTCCGAGTGCTACGACGTCATCAAAGGGCACCCCGACGTGTGAGAATCTATCGCCATTGGATAATTTGATCCAGAAATTTGGCGTTTGCAAGAGCTCACAAAGTCGCCTGTGTTTCAGTCCTCCAACCGGATCGTCAACAATGTTCCAATGAGCCATGTGATCCACGACCACAGGACCATTGACTTGAAGCAACATGTCGGCACGATCCAATAGCTCATCAACTGTGCCATGCACTAAAGTCACCCAGCCTAAAGCAGTAGTGCGATCAACACATGCTTTGAACTTCCTGGGGTTCCAGTCGATATTCAATGAAGAAAGAAAGTTAAAACGTGCTCCTCGCACACCTGATCTGTTCCAGCTGACTAAAGTATCATCGCTCGTCTGTTCGTCGACTAGTGCAACGCCGCGATAGCGCGACGAATCATGAGCCAGAGCGCTCAATAGCACACTGTGGTCATCATCATAAATAGTGGGTTGTATCAAGACAGCTCGCGAAATACCCAATGTGTTGTGGACATTCTCGAGGTCCTCCAGCAGCGCCTCCGGCGGCTCGTAAGTTCTGTTGGGAGACAAGCGGCTTGAACCGGGGCGCCCATATATATGTACCGCAGTATCACAGCTTCCGGAAGGTGGAATACGACTAGGCTGTCTCGTTTTCCGGTCCCAGCCATTACTTTCGAGTAAGAGTGTCATCGACTTTGCTCATTGAATTGAAGCGTTAAATCAAAAGCAAGAACAAACCCACACATAAAATCAGTCAGCTACACAACCACCAGCATCATTATTAACGACACCTATCGCTACTGCCGCCCCGTCACCGTTGATAGAATTTCCTTATCTGGCTTGACCATCTCACCGCGCCAAGCGACATGACCATCTGGGCGAACAAGGACCTGAGGCGCCTCGTAGAGACGTCCAATCTCAGTTTCTTTCACTGGCACTATTTTTAGCGGAACGCCAGAGTCCCTGAAAGTATCATTCCAGGAAAATTCTTTGTTTTTTGCCGCTCCAGAGAAATCCAGGAGCGTAAAGCCGCGACCAAACAAGTCGAGTGTGGATTCTCCGGTAGCAAGCCAGGCATGCGGTGCACGTGCCCCTGGCCGTGCGTTGGGAATATACTGGGAGTAATCATCAGGCACTGCCTGACTCCCGTCTTCTACGCAAATCGGCGAGTGGTCATAGCGATAACCTATCTGCAATCCCAGAGACTCCCATTCAACACGAGTAGACTCACGTAATCGGCGACCCAACTCCGCCCTGATAGCGGCACCCTCAAGAGTGTCATCACAGACGGCTGTCGCGTCAGGAGCATTCAGCCACGCTTTGAAATTGGCGGACGAGAAGTTGATATTTCGGGCTGCGACCGGACGCCTCTCGATGTCATAACTGTCAAGCAAAGCTGGCCCGCCCCAACCCTTCAGCACAGCTTCCAGCTTCCAGCCAAGGTCAAAAGCCTCCTGAACGCCGGTATTCATCCCCATTCCGCCGGTCGGCGACATCGTATGAGCGGCATCGCCAGCCAACAGCACGTTGCCTTCTCTGAAACTTCCCGCCAACATTTCGCTTCGTCGCCACGTCTGAACCGACAGAATTTCGAACTCAATGGAATCTTTACCGAGGGCCAGCCGTACATAACTCGCCGCATCGAAACGGTCCATATCAAACCGCTCCGTTGAGCCCAGTACGGTCAAGCGCCAAATATCCCGACCGTCAACCACCGTTAGGTTGCCCCACGTGCCTTGCGGTCCGACGAACAGATATCGCTCGGCCTCGCCCAGTGGATGGTGCTGAGTCAAGCCAGGTATGCGCAGCAGTATATTGATTGAGTAGCTCAACAACCGCTCTTCAGTCGGTATGTCCAGCCCCTTCCGGACTGTGCTCGTCCCTCCGTCACAGGCCACCAGATAGCGGCTCCGCACCGAATGGACGTTGTTAGTGGCAAGATTGCGAACCTCGGCGATGACTCCGCTTTCCGTATGGCTGAATGATTCAAGGCGATGTCCATAACGCATGCTGACCGTCGGCCACCGCGAAGCCTGTGCAACGAGTATTGGATGCAACCAAAGTTGAGGGCAACGCTGCTTCTTTTCGGGTGTCGCTCCGGGAGTCGGAGTCTCCGCCATCGACGGATACTCTTCACGGTCAAGCAGCCAACCGTTCAGGCTCGTGCAAAAGACCATTGACAGCTTATAGTCCTCGGGAAACCCGCAGTGCCTGACGTCCTCAGCAAACCCCCAACGCCGGAAAGCCTCCATCGTCCGTACGGCGATCAGCCCAGTACGAGGATGTTCGACCATGCCGTTGCCTTGGTCGACCAGCAGGCAGGGAATACCGCGCCACCCTAGCTCTATCGCCATACAGAGCCCTACCGGGCCGGCGCCAACGATCAACACAGGGACATTTGCCTCCGCCACCATGAATCCACTCCACGCAGTATGAATAAGCTGGACGGGGTCAAGCCTTTTAAGATCCCGAACGTGGAAATCATGATGCCATTGGCCACTACATCTGGTCTAATTAATAATAGAGAGATCGAGTATTTCCACTGTGAATATAAACACGTTGGATCTGAACCTGTTGCGGGTCTTCGCGGCGCTTTATCACGAACGCAACGTATCGCGTGCCGCCGGCCGGCTTGCCTTAACGCAACCGGCCGTCAGCAATGCCCTCATGCGGCTACGTAGAGCGTGTGACGACCCACTTTTTGTTCGTACGCGTTCGGGCATGGCACCCACGACCTTGGCCGAGTCCTTGGCTGAGCCCATCCTCAAAGCCATGGACACTCTGGAGCGAGGTCTAGGTCGCCCTGCGGGATTCGATCCCTCCACGAGCGTCCGGACTTTTCGCCTGCTGATGTCCGATGTCGGAGAAGGGATGATTTTGCCGAGCCTGCTCAGTGTCTTGCAACAAACAGCGCCAGGCATCGGTATCGAAGCCATCCGGCTGCCCCACGCCTCGTATAGCGAGGCGTTGGAACAAGGTCAAACCGATCTGGCTATCGGCAACCTGACCATGTTGCATCAAGGGTTTTACCAGCAACGGGTTCTGGAAGATCGCTATTTCTGTGTTGTCCAAAAAGGAAGCCGCCCCTCCGACGAGCCTTTATCGCTGCGGGAATTTCTTGATCGGCGTCACGTCGTAACCGAAGCCGGCAATGCCGACACTTTGGTCGACGCCGCTCTCAGCGCCCGAAGGGCGAAGCGCAAAGTCGCATTGCGAGTGACGCACTACCATATCGTGGCGGACGTTGTTGCACGAACGAGTTTGATGGCCGTTCTCCCGGAACACGCCATTCGCGACCCTGGCAGCATTCAGGCCCTGCCACCTCCATTTCCGATACCAACCGCCGATGTACGGCAGTTTTGGCACAGCCGGTTTCACACGGATCCGGCCAATCGCTGGCTACGGTCCATCATCGCAGCGCTCCCTTTGGACCGATCCCTTTGAGAGGCTCTTACGGCTGATAAGCCCCAATAAAGATCGACGGATCCACTCGCGCGTCGTTCAGGCTCACGTTCCAGTGCAGGTGGGGGCCGGTGGCGCGGCCGGTGGCGCCTACCTTGCCCAGCACCTGCCCGCGCTGCAGGCGATCGCCCACCGCGACGTCGATGGCGGACAAATGACAGAACATACTGATCAGGCCCTGGCCGTGGTCCACGAACACCGTCTTGCCATTGAAAAAATAGTCGCCCACCAGGATCACTTCGCCCGCGGCCGGCGCCTTGATCGGCGTGCCGGCAGGCGCGGCGAAATCCAGGCCCGAATGCGGGTTGCGCTCCTGGCCATTGAAGAAGCGGCGTAGCCCGAAAGGGCTGGACAGGCGGCCGTCTACCGGGCGATCGAAATGCACATTGCTGGGCGTGCCGGACGTAAAGCGCCGGTAGGCCTGCTGCTGCTCCGCCAGCTCGCGCGCGATACGGCGCTGGTCGTCGGGATTGGGGTTGACCTGACGCTGGTTCTTGAGGGTGATGTGCTGTTCGCGGTAGTGGCGGCCTTCGACGTTGAAGCGAATCTGTTGGCGGCCCTGGCCGGGCGCCTCCATGACCACCTGTTGTGCGCCCGGCTTGGTGCCCAGCGGCACGCCCACCACCGCAATCCAGCGCTGGCCGTCTTCGTTGAGCACCAGCACGGGCTTATCGTTGAACCATGCCCGCGGCGGCTCCGCGCCCTGGCCCAGCGGCACCACCGCCACGCCGCCCGGCACCGGCCGATCGAGCAGGCGCGTCATGAAGCCCTCGGCCTGCGCCAGCGCGGCGCCCAGGCCCAGCATCAATGTGAACCCCAAGCCCAAGCAAGATCGCAACACGACATTCTCCCAACGATGAATCACAGACAGGGTCAGGCGCGAGACGAAGAACCCCGGCCCAAGGGCCAGAGCCTTCCCGCCGAGACCCTCGAGCCGGCTCCCGGGCCTCGCCGCGGCATGCCCTGTGAAGAACTCCGGCCTGTCGGCCAGAGCTTCTCCACCACCATTCAGGGAAGCCTTCGGCTCCGATGGATTCGGCCTCGCTGACCTCGCCGTGAACGACGAGGCTTGCGCTTAGGCGCGTGGTCAGGTGGATGACGGGCTCGCCATGAACGTCATCATAAACGGAGAGTCTTGCGCTACAGCCTCGGCAGCACATAGTCGGGGGCGAGCCCCGTGTGGCTGGCCGCCCATTCCAGATCCAGCCCGTGGCTCGCGCCAGGTCCCACCAATAGCGCCGCGTCCCAGCCCATGATCCGGGCGCCCAGCACGTCGGTATGCAGGGTATCGCCCAACATCAGCACCGACCTCGGCGCAGGCGTCGCGGCCAGTCGCGACAGCGCGAGCTGATAAATCTCGGGATACGGTTTGCCGAAGTACCGCGGCACGGCATCGCCGGCGGCTTCCAGCTCCGTGGCGTAGTAGCCGGGCTCCAGGCTGATCGCGCGGCGCCACCAGATCGGGGTTGGCCACCCACAGCGGCCGCGGCCATTCGCGCAAAGCGCCGCGCAGCATGGCCTGGCGCTCGGCCGACCAACCGGCGCTGCCCAGCCAGAGAAAACCTTCGGCACGAGCGTAGGCCCGGGGATCGTCACCCAGCAGCGTGGCGGCCACCGGCAGGTCTGAAAGATCGGCACCCGCGGGGGCCAGGACGCCCCACTGCCGCGGCTGCGCGAGCCGCAACGCCTCGAGCAGCGTGTCGCGGCTGGACACCAATTCGTCGGGCAGGATGTCGAAGCCCATCGCTTGATACTTGGCGCACAGCGCCGGCTTCGGCAGGCTGGCGGCGTTGCTCACCACCAGCAGCGTGCGGCCGCTGGCCCGCAATTCGCGCCAGCGCGCAGGTGCGCTCGGCAGAGCCCGGTCACCGGCATTGAGCACACCAAAAGCATCGAAGACAAAAACGTCGTAGCGGTTCGCCAGTGGTCCGAGATCCGGCAGCATCTGCCGCCGGCCGATCCCGCCGCCCCGCGGCAACCGCGGCCGCACGCGCTCGTAGGCCTGGACCAGGGATTGCGCCGTCCAGGCGGGCTCGCCCGGCAGCTTGGCAACGGAAACATCCTTCACGACCACCTCGTTCCTCTTCAAAACCCACGTATGGCCGTCATGCGCCAGCGTGGGCCGCAGGGCCCGGGGTAAGGTCCGCGGACGGTTCCAGGCCTGGCGAATCCGGATCGCATGCAGCCCGCGAGGGGAACCGAAACCCGATTTGGCCACGTAACTCATATCAACTCCCGACGGATCCTGGCCGTGATCCATTCGCTGACCACCACCGTGGCCAGGATGGCGATCAACAGCATGGTGACTTTTGGCCAGGCCAGCGTGCCCAGCGCCGCTTCGAGCTTGACGCCCACGCCGCCAGCGCCCACCAGGCCCAGCACGGTGGATTCGCGGATGTTGATGTCCCACCGAAAAATACTGATGCCGGCCAGGGCCGGCGCGATCTGCGGCACCACGCCCCAGGCCATGGCCTGGGCAGGGCTGGCGCCGGTGGCGGAAATGGCTTCCACCTGCCGAGCGTCGATTTCTTCGATCGCCTCGTACATCAATTTGCCGATGAAGCCGATCGAGCGAAAGGCGATGGCGAAGATGCCTGCCAGCACCCCGGGGCCGAGCACCGCGACCAGGAGAAGCGCCCAGATCAGCGAGTTGATCGAGCGCGAGGCGACGATGATGAACAACGCGACGGGCCGCACCCAGTGGCGGCTGGGCGTGGTGTTGGAGGCTGCCAGGAAGGCCACCGGCACCGCCAGCACCAGGCCGATCAGCGTCCCAAGGGTGGCGATGTTCAAGGTTTCCCAGAGCGGCCACCAAAGCTCGTTCATGAAGCTCCAATCGGGCGGCATCATGCGCGCGCCGATATCGGCCGCCTGCCGTGGCGCATCGGTGACGAATCCCCAGATCGTGTCTTGCGTCATGACCTGGAACGCCCACGCCACGAAGGCCACGCCGAGCAGCCAGCCACCGTAGGCCAACCACTCGCCGCGCGGCGTTCGCTTGCGCCACGCCGCCGTAGTTGCCGCCGTCATTGGACCCTTCTCCGCAGCCATCCCGAGGTGTATTCCACCACCATGACGATCGCGATGATCACCAGCAAAATGGCGGCCGCCGAGTCGAACTCATAACGGTCCATGGCCGTGGCCAGCGTCGCGCCGATGCCGCCGGCGCCAACGATACCGATCACCGCCGATTCGCGAAAATTGATATCCAGCCGGTACAACGACAAGCCCAGCAGGCGCGGCAGCACTTGCGACAGCACGGCAAAATCCAGCAACTGGCCGAACCCGGCGCCAGTGGCGCGCAGCGCTTCGAGCTGCGAAGACGAGATCTCTTCGATGTCTTCCGCCAAGAGCTTGGCGACGAAGCCGATGGTGGCGAAGGTCAGCGTCAGGAAGCCGGCAAAGGGGCCGAAGCCGAACATCGCCACCAGGAAGATGGCAACAATGATCTCGTTGAGCGTACGCGATAGCGCGATGAAGGCGCGGCATAGACCATAGATCCACACCGGCGCCAGATTCCGAGCCGCGCCTATCGCCACGGGAATCGCCAGCGCCACACCAGCGGCGGTGGCGGTGACGGTCATGGTGAGACTTTCCTGGAAACCGATCACGATGTCGGACCAGCGGCTGCTGAAATCGGGCTGGAAGAAAGCCTGGATGAACACCAGGCC
>Ga0265293_10009048_pt1 | contig 14468 bp, 12 predicted proteins | sample Munlanlewell138R_FD_192505 | JGI IMG/M metagenome (GOLD analysis project Ga0265293, IMG submission 192505) | Leachate microbial communities from a municipal landfill in Southern Ontario, Canada - Leachate well 138R | ecosystem: Engineered > Solid waste > Landfill > Unclassified | place: Canada...
GCAAACATAGCGAGTCCATCAAAGAGACGCCAGCTCAGATTGGCCCCATTTACCAAAGAGGTGGTGCGGCTACTGCTGCGTTCGATCTGATCGGGGGAACTCCAGTCGCCCCTTTCGGCCGTCATATCGCTCAACTGTGATGATATAGAGATCTTGGGCATAAAGGGCTCCAAGTTAAAGTTGTTTCTATCAATCTCCAATCTATTGGCTTCTATTAAAATAGAGAAGTTTGACTCTATAGCCCGAGTTACACATTGCTGTAGAGTTAGAGTAGAAAGTTGTGCCTCTTTGGGCGATTCGCCTCTAAGTGGTATAAAGTGGAGTAGGGTGAAGGCAAAGAGGGTAAAATATTTAGAAACCTTGAACATAATTGGGCTTTGTAGATGAGACAAAAGAGTACATAGCTGGGATAATAAAGAGTGTAAGGAAGGTAGAGAAGATTAATCCTCCTGCAACAGCCACACCCATTGAAACGCGGCTCTCTGCACCTGCACCGGTGGCAAAGACCATAGGCAAAATGCCTAAAATAGTTGAGAGTGAGGTCATAAGAATTGGTCTAAACCGTGATGATGCCGAATCTAAAATAGCCTCTAAGCGATCCATACCCTGAATTTTTCGCTGATTTGCAAATTCAACCATTATAATTCCATTTTTTGAGACCAACCCTATCAACATAATAAATCCAATTTGGCTAAATATATTTAGTGTATGACCATAAGCTTTAATAGATAGAAGTGCCCCCAAGAGAGCTAAGGGTACTGTAAACATAATTACCATTGGATCTCTAAAGCTTTCAAACTGAGCGGCTAATACTAAATATATTAAAAGAAGAGCCAATAAAAAGGCAAATAGAAGGCTGGAGGTACTCTCTACAAAGTCTTTCGACTGCCCCGACAAGGCAGTAGAGTAGTGATTGGGATCTAAAATCTCCTCTTTAATTCTATCCATCTCATCCAACCCCTGCCCCAAGGTGTATCCTTTGGCCAAAGAGGCAGAGACTGTTGCAGAGACAAATCTATTGTAGCGATAGATTTGGGGAGGGGTACTACTCTCAACAATTTTTATCAAATTATCTAACTGGATCAACTCGCCGGCATCACTCCTTACATATATGGTGGCAAGATCGGCCGGCTTGTTTCTCATACTCTGCTCTATTTGGCTTATAATCTGATACTGTTTTCCATTTCTAATGAAGTACCCTATCCTCTGCTCACTCATACTTAGTTGTAGAGTTTGAGAGATATTTTGAATTGAAACCCCAAGTAATGAGGCTTTATCTCTATCTATAGAGACATTGAGTTCCGGTTTTGTAAACTTTAGATTGACATCGGAGTTGGCAAAGACCGAACTTTGAGAGACCATATGGATAAAGTGTGGTAAAATTCTCCTTAAAGAGTCTATATGGTTGGCCTGTATCACATATTGAATAGGCATTCCCCCTCTTCTTCCACCAAAGGTCTGTTGTTGGTTTACAAAACTACGGGCACCGGTAAGACGGGCAACCTTAGGGGTTAGATCGTCGGCTATCTGCTGCTGAGTTCTACTCCTTTGAAGAGGATCAACCAATGCAACTTGAAAATTGGCACGATTGTTTCCCCATGAGCCAATCATTTGTAACCCTTTATCTTTTTCAGGAACCTCATTTTCTATGAGATTGAAGAGGTTGTCGGCATACTCTAAAATATAGTTGAAGGTGGCTCCCTCTTGTGCCGTACTTGATACGGTAATCATAGATCTATCCTCTAAAGGGGCCATTTCGGAGGGGATTGTACTCCAAAAATAAAATATTGCACCTAATGAAACCAAAAGAATTGGAATTGCCAGCCATCTCACCTTCATAAAGGCTGCAAGCCAGCGGCTATATCCTCTGTTGAGGGCAACAAAGAAGGGTTCAGAAACTCTATAGAACCACCCTTGACTAGAGCTCTTTACAAGAAGTTTGCTCGAAAGCATAGGGGTGAGTGTAAGCGCTACAAAACTGGAGATAATTACAGCTCCCGATATAACAATAGAGAACTCTCTAAAGAGTCTTCCAGTAACCCCTTCAAGGAATACGATGGGGAAGAAGACAGCAACCAAAGTGATGGTGGTAGAGATAACTGCAAAAAAGATCTCATTCGAACCCTCAATGGCAGCCTCTTTGGGATCCATCCCCCTCTCAATTTTAGTATAGATATTCTCCATAACCAAGATGGCATCGTCAACCACCAATCCAATAGAGAGTACCATTGCCAAAAGGGTGAGTATATTTATAGTAAAGCCGGCTATAAACATTACAAAGAATGCCCCAATAAGAGAGACAGGGATTGCCAATATGGGAATAAGGGTAGTTCTCCAATTCCTCAAAAAGAGGAAAATTATAAGAACAACTAAGATAAAAGCTTGTACAATTGTGCTTTGAACCTCATCTATAGAGTCTTTAATAAAGATGGTGTTATCAAATCCCACACCCACCTCTATATCGTCTGGAAGGCTGTGTTTAAGCTCCTCTATCGCCTTCTTGGCACTCTCTACAATATTTATGTAGTTGGCCCCGGGTTGAGAGATTAAGATACAGGCAACCATTGGCACCCCGTCCCGCTTTAGTATTGAGCGGGTATTTTCGGCATCTACCTCTGCCACCCCAATATCGGAAAATTTTACTACCCGCTCTCCCTTTCTACTTATAATTAGGTTGTTAAAGTCATCTATAGAGAGTAGCCTTCCTAATGTCCTTACAGTAAGCTCCATAGTCGAACCCTCTACATTGCCGGAGGGGAGCTCGATATTCTCTCTTGTTACTGCATTTCTAACATCTAAGGGAGTTATTCTATAGGCCGCCAAAAGCATGGGATCCATCTTTAACCTTACCGAAAATCTTTTGGAGCCCCATACCCCCACTTCACTAATTCCATCTATTGTTTGCAGTCTCTCCTTGAAGTTCACCTCTGCATACTCGCTTAAATCTATTATATCGCGGGTTGGACTAGAGATTGTAACAGAGAAGATAGGTTGTGTGTCGGCATCCGATTTTGAAACAACAGGCGGGTCTACCTCTTGGGGCAACCTTCTCTGAGCACCCGACACCTTATCTCTAACATCATTGGCTGCAGTCTCTAAATCGACCTCTAAATTAAATTCAACATTGATAATGCTCATTCCGTCTCTACTGGTACTTGAGATAGAACGGATACCGGGTATCCCATTTACCGCCGCTTCAAGAGGCTCGGTAATCTGAGTCTCAATTACATCGGCATTGGCTCCCGGAAAGGCACACCGTACCGATATTACCGGATTATCTACACTTGGATAATCTCTAACTCCAAGAGTAACATATGCTATTGCGCCAAAAATGAGAATCAAAAGGCTCATCACCGTAGCGAGAACCGGTCTATTTATAGTTGTAGTGGAGATACTCATAATTTTAAATATTATCGGGTACCACCTTCATCCCTGCTCTAAGTTGCATTAGGCCGGTGGTGATAACTGTGTCGCCTGCCTCAACTCCAGAGAGGATTTCTACCATATCTGCCGTGCGGGTCCCGGTCTGCACCTGAACAGATTTGGCTATCCTCTCCTCCATGATCCAAACAGATCTCCCTTTAATGTCGGGAACAATAGCCTGATTGGGAAGGTAGACCCTCTTTTGCCCCTCCTCCCCTTTTACCACCACTCGGGCAGACATTCCTGGGCGAAGTCGGTAGGAGCTGTTCCGGTACCTGGCTCTAATAAGAAGAGTTCGGGTAGCAACATCAATTTGTGGATCTACAGCGTAGATAGGGGCAGAAAACTCCTCTACAAATCCCTCTACGGTAAAGCTCAAGGGAACCCCAATCAATTTATAGGCAGTGTACTTTTCGGGTATTGCAACCTCTACAATAAGGTTGGCTATATCAACTAAAGTGGTAATTTTAGAGTTGGGCTGCAGGAATGCACCCAAACTAATATCCCTAAAACCTACAACACCACTAAAAGGTGCATTAATCTGCATCTTCTCTATTCTTATCTTTAGCTGCTCAATATCTTGTTTGAGAACATTGTATTCAGTAAGTACCTGGTCGTAATTTTCACGACTCACAGCATCTTTTTCAAGCAGAATCCGTTGGCGTTCCAATCTCTCTTCTACCAATTTATATTGATATTCCGCCTTGGTCAACTGAACATTTAGTTCGTCGTCGTTGAGTTTGACCAACAACTCCCCTTTTTTTACAAACTCACCCTCAATAAAATTAATCTCTGTTACCCGCCCTGTCTCTTCACTCACTATATCTACCCTCTCATTGGCCACCAAGTTGCCAATTCGCAATAGCCCCTCATCAAAAGAGTGGTACTTGGCCAAATGTATTGAGACGGGAAGTGCTCCCCTCTCTCCTCCTCTTCTCGCTGTTGGAGGAGAGCTCTTAAGACTCTCTTTTGTTGTTAGAGATGGCCCCTTTTCACTATTGAGAGATTTGTATATAACAAATGCCAAAATAAAAACTAAAGGGAGGCTTAGATATAGAAGATATTTGATCTGCTTTTTCATTATTGCTTATTTTTACTCAACTCCATTATCAAAACATACAAAGTTAGGCAATACCAATTACAATTGGTATAATATAAAGGTTATATTTGGTTAGATTTGTCAAGAAATAGAAGAAGATGGCTATAAATAGAAAGCTTAACACTCAAGAACTCAATAGGATTACTATAGAGCAATTTAAAATTGCCAAGAAGAGAGAAGTAGTGGTGGTTTTAGATAATGTTAGGAGTGGCCATAATATTGGTTCCGCTTTTAGAACAGCCGATGCCTTTGCTATTGAGGCTATCTATTTGTGTGGAATATGTAGAGTTCCACCCTCTGCCGAAATACGAAAGAGCGCTCTTGGGGCAGAAGAGAGTGTTACATGGCGCTATTTTAAAGAGAGCACCCAAGCGGTAGCCTCTTTAATAGAGGCGGGATATAGAGTTGTAGCGGTAGAGCAGACTCTAAATTCAATCTCTTTGGAGCACTTCACCATAGAAAAAGAGAGACCCTATGCACTGGTTTTTGGAAACGAAGTGAAAGGGGTCTCTCAAGAGGTTATAGATATGTGTCACTCGGCTGTAGAGATTCCCCAGTGGGGAACAAAGCACTCTCTAAATCTTTCGGTAGCTGTAGGAGTAACACTTTGGGAGCTGGTAGCCAAACTTTAGTAGCTATCTACACTTAAACTCTTTTCGATATATCTTACTAAATATTGGTTGTGGGCATCGGTTATAAAATCTGTACTACGGCTCTTTTTCAACACTCCAAGGAGATAGAGCATCTGATTGTATGCTATAGCTGTACACTCGGTTACATCTTTAGGGAAAGCAGAGGGTTTTACAACCATTCTACCAGATGCAGCAGCACCGGTATAGAGATCGCATAGTGCATAAACATAGCTCTTCTGAAGCACCCTACGATAACTCTCTACACTTTTTCCTACATCGCTCCAAATAGATTTATTTAGATTGTCAAAAAGATCCTTAACCTTGTAAGCACCTTTTTTATCTAACTTTTCTGCCTCTGTAAGGTTCATAATAACCCTTCTACTCAATAGAGTAGAGAGAGCAGTTTTATAATGTCTCTCTAAAATCGACTCTGCCCTACTTGGAAACTTATTGAGATACTCTTGGGGAACCAACCATTTGGGGCTCTTTAGGAATAGATGTTTATCCAAAAATGCCATTGCCTCAAGCTGCCTTTTCTTCTCTACGGGAGTATAGCCGTCACCCTCCATCTCAACGGTGAGAGACTCTTGATAAACTCCTCCCACCCATTTTGCAACATGACCAATGTAGCGGCGAAACTGATTGTTCACCTCGCCGTGAAGTTCTCTTAAATTTTGATAGTCGTCGTTGGGTGTTTTGGTCCACTCTCCCAAATTGGCCATAACCATTTTTAAGTTTTTAATGCCCAACTCATTTGCCTTCATCTGATTCTCTCCCAAATCTTCAGCTTGCATTCTAGGGTCGCTCGCGCTCGATTCGGTACCAAACCAATAACGCCTATCTTTTGTCTTCTCTATTATCCAACTATTGATTTTACTCTTCTCTTTTACAGGGTCGTCAATCTCAGGGAATCGGCGATACCCCCATTCGATAGCCCATTTGTCGTAATGGGAGATACGGGGAAAGAGTAGTTCCCGTGGAATATTGTCTTCGGGTTGTGCTACAAAGTTAAAGCGGGAGTAGTCCATTATAGAGGTGGTATGGCCATTCTCTTTTAAGAAATTGGGATCTCTCAACTGCTCAACTGTGTAGTTGGCGGTGCCGCCAAAGTTATGGCGAAGACCAAGGGTGTGTCCAACCTCATGCGAGGAGACAAATCTAATCAGTTGACCCATAAGTTCGGTATCAAAGGTCATTTTGCGTGCTCCGGGATCCGAGGGTGAACATTGTATAAAGTACCAATTGCGAAGTAGCGACATCACATTGTGATACCAGTTGATATGGCTCTCGATAATTTCGCCCGAACGGGGATCGCTCACATGGGGGCCGCTTGCATTGGCAATATTTGAGGGTTTGTAAACAATAGCCGAATATCTTGCATCTTCAAGTGACCATTCGGGATCCTCTTCGGGGGTTGGTGCCCTCTTGCCAAAGATGGCATTTTTAAAGCCCGCCTTCTCAAAAGAGTCCTGCCAATCATTTACCCCTTGTATAAGATATGGGATCCACTCTTTGGGAGTGGTAGGATCTATATAGAAAATTATAGGTTTTTGCGGCTCTACCAACTCTCCTCTCAGATATCTCTCTACATCTTCCGGTTTCGGTTCCAATCGCCAACGGGTAATCATCCTAACCTTTTCAACACCTTGAGGATTAAGATCGTAGTCGGTATAACCTGTAGTAAAATATCCTACTCTATCGTCGGAGAAACGGGGGGTCATAGCCTCTACAGGAAGGAGTACAAAAGAGTTGTTTAGCTCATAAGTTGCAGGCTCGCCCCTATCGGTGCGCATATAGGTTTTAACAGTCTTAACTTCGGTATTGATAGGATAGGTTACTATATCCGATATATAGCTGCTCTCTTTCTGCAATGGACCAAGTTTAAATTTGGTTTTACTAAATTTTCTAAAAAAGAGAGACTCCAAATCGGAAGAGAATAGAGAGGTCACCTCTATTAGGTGATCCTCTTTATTTGAAGATTGAGCCTTAATATCAAACGATGCAATGATTGGCGAAAGGTTGGAGCGCATTAGAGAGTGGTACATAGATTGGGTACTGTCTCTCGAGCGTTCGGAGTAGTATACCTTTCTTAAGAAAATTTTATTGTTTGGACCTTTGGTAAAATTGAAGAGCGCTTCATTTATTTGATCTCCCGAGTATCCGTCGAAAGAGGAGCGAATCGCTTCTGCAGCTTTGGCTATACGGGTTACCATAATTATATCTCTACCAAATAGAGAGTCGTTTACAGTAATATAAAACTTATCTCCATCTTTATAGGTTGGTGTCAAACCAACCATTGGTTTGAGATCTTTTTTAAAGAACTTCTCAATGGCAACCGGCTCCTTGGAAACTACAGCGCCCTTTTTAACCGTATCTTCTACTTTGGTAGAATTTTGCATAGCAGCACCCCCAGCTGCCCCTCTTGCCCTTTGCGCCGACACACCATGGAAGGCAAATAAGAGAAGTAGGGAGAATGTTACAAACTTTGATAACTGTCTCATGATTTATATTTTAAAAATTTTGATACAAAGAAAGAACTAAATTTGACAATTACACCATTCCTGCAAACCCCATAAAGGCTAAAGCCAAAATTCCAGCAGTGATAAGGGCTATAGGCATCCCTTTAAAAGATTTGGGTACCTGCGAGAGTTCAAGCTGCTCGCGAAGTCCTGCAAAGAGAGTGAGAGCCAATCCAAACCCAATTGCAGTAGAGACCGCATAAAGAATCGATTGGGGAAGATTTAACATCATTGTTTCACCTCCAAAGGTAAACTCTTTGGTGACAACCAAAATTGCCACTCCCAATACTGCACAGTTGGTAGTTATAAGCGGTAGAAAAATACCCAACGCCTGATAGAGGGCGGGGCTAACTCTTTTCATTATTATCTCAACCATCTGTACCAATGCTGCAATTACCAAGATAAAGACAACTGTCTGCATAAACTCAATCCCAAACGGAACCAAAAGATAGTAATGAAGAGTGTAGGTGACTAAAGTTGCTACAGCCATCACAAAGGTGACAGCCCCCGACATCCCCAATGCAGTTCCCACTCTGTTGGAGACTCCCAAAAAGGGGCAGACTCCCAAAAATTGAGAGAGTACTATATTGTTTACAAAGATGGCAGATATTATGATTAGTATATACTCCATAGTTGAGAAGTTTAACTCTTAGATTTAATTTTGTTGAAGATTACCATTAGGTAGCCCAAAGCTATAAAAGCTCCGGGAGCAAGTATAAATATTAAAATTCCATCGCCCTCAATCATTTTATACCCAAAAAAAGAGGCAGTGCCAAGAAATTCTCGGACAGCGCCCAAAAGGGTTAAACTGAGAGTAAAGCCCAATCCAATTCCTATTCCGTCTAAAGCGGAATCGAAGATAGAATTTTTGGAAGCAAAAGCTTCAGCTCTTCCCAAAACTATACAGTTTACCACAATTAGAGGGATAAAAAGCCCTAAGGTGTCGTAAAGGTCAGGAGTATAGGCTCTCATTAAAAGTTCCAATACAGTTACAAAGGCAGCTATTACAACAATATAGGAGGGTATTCTAACCTTGTCGGGGATAGAGTTGGATATTGCCGATATAGCTATATTGGAGAGTACTAAGACAAAGAGGGTTGCCAACCCCATTCCCAATCCGTTAAGTGCCGATGTGGTAGTTCCAAGTGTCGGGCACATTCCCAAAAGGAGCACAAAAGTGGGATTCTCTTTAATTATACCCCTAGTTACTAATTTCAACTTCTTCATCTAAATTCTCTTGAGGATTATTTTTTTCTTGACATAGAGTATATACACCCCACGCTCTATCTATAGCTCCACAGAAAGCTTTTGAGGTGATTGTAGAGGCTGTTATTGCATCTACATCGCCGCCATCTCTTTTAACAGAAAGCTTAAACTCTTTAGGCGATTTCCCTTCAAACTGAACCTTAAAGTTACTCTTTCCAGCCTCTATCTTATCGCCAAGGCCGGGAGTTTCGGAGTGGGAGAGAGTAGTTACGCCAACTATAACTCCATCTAAATTAAAACCTACCATTAAAGTGAGTACTCCTCCAAAGCCGGTTGAACTGCTCTCAATGGCATATCCTACCAACTCTCCACCCATCTTGGCTGGAAATATTTTATAATTTTTCCCTTCAAACTCCTCTATAAAAAGCTCTTCGGAGGGGAGGTTGTCGAAGGGTGGTGAAACTTGGGCAATGGCTCCATTGATCTTTTGGGCCATCGCCTCCTCTATTCTCTCTTTGGTGAGCGAATAGGCACTTCCCAACAGTAGAGAGGAGAGAAAGGTAACTACTGCAAGGGAGAGCAACATATTTTTAAGTGACGATTCTTTAGCCATCTTCTATCTCCTTCCAAATTTTTTGGGTTTTACATATTTATTGATTAACGGAACTGTAGCATTCATTATAAGAATTGCAAATGAGACACCTTCGGGATAGACACCAAAATTTCTTATAAGTACAGTAATAACCCCTATCCCTATACCAAATAGTACCATCCCCCCCTTACCCATTGGAGAGGTTACATAATCGGTAGCCATAAAGACAGAGCCTAACATTATTCCACCGGTAAAAACAACAAAGAGAGGATGGGGGTAAAGGGCGGGCTCTATCCACCAGAAGAGGGCAGAGAGTAGTATAACAGTACCTAAGATAGAGAGAGTTATATGGGGTTTTATAACTTTTCTAATCAATAGGTAGATAAAGCCAATCAAAATTGCCAATGAAGAGAGTTCTCCAACCGATCCGCCAACTCTTAAGAAGAAGAGCTCTTGGAATGTAAAGTTATGTTGAGATAGAATCTGATCTACCGCAACCCCCTCTTTAACTCCCTCTTTAACTATAGAGAGTATTGTAGCTCCCGACGAAAGGTCTGCACCGCCAAACCACGAGGTGGGAATCGACCAGTCGGTCATCAATACCGGAAACGATATTAAGAGAAAGACCCTACCTACCAAAGCGGGGTTAAATAGATTTTGACCAACTCCACCAAAAGAGAGTTTTGCTATAGCTATGGCAACAAAAGATCCTATCAACACAAGCCACCAAGGCGACGACGGAGGAAGATTGAGAGCCAATAAAAGTCCCGTTACAAGAGCAGAAAGGTCGCCTATCTGAACTTTGGTTCGTGCTACATATTTTTGGATAAACCACTCAAAAGCAAGTGCAGAAACAGCAGCTATTGCAATAATTAGAAGAGTGGATGGGCCATAAAATAGAATTGAGACCAAAATAGTTGGTATTAGGGCTATCACTACATCCAACATAATCTTTTGGGTAGAGTTGTTGTGGTGTATATGGGGCGCGGGAGATATTAACAGTTTACTATTCATAGATTACTTTTTAGGTCTGCTTCTTAATAGTTTTAAAATTTTCGATTTGGAGAGGCGGATAGTATCCAACAGAGGGATATTTGCAGGACAGACATAGGAGCAGCTTCCACACTCAATACAATCTTGAACCATATTCTCTTCAAGATCTTCATCTCTATTGGCTCGAGCCAATTTATTGAGAAGATAGGGCTCTAACCCCATAGGACAGGCCTCTACACATTTTGAACATCTAATACAGTTACTCTCCTCTCCCCTTTTACTCTCTTTGGCAGTTAAAAAAAGAAGTGCCGAAGTGCTTTTTAAGGTGGTTGCTTCTAAGCGAGAGATAGCTTTTCCCATCATAGGGCCACCACTAATCACCTTCATAAGAGGCTCTTGAGGCAACTCCAACTTTTCTATTATAGAGTCGATTTTAGTTCCAACTCTAACTTTTAAATTCTTCTGTATAGAGTGCGAAGTGCCGGTTACGGTGATAAAGTTCTCTATAAGGGGTCTATTTTTTTGAACAGCTTCATATACCGAAAGGGCAGTAGCTACATTCTGCACTACAACACCCACATCTATAGGGAGTGCCATTGATGGAACCTCGCGTCCTAAAAGAGCTTCGATAAGCTGTTTTTCTCCCCCTTGAGGATATCTTGTTTTTAGAGGCACCACCTTAATTTGAGGATATTTCAAAGAGGCAATCCCATCTATTGCTTCAATTGCAGGCCTCTTGTTCCCCTCAATACCTATAATGCACTTGGGAACCCCAAGGGCTCTCATCATAATCTTTGCCCCTATTAGAATCTCTTCGGGGTGCTCAACCATAATTCGGTAATCGGAAGTGATATAGGGTTCACATTCGGCGCCGTTGATTATAAGAAAATGGGCCTTCTTGCCGGGAGGGGGGGAGAGTTTGATATGGGTAGGAAAAGAGGCTCCGCCCAACCCTACAATTCCCATCTCTGCAATTCGTTCAATAATCTCTTTGGGGTTGAGATGAATCTCTCTAAGAATTTCATTGCTCTCTATTACACCATCTATCCACTCCTGCCGGCTATCTACATCAATTGTAATATGAGGTACCATATTTCCAATAATATCGGGGTGTGGAGCTATTGATTTGACCACTCCCGAAACCGAAGAGTGTATGTTGGCAGAGATAAAGCCCGATGCTTTTGCAATAAGTTGGCCGCACTTCACCCTTTCACCCTTAGAAACAATAGGTTCTGCAGGGGCTCCCAAGTGTTGTGAGAGAGAGATAGAGACCGACTCTCCAAGAGGAAATTGCTCTATTGGAGAGTTGGCTGCAAGTTTATTGTCGTTGGGGTGGATTCCACCTATAGAAAATGTTTTCATAAATCTAATATTTTAAAGAGTCTCTACTCTCTTCTCCTCTACCGGTTTTTTTGGAGGAAAATTGATCTCCAAAATAGCATTTGTAGGGCAAACCGGAACGCATTTGCGACAAAGTTTACATTTGTTGTAATCTATATAGGCTAAATTGTTTTCAATAGTTATTGCATCAAAAGGGCAAGCCTGTTGGCATTTATAACACCCTATACAGGCAACTGCACAAGATCTCTTAGCAACGCCTCCCTTCTCCCGGTTTACACAAGAGACAAAAATTCTCCTATTCTTTGGCCCCTTATTGCGAAGCTCTATAATCTCTTTAGGACAAGCTTTAACACAAGCACCACAAGCGGTACAATTATCTTGGTCTACTACAGGCAGATTGGTGGTAGGGTCCATTGCTATAGCATCAAACTCACAAACTGCCACACAGTCGCCATGTCCTAAGCAGCCCCAACTACACCCTGTATCGCCACTATATAGCGAAGCCATAACTGCACATGAAGTGTAGCCGTCATAATGGTTGGTTTTAGCTCTATTTTCGCAGCTTCCACTGCATCTGACTACAGCAACTTGAGCTTTTTTTTCTACAACTGCCCTACCTAAAGAGTCGGCAACTTTGGCCATCACCTCATTTCCCCCAACAGGGCAGAAGAGAGAGGAGAGATCCTCCTCTTTTACACACGCCTCTGCAAAAGCCCTACAGCCGGCATACCCGCAACCTCCACAGTTGGCGCCGGGTAAGATAGACTCTACAATATCGATCCGAGGATCCTCTTTTACATAAAATCTTTGAGCCACCAAATAGAGAATCAAAGCTAAAACAAACCCTAAGATGGTAAGTGCTGCAACGGTAATAAAAATAGTGCTACTCATTATTTAATTATCTAACTTTTCAATTTCAAAAGCAAACTCTCTCTTAAAGTTGTTTCTAAATATTGTCAACCCAAAAAAATAGAGGGAGAGTACCCCTATAGTAATAAGAGCAATATAGAGCTCTTGGGCCCCAATTTTATATAAAATAGAGATGGAAAGAATCAAAAGAAGGAGAGGGATTAAGTAGGCAATCCATAGAGCTTTATAGCCCAAGGTATCTCTCATCTTAACCGATACTCTCTCTCCAATCTCAAATTGAACGAAGCCTCTCTTCTCAACCTCAATTATCTTATACTCCTCTCCACCTACTACGCAGCTCCCCTTTACCTCACACGAAGAGCAGGCTCCAATAGCGCCAATCTCTACTAAAATAGAGGTTGGGGTAATCTCCCGCACACACCCCTCTCGAGTGAGAAAATTGGACTCTTTACTACTCATCTATTTTACTTGTTAATGGATATTTTAAATTTTCATACCCCTTCAATCTTCCTGCAACTTTACCAACAATAATTGGAGATTCAAAAAGAAGTAAAACTTTACTACTGTCGTCTGAAACCCATAGTAGCATCTCCTCCTTTCCTGTAAAAACCTCGCCAACAATAAGTTTTGTAGAAAATTTTAAAGTATTGAACTTGCCCAAACCGGGGATTTTTTTCACCTCTTTACCTAAGAAGGTGTAAAAAATATCATATATCTCTCTATCTATAACAAAGGTAGCCTTAGAGGGGATTCCTACCGGGAGCTTTTTGAGATCTAAATCGCGTATATGGTAGAGGAGTGAAACTAAGTCGAAAGTGGTGTGGTCGCCTATCAAGAGAGTATCTCTAACCGGATCTCTCTTCCTTGCAATGGTTGCGCTAAGAGTGTGATCGTCATTGAATGTAATCCAGTTTTTGATGGTGTACCTCCCTTCAACTACATCTCTATGGAAAAATTTTGGTCTTCCGGTAGCGATGTCGATATGGGATTCGAAATACTCCCGTACTTTGAAAATCATATCGTAAAATTTAAAACTGCTCCCCTGCACTACAGCTTTATATAGTTTATTGCCATTATTGTCTCTATGGGTGGCCACAGTGGCAGTTGCCTCGCCAACATCTGTTTTAATAATTCCCCACTCATACTTTATAGCAAATGAGAGAACTTCTCCCTCTTTAAACGAACTCTCCCCTACCCTCTCTACTCCGGCACTATCCCTCTCTAATGGGTAGAGAGCTGTAGGTAAAGAGAGTAATGATAGAGATATAATAAGAAGAGAAGCTATTTTATGCATCTTAGAATTCTGAATTAAAATCTGAATTGGAGAGATACTCCTCACTATTCATTCTTGAAGGATATGTCTCTATATTCTCTGAAGAGTGGGAGGATATTAGGGTCTCATTGGTATCTACAAATTTCACTTCAGAGCTTCTAAAGGTCAATTTCACATCGCAAACAGCTCCATTCCTATGCTTTGCTATAATTATATCGGTTGCACCGGGAAGGGCGGGATTCTCTTCGGCTGTCTCGTAATAGCCGGGCCGATGGATAAATATTACTATATCGGCATCTTGTTCAATAGAACCCGACTCCCTAAGGTCACTAAGTTGTGGTCGTTTGCTTCCGCCCCTAATTTCAACGGCTCTACTAAGCTGAGAGAGTGCAATAATGGGAATTGAGAGCTCTTTAGCAATAGATTTGAGGGAGCGGGATATGGCAGCAACCTCCTGCTCTCTGTATCCTCTTAGTTCGGGAGGGCCGGTCATAAGTTGAAGGTAGTCTATAACAATAAG
>Ga0265293_10009049_pt1 | contig 14465 bp, 12 predicted proteins | sample Munlanlewell138R_FD_192505 | JGI IMG/M metagenome (GOLD analysis project Ga0265293, IMG submission 192505) | Leachate microbial communities from a municipal landfill in Southern Ontario, Canada - Leachate well 138R | ecosystem: Engineered > Solid waste > Landfill > Unclassified | place: Canada...
GCTGATATTGCAGTCGGCAAAGCGTCTTTTAATTCAGGGGTCGTAACATATATTTTTTCTGTCGATGAAGATGCTGTTGTTTCATCGATACAGCAGAAAATTAACGAATTTATGAAAAAACAGCAGTGTATTCTTGATAGATATTCGCCCGACAGTTTCAAGCCCCGGCAGGTTGATGTAAGACGTTATTTTAAGTCGGCAGATGTAAGCGGCAGTGAAATCTTGGTACGGTGTGTTTTCGGGCCTTCCGGAACAGTGCGGATAGATGAGATGATGCAGTTGTTCGGATTAGATTCTGTAAGCTTATCAAGACCTGTCCGCCGCGCAAAAGTTGACTGGTTATGCAATTAATAAATAATATGTGTTTATAGAGGATAAGAATGTCCAGAGAAATGCTGATAAACGTAGCCGAGAGCGAAGAATGCCGAATAGCAGTCATCGAGAACAGCCGGCTCGAAGAACTTTATATGCAGCGAGCAAGCCTTGGAAGTTATGTCGGGAATATTTACAAAGGCAAAGTTGTGAATATAGAGTCAGGGATACAGGCTGCGTTTGTGGATTTTGGTGCGGGAAGGAACGGTTTTTTGCATATAAGCGATTTGCACCCGAGATATTTTCCTGATTCGAAAACAGATTCTACCGAGGTAATCGGGCATCGCAGGGCGCTGCATGACCGCATACCGATTCAAAGATGTCTTCAAAAAGGCGAAGAGCTTGTCATTCAGGTTACGAAGGAAGGGATTAATACCAAAGGGCCTACGCTGACGACTTATATTTCACTGCCGGGCAAATATCTCGTAATGATGCCTTGGATGCGTCAGCACGGTGTTTCGCATAAAATCGAAGATGAGCAGGAAAGAAACAGATTAAGACAGATTCTCGAGGAAAGCAATCCTCCCAAAACTCTCGGTTTTATCATAAGGACAGCAGGCGAAGGCTGTTCGAAACGTGATATTCAGAACGACTTAAGATATCTGCATCGTTTGTGGAACGTGATAGAAAAAAGAATAAACAATGAGAAAGCACCGAGTGAATTGTATCGCGAATCTGATTTGGTTATTCGAACCCTTAGAGATACCTTCAGCAGCCGGATAGACAAAATTGTCTGCGATTCGGAATCAATGCTCCGCAAGATTAAAGATTTTCTGAGTATCGCTATGCCTCGCTTGCAGCAAAGAGCGTCTCTTTACGACGGGCATGTTCCGCTGTTTCACAAATATAAAATCGAAGAAGAAATAGCTAAAATTCAGTCCCGTTCAGTTCCACTGAAAAACGGAGGCTCTATCATTATCGAACAGACCGAAGCTTTGGTTGCGATAGACGTCAACAGCGGGAAATTTCGCCGCGGTCATAACGCCGAAGAAACGGCTTTTGCTACGAATGTCGAAGCAGCCGATGAAATCGCAAGACAGCTTCGTTTGCGCGACCTTGGCGGATTGATAATCTGCGATTTTATAGATATGCGAAGCGAAAAACACCGACGTGAAGTTGAAAAGGCTTTCAGAACCGCGGTAAGACCTGACAGGGCACGTTCGAGGATATTAAAAATAAGCAGATTCGGCATAGTCGAGATGACGCGCCAGCGGATGAGACCGTCATTGCAGTCAAGCACTTATCTGGCTTGTCCCCAGTGTGCGGGAACGGGATTTGTTAAAAGCAATGAGTCCGTAGCGATAGAGGTTATTCGAAAACTTCAGCTCGCGGTTTCCAAGAAGCAAATTAAAAAAATCGAGATATTAGTTTCGCCTCCGGTTGCCGACCATCTTCAGAATCAGCGCAGAGCCAGCATAGCTCAGGTCGAGCAATCCAGCGATAAAAAGATTATTATACACGGCGACCCGAGCTTTAGCGGCGACAAGCATGATTTTATTTGCTATAACGAAAGAGCAAGCGTAATTAAGCTTTGATTGATACCGGCGGATAAGTAATGAGCAAAGAAAAACCTGAATTTGACCTCGATTACGCAATTCGAGTTATAACCTCCGAGGCAGAGGCTATAAGTAAAACTGTTCGCGTGGTTGACAGTTCTTTCGCCAAAGCGCTCGAAATGCTTTACGGCTGCAGTGGTTCGGTAATTGTCAGCGGTATCGGCAAAGCAGGCATAATCGCTCAGAAAATCAGCGCTACGATGGCTTCGACGGGAACTCCGAGCCATTTTCTGCATCCTGCCGAAGCGGTTCACGGAGATTTGGGAAGACTGCGGGAAAACGATGTTGTAATAGTGTTAAGTTACGGCGGTGAAACCGATGAGATAAAGCGTCTTATCAATCTGGTTAAAAAACGTGGTATAAAACTTATCGCGATAACAGGCAGCGGCGATTCGACACTCGCTAGATACAGCGATGTAGTTCTTTGTATTGGAAAACAGACCGAAGCCTGTCCTTTAAAAGCTGCCCCGACCGTTTCGACCGGATGCATGCTGGCTATCGGTGATGCTCTTGCGTTGACACTTATGAAAGCCCGAAACTTCGGTGTTGAGGATTTTGTAAGATTCCATCCGGGCGGTGCGCTTGGTACGGAATTAATGACGGTCGAGCAGTCGATGATGTTCAGACCCGGCGAGAAACTGGCGATAAGCTGCTGTGATGACAGTATAGAGAAGATGCTCGAAAAAACTAAGGATATAAAACGCCACGGCGCCGTAATGGTAGTTGAAAAAGACGGACGTCTTAACGGTATAATTACCGATGCCGATTTAAGACGTCTGGTTTCACAGCACGGTGCAGATGCTTTGAAGTTTAAAGTCAGTCAAGTTATGACGCCGAATTGCAAAAGGATTCGAGCTGATGCATTGGCTGCCGAAGCTACAGCTGTTTTCCATAAATACCGTATTGACGAATTGCCTGTAGTCGATGCCGAAGATAAACCGGTCGGCTTGATTGACGTACAGGATATTATTACCATAAAAGTTGTCGGCTGATTTATAGAGATATTGATAATGACAGAGCAAAAGCAAATAAACTTCGAAGCTATAAAACTCCTTGCCCTTGATGTGGACGGTGTATTAACCGACGGCAGTCTTATGATACATACCACCGGTACGGAGAGCAAAATTTTCAATACTCTCGACGGTCACGGTCTTCGAATGTGGCGGCGGGCGGGTTCACAGGTCGCTTTTCTAAGCGGCAGACCGTCGGAACCGACAAACCGCCGAGCCGAGCAATTAGAAGTGGAATATTGTCTTACGGACTGTTATGATAAGGTTCCGAAACTCGAGCAGATACTTCGGCAGACGAATCTCACCTATGAAAATGTAGCGTACATCGGTGATGATTTGCCGGATTTGCCGGTCATAAGAATAGTTGGTTTCGGTGTGGCGGTGGCAAATGCGGTTGACGAGGTAAAAAGATATGCTGATTATATTACCGTTCGTCCCGGCGGAAGCGGTGCGGTTCGTGAGGTAATAGAATATATACTGAAAAAGACCGGTCGATGGGACAGTCTTCTCGAAAGATACATCAAATAATTAATAAACGGATTTATTATGGACTTGCAATGGCGTAAAGTTCGCTTGGGGCTTTTTACTTTAGCTGTGTTAATAGGGCTTTATATTTTTTACAGCCTATTCACCAGTTCTTCCAGAATCTCTGTAACCAAATCTCAATCGGAAATATTACCGGATGATTCGCTTGAAGCTGACAGCGAAACAGGTGTAGCAAAAGTCGGTGAACTCGGACTCGGCACGCTTGAAATGGCCAAATTTACCACGCTTAATCCCAAGACTAAACAGCTCGAACGAGAATTCGGATTCGCAAAACTTCTGCATCAGCAGGGTCAGCAGTGGGAAATCGATAAGCCTTATATGAATATTTATCGTCCGGACCTGAAGTGTTATGTTACCGCTGATAAAGGTTTTATAGTTCTCGAATCCGGGGTCAGTCCGCCAAGCCCCAAAGACGCAACTCTTAGCGGTAATGTGGTTGCTCATATTATTCCCGAGCCGGGCAGTGATGTAGAGGAATGTTTTATTTACCTCGATGATTTGATATTTGTCAGCAATAAAAGCGAATTTTCGACAGAAGGCCCTATTCGTTTTGTTTCTGCCAGCGCTCAAGTAGCAGGGCGAGGACTAAGGCTAATTTATGACGACAGCCGAGAACGCCTTGCTCTTCTTAGAATACAAAAAATCGAAGATATGAGATTTAAGCTGGCACGTCATTATTCTTTGACAAAACCCGACGAAGAATTTCAGCCTTCGGTTCAAGCTTCAGCGGCGAAAACCGAAAAGCCTATCGCGTCTTACAAGTTGATTATCGACGATAATGTTTTAATAGAAACTAAAGACGAAGTAATTGCCGCCGGACGTATCAATATAAATGATATTATTTGGTCTGACCGCGGTTCTAAAAAATCCTCTGATTCGAAAACTTCATCAGCTCGGTCTGTTTCGACAGAAGACCGTCCGGCTTCGCGGCAGCTTATGGAAATAACCGTAAAATGCGATAACGGTATCGTTGTGGCTCCTGACGATTCGCTGGATATAATTCAGACAGTCGCTAAGGTCAGTCTCGAACCGAAAAAAGGCTTCGATGTGAACAAACCTCTCGGTGATAATCAGGGCCGAACAGTCTTCGTAGCCGAAGTAATTGATTACAGTGCGCAAACGACCGAAGCGGTTGCCCGAGGCTTGTCAAACCTGAAGTTCTATGTAAAAGATATGATTGAAGGCGACAGCTCGCCGACGCCTGTTCCGGTTACGCTGACATCAAAAACGAAAACAGTGTTTTCTCCTAAAAATAATAAAATAGTCTTCGAAGGCGACTGTTTCTGTGTAATGAACCGGATGCAAAACGGTATTAACGAACAATATACTCTTTCTGCTCCGAAACTTATAGTCGATTTGGCACAAACAAAAGGTTCCAAAGCGGACATCAGCTATATGACCGCAATCGGTTCTTCAGCATCATTGGCCAGACTTGCCAGCGTCAGACAGGACAATCAAAATCTTCTTGGCGGAATCGAATTGAAATGTCCGCGTTTTGAATATGATGCTTTAAAACAATTATTCATCGCGACGGGGCCGGGTGTAGTAAAAGCGGATAACTCCAATATACCCCAGCCGAAAAAACGTGTCGGGCGGTTCAGCCTTCAGAAACCCTGCTATGCTTTAGTGAGGAATTTTCAAAAGCTCGAGTACAACTTAAACACCGAACAGATTATTGCCTACAATGATTCAGAGCGGGTTCTTATCGATTACTTCCCAATCGATGAAACCGGACGTCAGCAGGTCTCTGTTGCCGCGGGAAGAATCGAAGCCGACCTTGTTCAAACCGATTCGGGACAGCGAAGGCTTTGGGCGCTGCTGGCTACCAACGGTATCAGTTTTCGCGACCACGATAAATTGTTCGAAGCCAGCACATTGTTTTATGACGACCGAAATTCGATAATTACCGCTCGCGGCGATGAGTCTATGCCTGTTTATTTCAACGGGGCTATGTTCGACGGGCTCGAATACGATTTGGCAAGCGAGCAGGTCAAAAACGTTAAAATCACCGGCCCCGGCTATATCCAAGTCCCGAGATAATTTTATTAGCCTCCGCATTTTTTCAAACCAAAACGTTAACCACTGTGTTCTAACGTGCGTAAACAGGATAATTTGTAAATAGCGAATAATTGACGCTGATTTTTTGTGCTTTGGAAGTCTTTTTAGCCGAAATCAGTATAGATAGAACCGATTTTTGTTATTATTGCCCGAAATGGGGCGGATATAAAATTATGCCTGAACTCCAAAAACAAGACCCGACAGCTAACAATATCGCCTCGGTCGTAATGATGCTTATGGGACTGGGAGTGGTTTTTGTCTTTTCCGCCAGCGCCGAAGTTCACCAAAATATAGAACTAAGCCGTTTTTATCATTATCCGGCTTTGCGGCAGATGCTGTTTTTCCCGCTTGCGATAATAGTTATGTTCGCGGTTTCCTGTTTTGATTATCACCATCTTAGCATGTCCCGCGGCTGGCATCGTTCGCCTGCGACATATTTGCTTATAGCCGGTGTTTGCTTATCGTTTCTGGTATTGCTGCCGAGGTTCGGTGCGCAGATAAACTATGCCCGCCGATGGCTTCAAATTCCTATCGGGCCGGCAAGGATAAGTTTTCAGCCTTCCGAGCTTTCCAAATGGGCTATGGTACTTTTCCTTGCGGGTTTTACTGCGATGTACGATTCGAGGTTGAAATATTATCTAAAAGGTTTTATTCCTATATGTATTCTTGTCGGAATGGTATCCGGTTTGGTTTTGATTGAAGATTTCGGTACTGCGGCGTTGATAGCGTTACTGTCTTTTTGCATACTCACTCTGGCAGGCGCGAGATGGTGGCATCTTCTGACTCCGCTTCCTTTAGCGGTTATTATGTTCACCGTCGCGATAATTCGCTCACCCGAACGCTGCCGAAGGATACTGGCATTTATGAATCCCGAGCAGTGGACGGATTCTCTGAATTATCAGCCGAGTCAGTCGCTGATTGCTTTGGGTTCAGGCGGAATTGTAGGCAAAGGCCTCGGTATGGGAATCTGTAAATACGGGCATCTTCCCGAAGATACGACAGATTTTATCTTTGCGATTATCGGCGAGGAACTCGGATTTGTCGGGACGCTTTCGGTAATTCTTTTATTTGCTATTTTCGTATGGCAAGGCCTTATTGTGATTGTCCGATGCAGAGATTCTTTCGGAGAGCTTTTGGCAGCCGGCATTGTTCTGGCGATATCGATTCAGGCTGCTCTTAATATCGGTGTTGTTACAGTATTGCTTCCGACCAAGGGCATACCCCTTCCTTTTGTCAGTGCAGGCGGAACGAGCTTGCTGCTTTCGGCTGCAGCGGTCGGAATACTGATAAACATAGCCAAACAAATACCGAAACGATATTCATCCGGAGCATTGCTCGATGAGCTTTAGCAGTTTCTTTTTTGCCGGAGGCGGGACTGGAGGGCATATCTATCCGGCTTTGGCGGTAGCTGAAAAGATTGCCCAGTTGAAACCCGGTGCGCAGATTCATTTTTTCTGCAGCGACCGTAAAATCGATTCTCATATTTTATCGAAAACCGGTTTTTCGTTTACGGTCCTCGATGCCAGAGGATTTTCAATTTCACCGTTAAAGTTTCCTGGTTTTTTGGCATCATTCTGGAAAAGCCGCAAAACAGTACGAAATATCCTGTCGCAAAGCGTCGAGCCGGTTGTAATCGGAGTCGGCGGTTTTGTTTCGGCTCCGGTCTGCTGGGCAGCGAGCAGTCTTTGGATTCCGGTAAGATTGATTAACGTTGATATTGTCCCCGGAAAATCGAATCAATTCTGCAAGCGATGGGCAGATGAAGTTTTTACCCAGTTTCCTGAAACGGCTGCTTATTTCTCAAGGCGAAGAACAAAAGCTGACGTCGTCGGATGTCCGTTACGAAGCGGATTCGATAATCCTCAGCCTGAAAAAGCAAAAATAGCTCTGGGGCTTGATAAAAATAAAAAGATTCTTCTTGTTACCGGTGCTTCGAGCGGCGCACAGCGAATAAATCAGGCTGTCGGCAGGATTTTGGAAAAACTCGATGCCTTCGCGGCGGACTGGCAGATTGTGCATTTGACCGGTACAGCTAATTTTCAAGAAGTTAAATCCGCTTATGCAAACGCTCGGATTCGCAGCACAATTGCAGATTACTATGATGATATGGCCGATTTATTAGCTGCTGCAGATTTGCTTATCGGAAGAAGCGGTGCGGTAAGCGTAGCCGAATACGCAGTTTCGCTGGTGCCGAGTATTTGTATGCCGTATCCTTTTCATAATGATATGCATCAGTATCTAAATGCCGCGAAACTTGTCGATGCCGGTGCGGCGATAATCGTCGACGATATCGATGACCCGAAAGACCGGGCGGAATGGCTTTGGGAGGAATTAGAGCCGCTGATGATTGATGACGCGAAGCGGGCGGAAATGAAAAAAGCCTGTGCTTCAATCGCCAAACCCGATGCAGCCGAGCAGATTGCAAAAAAACTGCTGGAATAATATTCATGTCAATTGAAGATTTGTACAGAGCTTACTGACCACAAAAACGTTGGCCACCTTAGGCCAAGTTTGGCCAACAATGCTATCTTAACACCTGTATAAAATAAATATTAATATAGGAAAGACGGCCAAAGATAGCCAATGTTGGCCAAGCTTTTTGAGGAGCAAGCAATAAGCGTATCGCATTTTCAGTATCAAAAACCCCGATTCGATACTTGATGCTCGACTTGTCTGCCGCAGGCGGATATTAGTTTCTCGGCTGTCACTCTGAGCGAAGCGAAGAGTCTGTAATGGATAGAACCTTACTGAATTCTGCCAATCAGCCCATTCTAAACCAAATAGATGCTTCGTTTCACTCAGCATGACAGAGTCGTTGCTAAACATTTGCATACGACTTGTCATACTGAGTCCCGATTTATCGGGACGAAGTATCTCTAACGCATAGAATTCTGCCGCGGTGTTCGCAATTATGCCTGATTCTAAGCTGCAAAGATGCTTCGTTTTCCCCCTTCGCCAAGGCTTCGGCGGGACAGGTCACTCAGAATGACAAAGTCGATCTTTGACGCTTCATTTAGAATGACAGGGTTACTGCTCGACGTTGTATTCAGGATGACAGTGTCGTTGCTAAACGTTTTCACACGCAAAGATACTTTGCTTGGCTTGTTCAGAATGACAGTGTCGTTATTTAACGTTTGCACTGGATTTGTCACTCTGAGTCCCGATTTATCGGGACGAAGAGTCTGGCAGCTTATAGAACCTTATTGGATTGCTCCGATTGCTCTGTTGTTCAAATACATTATTTTACAGCGTTTCATATTCAAGGTTATGGGGGAGTTTTTCGAGCGGACAGCCGGAGCATTTGGCTTTGGGTTTGCAGAAATTTTTTCCAATCTGAACCAAAAGTGCGTGATATTCATTGAATAATTTCACATCAGGTTCGAGATTCGAAGCAAAAACATCCTGAAGCTGATGATAATCGAACGGCGGCTCAATCAATCCGTGTCGGGCGGCAATTCGGGCGGTATAAGCATCAACCACAAAAACCGGACGGTCAAAAGCGTACAGCAAAATCGAATCGGCTGTTTCAGGCCCGATTCCCTTAACGGCTAATAATTCCTCTCGCAGCCTAAATGTTTCGAGCTGTTCGAGATTTTCGAGCAAGCCGTCATATTTTTCGAAAAACCAATTTAAAAAACTTTTCAGCCGCTTGGCTTTGATATTGAAATATCCTGCCGGACGGATTAATTCGGCCAGCCGGTTAATATCCAATTCATATAAAGCTTGCGGATTAAGCGAATCAGCTTTTTTAATACTGATAATTGCCTTTTCAACATTAGACCAGCTTGTATTTTGGGTCAGGATTGCTCCGACTATGATTTCGAACTGCGTTTCTCCCGGCCACCAGTGCTGCGGCCCGAAATACTCGAAAGCAAGGTCATAAATTTCCAGAAGTTTTTCCTGTATCATAATTTTATCTCAAATGCGGCATTGTAAAACCGCCATTATTAAATTAAAATCCGGCTTAAAAGGAAACTAAAAAGCTTTAAGGATAAGGCCCAAGCCGGTCAAGGAAGATATGTCCAAACTAAGCCGCAGTCAACTTCTTAATTTCGCACCGGATTCGTATCTGGAACGGACGAGCAGGCCGTTGTATTCTCTGATTTTTCTTTTGCCGTTTATTGTCTTCTACGAGCTTGGGACTATTTTTTTGAATACCGATGTTCTCGACCGCTCGCAGGTTCGGGTCGTCGCGTTCGTATGGCTTCAGCGCGGGCTCGAGCATCTTGGTCTTGGCGGAAAATTCGCGTGGATAGCTCCGCCGCTGGTGGTTGTAGCGATTCTTTTGGCTCTTCATATTACATCGAAGAAAAGCTGGCGGTTTTTCGTGAACGACTTTTGGCCGATGCACATCGAATGCATTCTTTTATCGATACCTCTTATAGTTTTAAGCTTGGCTCTTAATACCTCAGCCGGTTCGGGAATACCCGCACAGGCTGATATGTTAATGTCAGGTTTTCTCGGACAGGCGGAAGTGTTTGTTCAACATTCTGTTCTTGCCGATATCGTAACAGGCATCGGTGCGGGAATTTACGAAGAGCTGATATTCAGGCTGATATTAATATGCCTGCTAATGATGGTTTTACAGGACTTGCTGCGATTTAGCCATAGAGATTCGGTAGTTATCGCGATTATCGTATCGGCTGCTCTGTTCAGCGCTCATCATCATATATTATTAATAAACGGACAATTCGAAAATCTCTCGGATTTTAGCTGGATGGTGTTCATTTTCCGCACCGTTGCAGGGGTTTATTTCGCTGTTTTATTCGCTATTCGCGGTTTCGGTATAGCCGCGGGAACGCACGCTTTTTACGATATCATTGCCACATTAATCAACGCAGCCTTCTTTTCTCAGCAATAATTTTCCGGCTATTCGAAAAATTTTGAGAAAATCTCAAAAAATATTCGACTGTGTTACCCTTTGAAAATACTGGTTTTGTGTAATTATAGTCCTATAAAGGACTAAAAGTGGATTATCAGTACTGATATTAAACTTGAAATATGTATCCCTGATTTTGTATAATAAGCCTGTAGTGAGCTATGAAACTTTTTTGCGGGGATTAATATTTATGGAAACACCTCAAGTAAATATAGCTATCGGGGAATTGACGTTTCACTTGTTTCAGAGACCTTTGCATCCTGAGCTGTTTCAGATTTACGCCAAGCGTGAGCTGAAGACGGACAAATACGAAGCTCTGATATGGGTTACCGGATGCACGCATGTTGTCAGCGTTTTCGCGGACGGAGCCTGTTTAAGCGAAGTGGTCAGCGCTCCCGGACAGATGCTTCCGCAAAGAGGTCTTATCGAGCGGTTCCAGTTTCGCGGACCTCGCTCGCATAAATGCACGCTTAGCCGCGGTATGAGCTATATGACTGATTTTCAGATTGAGAAAATGAGTCCCAATCTTTATAAGCAAAGCCACATTGATTTGGAGCGTTTTGCACGCAACCGCGGAATCTTCGTGAACTTCCCGGACCTGAAAATCGGCGGGCTTGAGCCGTTCAGTTATGTAGATTTCGAGGCTCGCAAAAACGAGCTGCACATACATACTTTTGCCGCTTATCCCGAGCAGGTAACGATGATTAAAACGCAGTCTCTGTTCGAGCTGCATTAAGATATATTTTGAAAATCGAGAGATTTTCGTCTTCCTACGCGATTATAGAAAATTTGTTTCAGCAGCAGTTTTAGCGGCCATTGGCGCATTTTCCAAACCTCACCTGCCGAAGGTTTTGTTCTTTATCCGCGTTCTGACAAAACCAATCTTCGTGGTTTAGGTACCCATTCTGATTTATTTTCCATCAGACTATAATCAATTTAACTTAAAGTACGTCCGAAAAAGAACGGGTTTGGCGGGCTGAAACAGTCAATATTTTCGGATATAAGGTTTTTGAGCTAAATAATAATGCAATTAGCGTGATTAGCCGAAAATATAGTATCAGCTTTAATAACGGTGAAATCGGAAATTTTGACAGGCGAGGGAGTTTTCCCGCTTGTATTTAATTCGGAGATTAAAAAATGGTTGCGGTTGCATCACCTTCTAAAAAAATGACGATGCCTCAAATTAAAGAAAAAGCCAAAGGACTCGGAATTAACCCCGGCAAGATGAAAAAAGCCGAATTGATTCACGCTATTCAGCGAAGCGAAGGAAATAATCCCTGTTTCGCAACGGCCCAAGGCTGGTGCCAATATACTAATTGCTGTTTTTACGGGGACTGCGTTAAAAAGAGCCGCTAAAAAACGAAAATAAAGACTTAAATGCTTTCTCTGATAATGTTAGCGCCTACCGGATTAAGTCTTTCTTCGATTCTCTCGTATCCTCGGTCTATATGATAGACTCTGTTTATGATGCTCGTTCCCTCTGCGGCCATAGCAGCCAAAACCAGTGCAGCCGAAGCTCGTAAATCCGAAGCCATTACCGGAGCGGCTATCAGTTTTTTCACCCCTGCGATAATTACCGTCGAACCTTCCTTGCGAAGATTCGCAGCCATTCGGTTTAGTTCCGCGACGTGCATAAATCTGTCAGGGAAAACTTTTTCAATCATTATGCTGTTGCCGATAGCCAGTGACAGAAGGGCCATAAATTGAGCCTGCAGGTCTGTCGGAAAACCCGGATAAGGCTGAGTTGTGATGTCTGTGGTTTTGAGGCGGCCTTTGCGTTTTACTACACATCCGCCGTTATATTTCTCAACGGTAATTCCGATGCTTCTGAATTTATCGACGACAGCCATCAGGTCATCGATATTGCAATTTTGTATTTCAAGATTCCCTGATGTAATAGCCGCCGCTGCCATAAATGTTCCGGCTTCGATTCGGTCGGGTATTACCGAATACTCGACGGGCTTGAGTTCTTTAACGCCTTCGATAACTAATCGCGGCGAACCGATGCCCTTTATTTTCGCACCCATCTGAACGAGACAATTGGCCAAGTCTGTTACTTCCGGCTCGCAGGCAGCGGACTCCAGAACGGTTGTTCCTTTGGCCAGAACCGCAGCCATCATAAGATTGTCCGTTCCCAGCACGGTCGAGCCGAACGCTCCTCCGAGAAATATTTCTCTGCCTCTTAGTCCTTTGGGAGCTTCGGCGACGATATAACCGTTTTCGATATGAATCTGCGCTCCGAGTTCGGATAGGCCTCTAAGATGAATATCGACAGGTCTGTATCCGATTGCGCATCCGCCGGGCATCGAGACTTTTGCTTTTCGGCATCTTGCGAGCAGCGGGCCGAGTATGCAGATGCTCGCTCTCATTTTCCGGACGATTTCATAATCACCGACCGGATTATCTACTGCCGAGGCGTCGATGGTGATTTCACCGTTTTTTTGTTCCGAAACTTTGCATCCGAGCTGGCTGAGTAATTCTGCGCAGACCGAAATATCCGAAAGATGCGGAACGTTTTTGATTACCGAGCTGCCGGGCGCGAGAATAGCCGCAGCCATTATGGGAAGCGAGGAGTTCTTCGAGCCGTTTACCCGTATCGAGCCTGTAAGCTGAACCGGACCTGTGATGCGAAAGATATCCATATCTATTTTCCTTGAAAGAACGGGGACGTTTTGACATACTCAGCCGATAACGCCCTGCGATTAAACTAATGTAATAAAAAAAGGCGTTGTTTTCAAGGTTATCCAAAAAAGAATATGAATATTACCGAGATGTTCACTGAGCTGTTTAAGCATATAAGCGGCGTTTTGATTATTACAGCCTCAGGGCTGATTATTCTTGCGGTATGGCTTTTGCGAAATTCGTTTGGTACAAAGGCTTTAAAAGATTCGCAGCCTCGCCGAAATAATATGCATCCTTTGGTTCCGGTCGCGATATTGATGATTTGGATGGCAGGAACGATATTGGCGTTGAGCATTTCTGACAGGCTGATAGGTGATTCGGGTGAAAGGATAAAAATCCTTTCCGGCAATATCATTCATTGCATCAGCGCGACAATATCAATTTTTGTTATGTTATTTATTGCCCGCCGGAGTTTTGCCCGCAGGCTCGAAGGTTTGGGTTTCGATTTCAGGAAGCTTCCGAAAGATATTTTATTCGGATTTTTGAATCTTCTTTCAGCTTGGCCTTTGGTTGCGGCGGCACTGCTTTTTACCGTTGCAGCGGGCAGGTTTATCTTCGGGTCTGATTTTCGAATCGACCCTCATCAGGAGCTTCAATCTCTTTCACAGCACACAGACGGCGTAGTTGCTTTTGTGATTTTTTTTAACGCCGCGATTATAACCAGTATATTCGAGGAAATGCTTTTCAGAGGTTTTCTGCAGACGGCTGTTCGTTCCTGCATAATAAAGCCTTGGCCCGCGATTCTTATCAGCTCGGCGTTTTTTGCGATTGCTCACGCGAACACGGCCCATTGGCCTGCGTTGTTTTTGCTCGGGGCTTGTATGGGTTATGCCTATGAGAAAAGCGGTTCGTTATTTCGGCCGATTATCATTCACAGTATTTTTAACGGCCTTATGGTGCTGAATGTAATGACGGCCGGCTGATTAGTTTTTGGAAATTATTTCGGTGAATATTTTACAGCCGCAATCAGAGCAGGCGAATAATCATCCCAGATTCTCCTGCAGCAAAGCACATTGCTGTCGGGAAGTTCCATAGTAATAATCGCAATTCCCAATTCCAGTCCCGCATAGGAGCCGAGCGAACCCGGAGCGGCTCCGAGTTTTCGTACAGGCAGGGGACATTTCGCGGCCATAACGTTTGCCAGATGTTCACCGGGGCCGTCATAATCTATGCAGTCATAAGGCTGATGGATTGAAATAATCCGGTTGGGCTTGTATCGGCTTATCAGCGATTGTATTATCACCGATTCAGGTTCCGACAGCGCCGAAAACCCGAAGACAGCGTTATCGATTCGGTTTTGCGTAGGGAAATTTCGGTTCAGGTCGATGCCGTTTGCGTTATGTCTTGTCCCGGCGGCCAGAC